>CXWJ01016938.1_pt1 | contig 28833 bp, 28 predicted proteins | sample 590841 | NCBI WGS metagenome assembly CXWJ01 (sample SAMEA3498367, study PRJEB10139) | wastewater metagenome | biome: wastewater treatment plant; material: activated sludge | place: Austria | collected 2015-01-21 | reverse complement strand
CATCCCGATCGAGCGTTCCACGGCGTCGCGGTTGAGGGGTTGGCCGGCCGCGATGATGTCGAGGAGCTCGTCGAGGAGTCGCTCGGCGATGGCGACCTCAGCGCTGGGGCCCGTGAGCGAGACGACGTTGCCGCGCACGTGCACATCCAAGCGGGGGAAAGCCCGTTCCATGGTTGCGAGCAGCTCGTCCCGAGGTCCGAGCAGGGCAACCATCGAGACCGACGGCGGGATCGAGATGGAGTGGGTGGGCCGAGCCGGGGGCTCAGGTGGCGCCGGTGCCCGCCTCACGGAGGGGTCGGCGCCGGACGTGCCGTCAGCCGCGGCATCGTCAGAGGTGGCGTCATCTGAGGTGGCGTCGTCAGAGGTGGCGTCGAGGGCGGCCAGTGGCCGGCCGAGTAGATCTGGGTCTGGGGTGGGATGCGGCAGGTCGCTCATCGTGGGGCCAGTCTACCGGCCCTCACCCGGGCGGCCACGACAGATCCCGGCCCCCCAGGACGTGCACGTGCGCGTGGAACACGCTCTGCCCGGCTTCGGCCCCGGTGTTCGCTACGAGGCGGTAGGCCGGCAGTGCCGCGCCCTGCGCGACCACCCCGGCGAGGCGCAGCACATCACCTGCCTCCTGCGCGCTGTGCGCCGCCAGGTCCACCAGGCTCACGACGTGCCGACGAGGTATGACGAGGACGTGCGTCGGTGCGGCCGGCGACAGGTCGCGAAACGCCAGGCTGTGCTCGGACTCGGCCACGACGGTCGCCGGGATCTGCCCGGCGAGGATCTTGCAGAAGACGCAGTCGGGGTCGGACGTCGGCAGCGGTCCGGACGACGCAGCGGGAGTCATGGTTTTAGCCTAGGTTGTGCTGCCCAACGGGTGGCGGCGCTGAGCACGGCCAGGGCCGCGGGCCCGGCCGTGGACGACCGCAGCACGCTGGTCCCCATGCTGACGACGACTGCACCGCCGCGCTCGAGCTCCGCAAGCTCCTCGTCGGTGATACCGCCCTCAGGACCGACCACCACGACGACCTCGCCCGAGGATGGCACCGGCACCTCGGTGATGGACCGACCCGCGGACTCGTGAAGCACGAGCGTCAGGTCGGAGCTGGCTGTGCGTTCGAGCAGGGCAGTGGTGTCCAGGACCGGCTCGACGGCGGGAGTGCGCAGTCGTCGAGACTGCTTCGTCGCCGCCGCGACGACGTTGCGCCACTTGGCGTGGCCCTTGACCGCTCGCTCGCCCCGCCAGGCGACGACGCAGCGTGACGCCTGCCACGGAATGACCGTGTCGACGCCCAGCTCGGTGGCTGCTTCGACCGCCTGCTCGTCGCGGCCGGCCTTGGCCAGCGCCTGGACCATGACAAGGCGCAGCTCGGCAGGAGGCTCGGCCTGAATCTCGGTCACCGTNNTCGCCCACTCGCACGTCGGCCCACTGCGCTGCGGCGAGGAGGAACAACGCAGCCGTCATCGACCGACCTGCCGGAGGGCGACGCTGTGCATGGAGGTCACGCTAGGGCTATTTGGCCTTGAAGGCGTCACGGAGCTTGCCGAAGAGCCCGTGGTTCTCGGTGGCCATCATGCCGACCGGGCGTTCCTCACCTCGCATGAGCGCGAGCTGCCCGAGCAGGTCCTCCTGCTCGGGCGTCAGACGTGTCGGTGTCCTGACGAGCAGGTGGACGATCAGGTCACCGCGCCCGCTTCCCCGCAGGTGGGTCACCCCGAGGCCGCGCAGCGTCACCGTGTCGCCGGGCTGGGTCCCTGCCGCCACCGCAGCGTCACGGTCGCCGTCGAAGGTCTTGACTAGCAGCGTGGTGCCCAGGGCAGCGGCGGTCATCGGGATCTCGATCGTGCAGTGCAGGTCGTCGCCACGGCGCGTGTAGGACTCGTGTGGGCGGACGCTCAGCTCGACATACAGGTCACCGGCCTGGCCTCCGCCGGGGCCGACCTCTCCCTCGCCGCTGAGCTGGATCCGCGTGCCCGTGTCCACACCGGCCGGAATCTTGAGCCGCAGCGACCGCGAGGTCCGCACCCGACCCTCGCCCGAGCACTCGAAGCACGGATGTGTGATGACCGTCCCGAAGCCGTGGCAGGCCTGGCAGGGCCGCGAGGTGCGAACCTGGCCGAGGAAGTGGTTCTGCACGTGCTGGACCTCGCCTGACCCGTGACAGATCTGACACGTCCGCGTCCCGGTGCCGGACTGGCTGCCCGACCCCTGACACGTCGTGCAGGTGACCGCTGTGTCCAGCGTCAGCTCTTCCTCCGAGCCGAAGACGGTCTGGCCCAGGTCGATGCCGAGGCGCACGAGAGCATCCTGGCCCCGGGCGACCCGGGACCGGGGTCCGCGGGTGGCTGCGCCAGCGCCGAAGAAGGCGTCCATGACGTCGCTGAAGCTGAACCCTTGGCCGAACCCGTTGGCGTCAGCCGTCGCGTAGGGGTCGGCTCCGGCGTCATACGAGCGCTTCTTGTCGGCATCACCGAGGACGTCGTAGGCGCGGGCCACCTTCTTGAACTCCTCTTCGGCGTCCGGTCCCGGGTTGACGTCAGGGTGCAGCTTGCGCGCCAGGCGCCGATAGGCCCGCTTGATCTCGTCGGGCGACGCGCCGCGGGCCACCCCGAGGTCGCCGTAGTAGTCGTTCACAGGTGCACGTCCTTGTCGCAGGTCAGTGGTTGGGCGGGTCGGCTCACGCGCGTGAGCGGTGAGGTCTGTCCCAAGATCGCAGCGTGGTCACGGGGCCAGGATGTCCGAGACATAGCGGGCCACCGCGCGCACGGCGGCCATGGTCGACGGATAGTCCATGCGGGTCGGGCCGAGCACTCCGAGCCCGGCCATGACCTCCGTGCCCCGTCCATAGCCGGTCGAGACGACGGACGTGCCGACCAGCCCTTCGTGAGGGTTCTCCCGGCCGATCGTCACGGCGATCGCGTCGCCGCCGCGGGCGCTGCCGTCGACCGTGTGCATCAGCTTGAGCAGGACGACGTGCTCCTCCAACGCCTCGAGCACGGGGCCGATACTCGTCGGGAAGTCACCGGGCAGCCGAGCCAGGTTGGCGGTGCCGGCCAGGACCACGCGCTCCTCACGCTCCTGCCCGAGTGCCTCGTCGAGGGAACGCACGACCCGCCTGACTCCTTCGTGGGCGGCGGTGCCCACCGCCCCGAACTCACCCGGCAGAGCGTCGAGCCGCCGGGCGGCTTCGGGCAGCGTGGTGTTGACGGTGACGCTGTTGATGCGGGACCGCATGAGCGCCAGCAGCGACTCGCCGGTCTCGCCGTCGACGCCGATCCCGAGGTCGATGACCCGCTGCTCCACCCGACCCGAGGTCAAGATGAGCACGACCATGGCCCGGGTGCCCCCGAGGGCGACGATCTCGATGTGCCGCACGGTCGACCGGGTGAGAGACGGGTACTGCATGACCGCCACGGCGCGCGTCAGGGTCGCCAGCAGGTGAACAGTCCGGTCGACGACGTCGTCGAGGTCGACGGCCTCGCTCAGGAAGGTCTCGATCGCCTGGCGCTCCGGCCGGCTGAGCGGCTTGACCTCGCTGAGCCGGTCGACGAACAACCGGTACCCGGCGTCGGTCGGCACCCGCCCCGCGGAGGTGTGCGGGGCATGGATCAGGCCCTCCTCCTCGAGGATCGACATGTCGTTGCGCACCGTGGCGGCCGACACGCCGAGCCGGTGACGCTCGAGCAGGGCGCGAGACCCGACCGGCTCGCTGGTCGACACGTAGTCCTCCACGATGGCGCGCAACACAGCGAGGCGCCGTTCCTGGCTCACGGTCCCTCCCTCCGGGTTCGCTCGTTCGGCAGTCTGGTCGCGGCACTGTCTTGGCACTCATGCCTGGGGAGTGCCAGTTTACGTGCACCGTCGGGCTGTGTCGCACCCCCTCTCGGCACGGACTCCACCTTAGGCTGGCCCATCGTGAGCCTGGACATCGCATCGTCAGCGGTCGACCCCACCGATGTCATCGCCGTCGACACCAGGACGGGGCTCGACCAGCGAAGGGTGCGGTCGTGAGCGATCGCTACGGACGCGATGTCCTCGCTGCGGGGCCGGCGCATCGGCAAGCTGCTCCCAGCCCGCGTGATGTGGCTGCCGTGCCCGGGCTGGTGGTCGAAGACGTCGAGACCGGATGGTGCGGCGCCGTCACCCACGTGGAGAAGGCCGGCGGGATGCTCGTGGTTCACCTGCAGGACCGTGGGGGGCGCACGCGAGGATTCCGCCTCGGCCCCGGTTTCCTGCTCGACGGGCAGGCGGTGCGTCTGGTCGCTCCACGCGGCAACGTCGCGCTCGAGCGCGCCCGAGCGCAGGCCACGCGCACAGCGAGCGGGTCACGTGCCGTCAACGGCGCCCCGGCGCGCACGGCGCGCGCGTCCCGACTCTTCGTGGAAGGCCGCCACGATGCCGAGCTCGTCGAGAAGGTCTGGGGAGCCGACCTGCGTGTCGAGGGCGGCGTTGTCGAGCTGCTCGAGGGCGTCGATCACCTCGCCGACACGATCGGCCAGTTCCGGCCGACGTCCGAGCGTCGGATGGGGGTGCTCGTCGACCACCTCGTGGCGGGCACCAAGGAGACGACACTGGTCACGCAGGCGGTGCGCGGGGTCCCTGCCGACGCCGTGCTGGTCGTCGGGCATCCGTATGTCGACGTGTGGCAGTCCGTCCGGCCCGGCCGGCTCGGTCTCTCGTCCTGGCCGGCGATCCCCCTGGGGACCCCGTGGAAACAGGGCATCTGCGCGGCCTTGGGCTGGCCGCACGCCACGACGACCGACACCGCGCTCGCGTGGCGTCGGATCCTGGCGACAGTCCGTTCGTATGATGACCTGGAGCCAGCGTTGTTGGCTCGCGTCGAAGAGTTGATCGACTTCGTAACCGCACCGAGCGAAGGATCGTCATGACCACCACCCCGCCAGAGGACGCCCCCGCCTCCGAGCCCACCGCCCCCGGCCCCAGCGCTGCCGAGCCCGTTGCGCCCGTCGCTCCGCCGCCACCGCCCCCGGCTCCGAGCGCCGCGCCGCCGCCACCCCCGGCTCCAACCGCCGCGCCGCCGCCGGCACCGAGCGCCCCCACACCGCCGCCTGTCGCTCCCGCCCCGCCGACTAGCTACCCCCTGCAACCGGGTGCTGGCCCGTCGTCTGGCGGTGCGCTGAGCGAGTCCGACGGCAAGCTCTTCGGCATCCTGTCCCACATCGGTGGGGCGTTCTTCACGTTCCTGGTGCCGCTGATCCTGTTCCTCATCTATCGGGACAAGGACCAGTTCGTGCGCGGCCACGCCTCGCAGGCGTTGAACTTCAACCTCACGATCTTCGCGGGCTACATGATCGCCCTCCTGACGATCCCCATCGGCATCGGCTTCATCCTCTGGCCGGCCGTGGGCATCTACAGCGTCGTGTTCGCGATCATGGCCACCATCGCCGCGAGCCAAGGTCGCAGCTACAAGTACCCCATCAACATCAACCTCTTCAAGTAGGTCACGCTCCGGCGAGCAGCTGGCGGACCACCGTGTCCGCCAGCAGCCGCCCACGTCGGGTGAGGCGAAGTCGTCGGTCCAGCAGCACGCCCTGGGCATCGACCAGACCGTCGGCGATCAACGCGGCGACCACCGTCGCATCGGCCGACGTGACGCCACCAAGGTCCAACCCCTCGCGGCGGCGGATGCCGAGCAGCACCCACTCGTCATACGTCTGCTCCAGCGTCAGGGTCTCCCGCGCCGCCGCCGGAGACGACCCGGTGGAGAGCCGGTCACCGTACGCGGTGGGGTGCTTGACATTCCACCAACGCACGCCGCCTACATGGCTGTGGGCCCCGGGGCCAATGCCCCACCAGTTGGCCCCCCGCCAGTAGAGGTCGTTGTGTCGGCACTCGTCGGCGGGCGTCCTGGCCCAGTTGCTCACCTCATACCAGTCGTAGCCGGCCTCAGCGAAGAGGCTGTCGGCGAGCTCGTACTTGTCGGCCTCGTCGTCGTCGGTCGGGGCCGGAACGCGGCCTCGCCGCACGTCGGCCGCCAGTTTGGTGCCGTCTTCGACGACCAGTGCGTAGGCGGACACGTGGTCGGGCCCCAGGTCGAGCGCGGTCGTCAGGGAGTGTCGCCAGTCGTGCAGTGACTCGCCCGGGGTCCCGTAGATCAGGTCGAGACTGACGCCAAGTCCACGGGAACGGACCATCGACACGGCGGCGGACACATTGCGCGGGTCGTGGGTGCGGTCCAGTGTCTTGAGCACGTGGGGCACTGAGGACTGCATTCCCAGGCTGACGCGCGTGAACCCACCCCCGGCGAGCTGTTCGACCAGGGCCGGGGTGACGGTGTCGGGGTTTGCCTCGGTGGTGACCTCCACCGCGGATGCCAGCCCGAACCGGGCGCTGACGCCGTCCAGCAGTGCGGTGAGCACCGAGGGCGCCAGCATCGTGGGTGTCCCGCCCCCGAAGAACACCGTCGAGACGAGGGGTGTGTCCTCGGGCAGCACCCGGCGGGCCAGGTCGAGCTCGCGCAACACGTGCTCGGCATACCCCGCCAGGGCGCCCTGCGCCGGTTGGCTGCCGAGCTCACCCGGTGTGTAGGTGTTGAAGTCGCAGTACCCACACCGGACGGCGCAGAACGGCACGTGGACGTAGATCCCGAACGGCATCCGGTCGATTGTGGCCAGGGCGCCTTGCGGCAGAGTGCCGTCCGGCGGCGGCAGGTCACCGTCGGGCAAGGCGCTAGGCATGGCGCATCTGGCGGGCGAACTGCTCGCCGATGCTCGGTCCCACCCCGTCGGCGACCTTGGTGATCTGGGCTCCCGCGGCTACCTGACCCGGGCGAACCACCGTGAGATAGGTCCCGGGCTCGCCATGAGCCGCGAACCGGCGGACCCACTGAGGTTCGCCCATCCACAGGGCGAACGTGGCGCACGGGATCCGGGGGTCGGTCACCTCGACGACGACGTGCCCCGGGTCCTCGAGGTCTCCGATCAGCCACTGCTCTCCCGACAGAGCCGAGTTCACATCGATGCCCCGCGTGGTGAGGTTGTCGCCGAAGGTGCCAGGGGCCAGCTCCCGACCGAGCTCGGCCGACCAGTAGGCCAGTGCTTCGCTCGCATACACGTAGAGCGCCGCATCGCGCCCGCCGTGATGCCGATGGTCCATCTGTCGGTCGCCATCGACGCCCAACGAGCCAATCTGGACTGGGCCGTCGATCGGCCGCTTGTCGATCGCGGACTGTCGCCCGTGGGGAGCGGGAGTCAGCGTGTGCACCCGGCACACGGCCACCAGCTGTCCCGCCATGCTGCTCGTCATGAGATGCAGTATCCCCCGACCCGGCCTCCGATCAGCGAGCGTGCTGGGCCATGGGCCGGCTCGCATGAGGGGGACGTTCCCAGTCGCCCCACACCGGTCGGCGTGTCGCGACGACACGCCGACCCGCAAACAATTGCCCGGATTGGTTGGACGCGACCCCTTGCATGCGGCGGCGAGGAGGACTACAAATATCCCTACGCCACCGGTTCTCCGGAGGCGGGATCGGACAGAAATCGAGATCAGCGACGCTGGGGCAACTCAGGGTCCTCCCCTCGGGGAGACGCAGATCGGCGACCTGACCGTGACAGGTGGGGCGCAAGCCTCACCATCTCCGACGGCTTCGGCCAACCGGAGCGGACACCGCGCAAGCGACGTCCACGGTGGGACTCGTCCCACCAATCTGACTCTTGCTTCGGCAAGACGTCTGAGCACGGCTCGACCGTGCAGAGGGCCCGGGAAACTCATACTTTCCCGGGCCCTCACCCTTTGCCTGGCGCACCGGACCTCGGAGCCCACGGCACCTCGCCCCGGTGGTATCGCGCCACTCGCCCTACTTCTTGCTCTTCTCCGATGCCGGGTCGTTCGAGAGCGCGGCGATGAAGGCCTCCTGGGGCACCTCGACTCGCCCCACCATCTTCATGCGCTTCTTGCCTTCCTTCTGCTTCTCGAGCAGCTTGCGCTTGCGGGTGATGTCGCCGCCGTAGCACTTGGCGAGCACGTCCTTGCGGATGGCGCGGATGGTCTCCCGGGCGATGATCCGGGACCCGATCGCCGCCTGGATCGGCACCTCGAACTGCTGGCGGGGGATCAGCTCGCGCAGCTTGCCAGCCATCTGCACGCCGTAGGCATAGGCCTTGTCCTTGTGCACGATCGAGGAGAACGCGTCGACCTGCTCGCCCTGCAGCAGGATGTCGACCTTGACCAGGTCAGCGATCTGGTCACCATCGGCCTCGTAGTCCAGCGAGGCATATCCGCGGGTCCGCGACTTGAGCTGGTCGAAGAAGTCAAAGACGATCTCGGCCAGGGGCAGGGTGTAGCGCATCTCCACCCGTTCCTCGGAGAGGTAGTCCATGCCACGCAACGTGCCGCGCCGCTGCTGGCACAGTTCCATGACCGCGCCGATGAACTCGCTGGGGGTCAGGATCGTGGCTCGGACGACGGGCTCGGTCACCGACTCGACCTTGCCGCCTGGATACTCGCTCGGGTTGGTCACCGTGACGGTCTTGCCGTCGTCGAGGATGACCTCGTAGACCACGTTGGGCAGAGTCGAGATGAGGTCGAGGTCGAACTCTCGCTCGAGTCGTTCGCGCACGATCTCCAGATGCAGCATGCCCAGGAAGCCGCACCGAAAGCCAAAACCGAGGGCCGCCGATGTCTCCGGCTCGTAGACCAGGGCGGCGTCGTTGAGCTTGAGCTTGTCCAGCGCGTCGCGCAGGTCTGGATAGTCCGAGCCGTCGATGGGATACAGCCCGGAGAACACCATGGGTTTGGGGTCGCGGTAGCCCCCCAACGACGAGGCAGCCGGTTTGCCGGCGTTGGTCACGGTGTCCCCGACGCGCGACTGGCGCACGTCCTTGACCCCCGTGATCAGGTAGCCCACCTCACCCACCCCGAGCCCCGCAGACGGGACGGGCTCAGGCGAGATCACCCCGATCTCGAGGAGCTCATGCGTCGCCCGGGTCGACATCATGAGAATGCGTTCGCGCGGGTTGAGATTGCCGTCGATGACCCGGACGTAGGTCACGACGCCGCGGTAGGTGTCATAGACCGAGTCGAAGATCATGGCCCGGGCGGGAGCGTCAGGGTCCCCCGTGGGCGGGGTGACCTGGCGCACGATCTCATCGAGGAGCACCTCGACTCCTTGACCGGTCTTGCCGCTGACGAGCAGACAGTCCTGTGGCTCGGAACCGATCAGACGGGCGAGCTCATCGGCATACTTCTCGGGCTGGGCAGCGGGCAGGTCGATCTTGTTGAGAACGGGAATGATCGTGAGGTCGTTCTCCATCGCCAGATAGAGGTTGGCCAGCGTCTGGGCCTCGATGCCCTGAGCCGCGTCCACGAGCAGAACCGCGCCTTCGCAGGCAGCCAGGGACCGGGAGACCTCGTAGGTGAAGTCGACGTGCCCCGGGGTGTCGATCATGTTGAGCGCGTAGGTCGTGGCCGCGCCGGTGACGCTGGACTCCCACGGCATCCGCACAGCCTGGCTCTTGATCGTGATGCCACGCTCGCGCTCGATGTCCATCCGGTCGAGGTACTGGGCCCGCATGGCGCGCGCATCGACGACTCCGGTCAGCGCCAGCATGCGGTCGGCGAGCGTGGACTTGCCGTGGTCGATGTGGGCGATGATGCAGAAGTTGCGGATGAGGTCCGGCGGCGTTGCGTGCGGCTGCAGCGCAGAACGGGCCATCGGTGACATGGGTGCCTTCGGGTGGTGGAGACGCGGTCGCCGGGCGCGGTGGCCAGCGAGCGTGGTCGGACGGAGCGGTCCAGTCTCCCACGGCTGCGCTAATCCATTGGCTCGACCGTCGCGACAACGCGACACTCGACTCATGGCTGCACGTGCCGACGGGGGCACCCCGGGCGTCGACTATCACCGGACCTCGCAGCGTCTGCAGTGGTCGGACCTGCCGGATGCCGTGCCCGATGCTCTCGAGCGCCTGACGGGCTCGCTACCGAGCGGGGCCTCTCCCAGTGTCACCAGCGGTTTCACGGGCTCGTTCGCGGCCCTCGTAGACCTGAGGGACGGACGGCAGGTCTTCGTCAAGGCCGCTGGACCGCGCATGCCCTTCGTGGTCGAGTCGCTCCGGCAGGAGGCACTGGTGCTCGCATCGGCGCCACCTGGTCTCCCCGGTGCCACCAGCATCGGGTTTCTCGAGGTGCAGGACTGGGCCGTGCTCGTCCTTGAGCCGATCGACGGTCACATGCCGGGCTCGCCCTGGACGCCAGCCGACGTGGCGGCCGTCCACGACGCCTGCCTCCGCGTGGCCGAGGTCGGCACCCCGGCGCCGCCGGACATCGACGCGCCCGCGTTCGTCGACCTGCTCATGAGCGACCAGGTCGTGGCGCTGGCCCGGGCCCTCACTGACGGGGCGACCCCCGTGGCGGGGTGGCCCGGGAGCGACCGCCTGCCATACGCCGAGATCGGGCGTCTCACCCTGCACGCGTCGGTCGCCTCGGCGGGCGACACCCTGGTGCACGGCGACCTTCGCGGGGACAACATCCTCATCGACCGGTCAGGACGCGCTGTGCTGCTCGACTGGAACTGGGTCGGCCGCGGCGCGTCGTGGCTCGACCTGGTAGGGCTGCTCCCCGTGATGGCCTTCCAAGGCGTCGACACCGATGCGCTGGTGGCCACCTCTCCCCTGCTCAAGGATGCCGATCCAGACCGAGTCGACTGCTTCGTCGCGGCTGTGACGACCTACATGTTGCAGGACCCGTCGCGACCGGTGCCGCCCGGCTGCACGCCGGCGTTGCGCGATCACCAGCGGTTCTTCGCCCGCGCCTTCGCGGAGTTCCTCGCGGCCCGTCGTGGTTGGTGAGCGGCTCTCGCCGATGGTCACGCCTTTAGGATCGGGCTGTGGAACAGCACATCGAGGTCGACATCGGCGCGCCGGCTCACGAGGTCTGGCAGCTCGTGTCCGACCCGACCTCCTGGCCGTCCTGGACGCAGAGCGTGACCCTCGTCGAGATGCTCGACCCGACACCGCTGCGCGTCGGCACACGGGTGCGCCTCGACCAACCAAAGATTCCGACCACCGTCTGGACGGTCACGCAGGTCGCTGGCGGCCGATCGTTCACCTGGGAGGCCCGCAGCCCGGGGGTGCTGACCCGGGCCGTCCACGAGGTGCACGCCACGTCACCGCAGACCTGTCGGGTGCGGCTGAGCGTGACCCAGAGCGGAGTCCTCGGACGCACCATGGGCGTGTTCTACCGAGGGCTCACCGACCGGTATCTCGCGATGGAGGCGGCCGGTCTGAAGGCGAGGAGCGAAGGCCCGACGCCCGGTTCCGTGGCCGGGACGCCGACGGCCTACCCGGGCGACTACCTCGGCCTACCCCAGATGACGTATGCCCCCGCGCCGGATGGCCAGCCCGACCCAGGCGAGATCGTGTGGACGTGGGTTCCCTACGAGGAGGACCACACCCAGGGCAAGGATCGGCCAGTGTTGCTCGTCGGGCATGACGGTGGGTGGCTTTTGGCCCTGTGTCTCACGAGCAAGGACCACGACCGCGACGCCGCCCAGGAGCGTGCGGCGGGCCGCCGCTGGGTGGACGTAGGCAGCGGCGCATGGGACCGCCGAGGGCGACCAAGCGAGGTGCGGGTCGACCGGGTGCTCAGGGTGGCACCGGACGCGATTCGGCGTGAGGGTGCGGTCTTGCCGCGACCGGTGTTCGACTCGGTCGCGGCAGCGGTGCGCTCCGCGCATCAGTAGCCGGCGGCAGCCCATGAGCGTGGCCCCGGAGGCTCGACCTGACTGTCACAGCGTCCGGACAGCGTCGGCATATCCCCTGCAGATGTGGACGACCGACGATCTGGGTTCATCGACCTCGAGGAGCCCCTATGAGCACCACCCCGTCACAGCCACCATCGAATGACCGACCCACGACACCGGATCCAGCGGCCACGGGCGAGGCGACGACCTCAGCCTCAGCAGCGGACGCAACCGCTGTCATCCCCACCCCGGCGCCGACTCAGTCCGGCACCGACACACCAGGCCCTGCCGGGCCCACCCCGCCGCCGCCAGTTGCCCGTGAGCCACTGCGCCGTCGCATGGTCGGCGGCCTGCGGGTACGGGAGACATTCTCGCGGCTGGCGCTCATCGGCGCGGCGATGGCCATCCTGCTGATCGGAGGACTGGCCGGTTTCGCCATCGACAATGTGGGCTCTGGCGGCCACGGCGATGACCGAACGGGACGAGCGGGGATGCACCAGGGGGACGGCCGAGGGCTGGGTGGCCCCGGGGACGCCGGTCGGCCAGGTCGTCAGAACCGCTAGTCGACGTCCGCCTCGACCAGACGCCGAAGCGGGCCCGTCCCCGTCAGGGATGGGCCCGCTTCGTCATGTCGGTGTGCACTGTCCGCTGGTCATCTGATGACCTACCGACGCACTACCCGCTGCTGGCAACAGTGGCGCAGCACGGGCAGCTTGGCGTGGGGGATCAGGAGATCGTCGCCAGCTTCTTGGCCATGGCCGACTTCTTGTTGGCCGCCTGGTTCTTGTGGATGACGCCCTTGCTGACGGCCTTGTCGAGCTTGGTCGATGCCGTCTGCAATGCGGTGGCAGCGGCGTCAGCGTCGCCGGTGGCCGCAGCCTCACGGAAGCGTCGAACCCACGTGCGCAGCTCGCTCTTGACGGCCTTGTTGCGCTCGGTGCGCTGGGCGTTGGTCTTGATGCGCTTGAGCTGGGACTTGATGTTTGCCACTGGCGGGAATCCTCGAGGGTGTCGAATGGGTGTAACAGCTGATCACGAGACGGGTGGCGCACCCGACCCGGGCGCACGCACAATCGCCAAAGATACCAGCGCAGCACGACGCCGACCAAAACGGCCGCCGGACCGGCGCGGTGTAGCCGGACGCGCTGGCCCGACGCGCTGGCCCGACGCGCCCCCTCGCCGCCCGCCACCCTCGGCTCCCCTCCGGACGACGGATGGGTAGATGCAGGTATCCGCGTGCCATTCGTGCACCTACCCATCCGTCGTCTGGGAGGGGGGTCTCATCCGTCGTCTGGGAGGGGGGTCTCATCCGTCGTCTGGGAGAGGGCCCTCTCCGTCGTCCGGGGAGGGGGTCGCCGTTGGGGTCAGGTGAGATCGGCGGGCGGCAGACGGCGGCGCGGCACAAGTCGTCCCCCGGGCAGCGGCGGCGCCGGAATCCACGGCATCCGTCCGTAGTAGCCCGACACCTGCCCGAACCGCTCACCTCGTCGCTGCCACTCGTCGCGCAGCTCGACGATCTCGTCGTGCGAGCGGCCGATGAAGTTCCACCACATGACGACGTCCTCGGTGAACGGCAGTCCCCCGATCAGCATGGCTCGAGCCGGAGTCGGCCCCGCGTTGCTCAGCGTGATCGCGTCGCGTCCAGCATCCAGAACGATAAGGTCGCCGCGGGCGAGTTCATGTCCGTCGACGATGAGCTCGGCCGTATCGAGCAGGACGCCGTGCTCGAAGTCGGGACGAACTGGCAAGGAGACGTCCCCGTGAGCGTCGATCACCACCTCGGCGCCGAGCAGCTCGGTGGCCGTCATGACAGGTGAGTCCTGCCCGGCGAGCGACCCGACGAACACTCGCAGCGCCGCGGCAGACAGGCGCGCGACCGGCGGAACGTAGTGCTCGAACCGGGGTGGCAGCTCGGCCGCTGCCTCAGGCAGGACCACCCACAGCTGCACACCGTGCAGCTCGGTGGTGTCGGGAAGCGACACCTCGGAATGACTGACGCCGCGGCCGGCCGTCATGAGGTTGAGCTCACCAGGGCGGACCACCGCGTGCGCGCCGGTCGAGTCACGGTGCTCGACCGCTCCGGAGAACAACCAGCTCACCGTCTGCAGGCTCGTATGTGGGTGCGGGGCCACGTCCATGCCGGCCCCTGCTGTCACTGTCGTCGGTCCGTAGTGGTCGACGAAACACCATGCCCCCACGAAGGAGCGGTCCCTGTGCGGCAGGGTACGGCGCACGGTCAGCGCCCGCAGCCCACCGAGGGGCACCTCCCGCGGAGCGAGGACGAGTGACATCAGCGCTCCCGCGTGCGGGCCGTGCAGATCGCGAGGATCGCGCGCTCGACGGCATACACGGGGTCGCGTCCGCCGCCCTTGACGTCGGCATCGGCGAGCGCGACGGCACTAATCGCGGTGGCCAACCCCTCGGGGTGCCAGTGCCCGAGGACGCGCCGTGCCTTGTCGACCTGCCAAGGAGCCACCCCGAGGGCCTTGGACACGGCTGCGCTGCTGCCCCGGCCGGCCGAGCCCACCCGAACGAGCATGCGCAGCTGTCCGGCGATGACGGCCACGATCGGCACCGGGTCGACCCCTGCCCCGATCGCGTGGCGGAGCAGTCGCAGCGCCTCGCCGGTCTGCCCGGCCACGACGGCGTCGGCGACCCGGAAGCCGGTCGCCTCGACCTTGCCACCGTGGTACTGCTCCACCGCGCGGTCGTCGACCACCCCGGTCGTGTCGAGGACGAGCTGCTGACATGCGGCCGCGAGCTCACGCAGGTCCCTGCCGACCGCCTCGATGAGGGCGCGCACCGCTTCAGGCGTGACCTTGCGACCCGCCCGTCGGAACTCGTTGACAACGAAGTCGTTCTTGTCGCGATCGGACTTGACGGCCGGACAGTCGATGACCCGTGCCCCGCCCGCTCTCATCGCATCGAGCGCTCGCTTGCCGCGGGTGCCGGCCCGATGCGTGATCACCAGCGTCGTCTCTGGCGCCGGGTCGCGGGCGAGCACCACCACCGCGTCAAGGACCTCGTCGGACGTCTCATCGAGGCGGTCGAGCACGACAACCTTGGCCTCCCCGAAGAGCGACGGGCTCGTCTCCAGGGCCACGGTGCCGGCATCACACACCGACCCCTGCAGGCGCACTACCTGCGCGGCGGGAGCCGTCTCGCGCCGGTCGGCGACGACGCTGGCGACGGCCCGCTCGACCAGCAGCTCTTCGGGGCCGACGATGAGCACCAGTGGTGGCAGGCCGCTCATGTCAGCGTCAACCGGGCGTCGAGGCCGAGCTGTTCCACTCGCGCTGAGATGGCCTCACCTGGCAGGTCGAAGTGCTCGACGAGCTCCTCGAGGTCGATCCCGGCGTCGATCGCGTCGCGCAGCTCGGAGTCCTGCTCCGCACTCCAGCCTTGGCCGGAGGTGACCGCGGTGCGGGCCGACGGCGCCACGGGCGGCGGCCCGGCAACAGGCCGCGGTGTCCCCGCGCCCCCCGTTCGGGACACCGGAGCGTCGAACGGTATGACGGGTGGGGCCGTCTCGTGCAGCCTCGCCAGGGCCCCCAGCACGAGGGCGCGATCGGTCGTCGGCCAGAACGGCGGCAGCGAGGCCTGCAGGAACCCGGCATACCTGGCCGTCACCATGCGCGAGTCGAGGAAGGCGACGACGCCACGGTCCTCTGACCGACGCACCAGCCGACCAGCACCTTGGGCCAGCCGCAGGGCCGCGTGTGTGGCCGAGACCGCCATGAAACCGTTGCCGCCCATGGCCGTGATGGCCTGGGTGCGCGCCGACGCCAACGGGTCGTCGGGTCGAGGGAACGGTATGCGGTCGATGAAGACGAGCTGACAGGCTGGTCCGGGCACGTCCACGCCCTGCCACAGGCTCAGCGTTCCGAAGAGGCAGGTATCGGCATCGGCGGCGAAGTCGCGGATCAGGGTACCGATCTGGTCTTCGCCCTGACAGAGAATCGTCAACCCGGTGCCGTCGGCTGCGAAGCGGTCTCGGATCGCTTCGGCAGCATGTTGCGCAGCGCGCATCGATGAGAAGAGCCCCAGGGTCCGCCCGCCGGCAGCCCGCACCAGCGCCTCGATCTCGTCGAGGGTCTGCGGGGCCAGGCCGTCGCGGCCGGGGGGCGGCAGGTGGCCCGCGACATACGCGATGGCTTGCTGCGGATAGTCGAACGGGCTCCCGACATCCAGGCCCTTCCAGCTGGGCGCGCCGTCACCTCGCAACCCGATCATCCCGGCCACGGCGTCGAAGCTGCCGCCGAGCTCGAGAGTCGCCGAGGTCAGGACCACGGTCCGCTCGTGAAAGATGCGCTCGCGCACCAACGTCGACACGCTCATCGGCGCCACCCGCAGGACCGAGCCTCGGCGCGGCTCGTGGTTGACCCACACCACGTCAAGCTCGCGCGCCTCGAGCACGCGAGCCGTGTTGTCATAGACCTCGTCCACCGCAGCCCTGGCCACCTGCCGAGCCCCATCTGGGGCCTCGCCGCTTGGTGGCTTGAGCTCGCTCTGGACCCGGCGCGCGACGTCACGCACAGTGGTCAGCGCAAGGAGGAGGACGTCGGGCAGACCGATCTGTCGGCCCTCGCGGGCCCCTGTCAGCGCCTGGCCCAGGATGGTGCCGACCTCCTCGAGGTCAGCGCTGGAGTCGGCGAAGCGGGTTGCCCGGCGGGCGGCTGCGTGCACCATGGTCTCGGTCAGCTCATCGGTGATCGTCGAGGTGATGCGGTCGGTGAGCTCGTGCGCCTCGTCGATGACCAAGACGTCGTGCTCGGGCAGCATCTGTCGACCTTCGAACGCGTCGATGGCCATGAAGGAGTGGTTGGTCACCACCACGTCGACGTCGGCTGCGCGAGCTCGGGCGCGCTCGACGAAACACTGAGTCACCATGGGGCAGGTCGAGCCGAGGCATTCGTGTGCTGACACCGACACCTGGCCCCAGGCCCGCTCGGACACTCCTGGCACGAGCTCGTCACGATCTCCTGACCCGGTCTCGTTGGCCCAGGAGCGTAGCCGGAGCACCTCTGCTCCGAGGCGAGACGCGGCCCGGTCGACCGACTCGACGCTCATGAGCGTGTCGTCGTCGTCCGGGAAGCCCCCCTCGAGCTTGTGCAGGCACAGGTAGTTGCGACGTCCCTTGACCAGCTCGAAGGTCGGCCGGCGACCCACGATCGGCGTGAGGGCATCGGCGACTCTGGGCAGGTCGCGGTCGATGATCTGGGCCTGCAGGGCCAGCGTCGCCGTGGCCACGATGGCCGGCCGTCCGGTGTCGATGGCGCGCAGGATCCCCGGCACGAGGTAGGCCAGCGACTTGCCCGTGCCGGTGCCGGCCTGAACCAGCAGGTGCTCACCAGACTGCATGGCGGTCTCGACCGCTCGGGCCATCTCGAGCTGCCCGGGCCGGGTCGTGCCACCCACGCCCGCGACGGCGGCGGCAACGGCGTCGTCCAGGGTGCTCACAGGTCCACACTACGACGCCACCCGGCCCGGTCGAGGGTTATCCACACGCGGTCAGACCCCCGGGGAACCGGGACGGAATGCCTACAGTCGACAGGGTGTTTGCTCACACGTATTCGCTGACATAACAGCAATATCCGGGTCGGCACAGGCTCGGTTACCGACAACGAGCCGTCGCCCCACCAGGCGACCTAGCGAGGACCGATATGACCGCCCCGACCCCGCCTACCCTGCGCATTGGCTCCATCGTCGGCAGCCTGGCCAGCCGATCTCTGAACGCGTCGCTTGCCGACGCGGTCGTCCAGCTCGCCCCCGAGGGGGTCGACTTCGTGTCCATCACGATCGGCCGCCTTCCGCTGCACAACCGCGATCTTGATGCGACTCCCCCGGCATCCGTGGTCGAGTTCCGTGAGGCCATCGCCGCGGTCGACGGGCTGATGATCGTCACCCCCGAGTACAACCGCTCGATTCCCGCAGCGCTCAAGAACGCGCTGGACTGGGCCTCGCGCCCGCGCGGGGCGCATGTCCTGGGCGGCAAGCCGGTGGGCATCATCGGGGGCACCCCGGGGGCTCTGGGCACCGCGCTGGCGCAGCAGCACCTGCGCAACATCCTGGCTCACCTCGACATGCCGACTCTGGGCCAGCCTGAGGCCTTCGTCCAGGTGCGGCCGGGCCTGATCGCCGCCGACGGGACGGTCACCAATGACGCCACCCGCGCCTTCCTGCGGACCTGGGTGAGTGCGCTGGTCGCTCACGTCGAGGACAACTCCCCCGGACGCGGTCGCCTCGCCTCCTGACCGAGGCTGCGCAGGCCGAGGTCGGCCAGGCCGTCCTGAGGTCAGCGCAGACCCACGCAGTCCTGCACCCAGAACGGGTCGGCATAGACGAGCGCCCCGGTCATCGACGCCTCGTATGTCGGGCCCAACGACACCTGAAATGCCGCGTCCGGGATGCGGGTGCGCGGCTTGCTGAAACCGCGCGAGGTGACGGGTTCGACGCCACGGGTCGAGTAGTAGGCCGGGTCACCCTCGAGGAAGATCGCCGGCCACCCGGCGACGTGTCCGGCGCGCAGCGCGTGGGCGAGTAGAGCGGTCCCGATCCCCCGGCGCTGATGCGCGGGGTCGACGCTGAGCGGACTGAGGACGCCCACGGCAACGAGCCGACTGGGAGCGTCGACCCACGACCGGGTCACCATCGTGTGTCCGACGATGACGCCGTCCACGAGCGCGACATACTCCTGGTCCGACCACGCCGTCGAGTGCCGCAAGGCCTGCACGAGTGCGGCCACCTGCGGCCCTTCGGCACCGAACGCCTCTCGCACCAAGTGGTCGACCGCATCGGCGTCCTCGGGACCGGCCGCGCGGATCCGGGGGTTCACCCGGCGACGAGGAACGGGGTGAGCTCGGCGTACAGCACGTGCCCGACACGAGCCCGCACGAGGGTGCCGGCCTCGGTGTGCTCGCTGGCGAGAACCTCGCCCTCGACGTGAACGCGGCTGACCAGGTCACCTCGGTCATAGGGAACGACAGCCGTCACGTCCAGGTCGGGCCGGGGCAGCTCTGCGGCGATCAGCTCGACCAGCTCGTCGATGCCCTGACCGGTGCGGGCCGAGACGACGATGGAGTGCTTCTCGTGCCGACTGAGCCGGTCGAGCACCTCGGGGTCGGCATCGTCGGCCTTGTTGATGACAATGACCTCGCGGATCGCGTCACCCCCCACGTCGGCCAAGACCTCACGCACCGCGGTGATCTGACTCTCGGGGTCGGGGTGAGACCCGTCGACGACGTGAAGCAGCAGGTCAGCACCGCTGACCTCCTCAAGGGTCGATCGGAAGGCTTCGACGAGCTGGTGCGGGAGGGCTCGGACGAAACCTACGGTGTCGGTCAGCGTGTAGGCCCGACCGTCGGGGGTGATGGCCCGGCGGACAGTCGGGTCGAGCGTGGCGAACAGCTGGTTCTCGACGAGCACTCCGGCACCCGTGAGCCGGTTGAGCAGTGAGGACTTGCCGGCGTTGGTGTAGCCCGCGATGGCCACACTGGGAATGCCCTTGGCGCGGCGGGCGCCGCGCTTGGTGTCACGACCGGTTTTCATCGCCGAGATGTCGCGCTTGAGCTTGGCGATCCGGGCGTTGATCCGGCGCCGGTCGAGCTCGATCTTGGTCTCACCGGGTCCGCGGGACCCGATGCCCTCACCTCCGGCGACACGGCCACCGGCCTGGCGGGACATGGACTCACCCCAGCCGCGTAGGCGCGGCAGGAGGTACTGCAGCTGGGCGAGCTCGACCTGTGCCTTGCCTTCGCGAGACTTGGCGTGCTGGGCGAAGATGTCCAGGATCAGGGCCGTCCGGTCGATCACCTTGACCTTGACCACGTCCTCGAGGGCCCGGCGCTGACCGGGCGCAAGCTCGCCGTCGCAGATGACCGTGTCAGCGCCCTCCGCGGAGACGATGTCGCGCAGGTCCTGGGCCTTGCCCTTGCCGAGGTAGGTCGCCGGGTCGGGCTTGTCGCGTCGTTGCATGACCCCGTCGAGCACGGTCGAGCCGGCCGTCTCGGCCAGGGCAGCCAGCTCGCGCAGGGAGTTGTCGGCCTCTTCGGCCGTCCCAGAGGTCCAGAGGCCGGCCAGCACCACCCGCTCCAGGCGCAGCTGGCGATACTCGACCTCGGTGACGTCTTGGAGCTCGGTCGACAGGCCCACGACCCGACGCAGCGCGGCGCGCTCCTCACGATCGAGCTGGTCGCCGTCGTGATGCGCGAGGTCAGGGGCGGCGCCGAGGTCGTCGAGTGCTGCGGCGCGATCGCTCAAAATGGTGCGTTTCGTCATAACCCCCTCAGGGTCTCATCCGGGTGCGGGAGGACGCCAACGAGTTGTCCGCGAGGTCGCGAGGGGCTTCGGCACGCTCGGCCCGTGTCACGCGTGGTGAGCGCCCCCGCCCCGGTATGCCGAGGGGCTACCGTTGGGGACCGTGAGCCAGGCCGACGACCACTACTTCACGTCGCAGCCGACGAGCGCGTCGCAGCGGCGGTCCGTGTCCGTCGAGCTCGCTGGTCAGCTCGTCACCGTCGAGACCGCCGCCGGGATCTTCTCGCCGTCGGCAGTCGACCGCGGCACCTCTGCGCTGCTGCGCAACGTCGCGCCACCACCACCGCGTGGCACGTTTCTCGACCTGGGCTGCGGGTGGGGTCCGATCGCCTTGACGATGGCGTTGCTGAGCCCCGAGGCGGACGTCTGGGCCGTCGATGTCAACGAGCGGGCGGTGCAGCTGCTGCGGGACAACGCGCACGCTCTGCAACGCTCGCGGGTCACCGTCGCGCTCCCGCAGGATGTCCCCGGCGACCTCGCCTTCGACCTCATCTGGTCGAACCCACCGATCCGGATCGGCAAGGTGGCGCTACACCAGGTGCTGATGCAGTGGCTGCCCCGGCTGGCCCCCGGCGGCTCGGCATACCTCGTCGTGGCCAAGGACCTCGGCGGGGACTCGCTGCATCGCTGGCTCGCCACCGACGGTCTCGGGCCGCGGTACACCGTGCGCCGGACCGCGACGGACAAGGCTTTCCGGATCCTGCAGGTCACTGCCCCGCCGCGAGAGTGACCATTCCTTCGGCAACGAGCACCGCCGGACCGCTGAGCTCGACGGAGCCACTGGGCTGAGCCCGAACTCCGAGTCGGCCCCCGGGCACGTCGACGACCCAGTCGGCGTTGTCCGGTGTCACGCCCTCCCACCATCGCGTGGCCATGGCCGCCGCCACAGCCCCGGTGCCACATGACCTGGTCTCACCCACGCCTCGCTCGAACACCCTCATCCGAATGTGTCCAGCGGCCACCAGCTCGACGAACTCGACGTTGCTGCCCTCGGCCGGCAGCGGGTCGACCATCGGAGCACGCGTCAGGTCCAAGCCCTCGAGCTCCACGCCGGGCGGCAATGCCACAACGGTGTGCGGGTTGCCGACCTCGACGGACAGACCGGACAACGGGGGCACCCCTGGCACCTTGACCAGTGCGTCGAACCCGCGCTCGCCGGCCGTCGCGGGATCGGTCAGGCGCCACTGACCCAGGTCGACGGAATAGACGTCATCGTCACGGTCATCGACGGTGACGACCTTGATGCCTGCCCTCGTCGCAATCGCGAAGACCGCAGCGGCCTCGAGGCCGGCGCCGCGCAGATAGGCGGCGAACACGCGCGCGCCGTTGCCGCACATCTCCGACAGCCCACCGTCGGCGTTGCGGTAGTCCATGAACCATGCGGCCCGGTCGGCTAGTGCCCGCACGGCGTCATCGTCGGCGAGCGCCGTCGGCACGACGCGGATGACGCCGTCACCGCCGATGCCGCTGTGCCGGTCCGCCAAGGCCGCTGCGGTCCGCTGGTCCAGGGGCCGCGTCCCCTCGCGGTCGATCACGAGCACGAAGTCGTTCTCGGTCCCGTGTCCCTTGACGAAGGGCACCGCGGCCGCGGGAAGCACTCGAGCGGCAGCAGCGGCGGGGTGGGGGTCGGTCGACATACCGCTCATTGTCACCTACCTGGCGTCAGTCATGACCGGCGTGTCGGGCCTGACCCTCGAGGTAGGACGTACGCACCTTGGCGACGAGGTCCGGACGGTCCTGGTCGACCCACACGATGCGAGGATCGGCCCCGAACCAGGACTGCTGCCGCTTGGCGAAGGTCCGGGTCGCGACCCTCGTCTGTTCCATGGCCTGCTCCTGCGTGAGAAGGCCGTCGATCTCGCCCAGCGCCTGGCTGTATCCCAGGGCACGTGCGGCAGTGGGCCCGCGGCGAAGTCCCCGGCCGATGAGCGAGTGCACCTCCGAGACCAGTCCCCCGTGCCACATGTCGCCGACCCGGGTGGCGATCCGCTCGTCGAGCACCGGCCGTGGCACCCTCAGCCCGACGAGCACCGCCGGTGAGGCGAACTCCCGCTCTGGCAACGTCGCGGCGAACGGTCGCCCGGTGATCTCGACGACCTCGAGGGCCCGGATGGTGCGCCGCGTGTTGGAGGCCAGGATCACGGCAGCGGCCGCGGGGTCGAGGCGTTCCAGGCGCGCCCTGAGCACCTCCAGCCCAAGTGCGGCGCACTCGGCCTCGAGACGCGCTCTCACCACCGGGTCCGTCGGTGGGATCTCGAGTCGGTCGAGGACCGCGCGGACGTAGAGGCCCGACCCGCCGACCAGGACGGGCACCCGACCCCGGCTCCGCACGTCCTCGATGGCGGCTCGCGCGTCTCGCTGATACGCGGCGACACTCGCCTCGTCGGTCACGTCGAGGACGTCCAACAGATGATGTGGGATGCCGCGCCTGGCCCGCTCGGGGGTCTTGGCCGTGCCGATGTCCATGCCGCGATACAGCGCCATCGCGTCGGCGTTGATGATCTCGGCACCGTGCGGCAGGGTCTCGGCGACATCGAGGGCCACCGCGCTCTTGCCGCTGGCCGTGGCGCCGACCACCGCGAGGATCGGTATGGAGCGGGGCGCTGGACTCACAGCTCGTCGTCGTCGTGGCCGAACGGGTCAGGGTCGACGCCCGGCAACCAGGCGTGGCCAGCGCTGCCCCACCCCTGGTGACGGATCGCCTTGCGCGCCTTGCGGGTCCAGCGCTCATCGAGCCGGTCGACATACAGCTTGCCGTTGAGATGGTCGAACTCGTGCTGCATGCAGCGGGCGAACCAGCCGGTGGCTTCGAAGGAGAACGGGGCCCCGGTGACGTCGACCCCGTCGACCTTGACCCACTCGGCACGCTTGAGCGGGAACGACTCACCCGGCACCGACAGGCACCCTTCGGACTCGCTGTCCGGGTCGGGACGCTCGGCCGGGATGCGCCCCACGGCCAGCATCGGGTTGATGACGACCCCGCGGGGCGCGACGCCGTCCTCGTTGGCCATGTCAAAGGTGAAGATGCGCAGCCCGACCCCGATCTGCGGCGCGGCCAGCCCGACACCGTGTGCCGCATCCATGGTCTCGAACATGTCGACCACCAGCGTGCGCAGGGAAGCGTCGAAGGACTCGACACGGGCGGCTGGTCGATGGAGCACGGGTTCACCGCAGATGACGATCGGCCGCACGGACATTCGCCGATTCTGCCAAAGGAGCCCGGCCTCACGAGCACACATCTCGCCACGACCCCGCGAGGTGTCCTGGCGTTTTGACGAGCCATGGACCAAGGTTGTGCAGGGGGTCCACCGATGGGCGCCCAGTCACGATTGACGAAGGAGCACCACGGTGAGCATGTTCGACAACCTCAAGGACAAGGCCCAGGAGTTCATCGCCCAGAACCCCGACAAGGTCGAGGAGATCAGCGACCAGGGTCTGGAGAAGGCTGCCGACGTGGCGGACGGCGCCACGGGGGGCAAGTTCACGGAGCAGATCGACTCGGCCAAGCAGTCCGCTGACGACGCGATCGGCTGACCCACAACCGGCGTTGAGTGGGCGCTCGATGTCCCTATTCGAGCGTTTGACGACATTGAGCGCCCACTCAACGCGTGTCAACGTGCCTACGTGTGCCTAGGTGTGCCTACTTGCGCCTAGTGGCGCGACGTGCCCAACGGTGTCGGCTCCTCAGCAGTGGGTGCGCACTGGCGCCGCGGTGGGCACGCCGACCGACGGCAGTCCGAGCGAGACGGCCGGTTTGGTGGCGCCCGTCGAGGTCATCGCCGCCCACGCATCCCCTCCGGGCGTGCGCCGCAGGTGATACCCACCTCCTGCGCGAGCCGAGTCCGCCACCAGGTGGTGCGGCGCTCCGTAGGTCACCTCGACGCTGACCATGTCTCCGGGGCGCGGACGGTCCAGTGCGCCCACCCCCTCCGGGAGCGCGAAATGCACCAGTCGGTTGTCCTTGGCGCGCCCCGACAACCGCTCGGTCGCCGCGTCCTTGCGGCCCTCACCCGTGGCGACGAGCACCTCGACCTCGCGGCCCTCTTGCGCACGGTTGCCCGCCCAGGACATCTCCTCTTGCAGCGCGATGAGTCGTTCGAACCGTTCCTGGACGACCGGCTTGGGCACCTGGTGAGGCATGACGGCGGCCGGAGTTCCAGCACGAATGGAGTACTGGAAGGTGAACGCGCTGGCGAACCTGGCCCGTCGCACGACCTCCAGAGTCCCCTGGAAGTCGGCCTCGGTCTCACCCGGGAAGCCGACGATGATGTCGGTTGTGATCGCGGCGTCCGGGATGCGCTCGCGGACCTCGTCGATGATGCTCAGGAAGCGCTCGCTGCGATAGGACCGGCGCATCGCCTTGAGCACGACGTCCGAGCCGGACTGCAGGGGCATGTGCAGGCTCGGCATCACGGTGGGTGTCTCGGCCATGGCCTCGATCACGTCGGAGGTGAAGGCCGCCGGATGCGGGCTGGTGAACCGCACGCGCTCCAGGCCCTTGACCTCGCCACATGCTCGCAGCAGCTTGCCGAACGCGAGTCGGTCGCCGAACTCGACGCCGTACGTGTTGACGTTCTGACCCAGGAGGGTGATCTCGATGACGCCTTGGTCGACCAGTGCCGAGACCTCGGCCAAGATGTCGCCCGGTCGCCGGTCGGCCTCCTTGCCTCGCAGTGACGGGACGATGCAGAAGGTGCAGGTGTTGTTGCAGCCGACCGAGATCGACACCCAGCCGCTGTAGGCCGAGTCGCGCCGGGTCGGAAGGGTCGACGGGAAGGTCTCGAGGCTTTCGAGGATCTCGACCTCGGCTCGCCTGTTGTGTCGCGCGCGTTCGAGCAGGACGGGGAGCGAGCCGATGTTGTTGGTGCCGAAGACGACGTCGACCCAGGGAGCGCGGTCGACGATGACCGCCCGGTCCTTCTGCGCCAGGCACCCGCCTACGGCGATCTGCATGTCGGGGTTGCGCAGCTTGGCCGGCCGGAGCTGGCCCAGGTTGCCGTAGAGCTTGTTGTCGGCGTTCTCCCGCACGGCGCAGGTGTTGAACACGACCACGTCGGCCGTGTCGGGCCGCTCGGCCACACTGGCGATGTCGACATAACCCGCCGACTCCAGCAGCCCGGCGAGGCGCTCGGAGTCGTGGACGTTCATCTGGCACCCGTGGGTGCGCACGTCATAGGTGAGCATGTCGCCGTCTAGGGTACGTCCCCGCAGGGCAGCACCGCGCCCTGTCACCAGCCGAGGGGATGTCGTTGCGTGACGAGGGCGCGGATGTGTTCGCTGTCTCGCCACCCGGGTCCGCGGTCGCCTCAGTCGCGCTGGTGCTCTCGCGCGGCGCTCACGGCATCCTGGATGACGGCCCGAGCCACCGACGTCGGGTACCCCTTGCGCGCCAACAACCCGGCCAGTCGCCGGAGCTGCACCTGCGCCGGCTGGCCGGCCATGGTGGCGAGCTTCTTGGCGACCAACGCCTCGGCCCGTTCGCGCTCTGCGTCATCGGTGACGGTGACGAGCGCGTCGGCGGCCAGGTCGGGGTCGACCCCGCGGCGCTTAAGCTCGAGAGCGATGGCCGAGCGGCTCTGGCCACGCACCTGTGAGCGGACTCTGACCAGCTGCTGGGCGTAGACCCGGTCATCGAGCAGCCCAGCCGCCAGCAACGACCGCACCACGATGTCGATCGACTCGGCGCAATGCTCGCGGCGCGCCAGCTTGACTCGTAGCTCGGCCTCGCTGTGGGCGCACATCGCCAGATAGCGCAACGCGCGGGCCCGAGTCGCCGACAGGTCTGCCGGGCGTTCGGCGCCGCTTGTTGTCGCCATCGCCGCTGGCTCTGGCCCATCAGCGCCGGCGACGGCTTCGGGTGTGCCAGCGTCCGGGTCGATGACGGAGTCGACCGGGGTGGCACCCGCTGTGGCCGGGCTCGGTGCCGCGGTGGCCGCCTCAGCAGCAGCCAACGCGGCCCGCGCCGCCTCATAGCGATCACTCATGCCAGGTCGCGCTGTCCACCCGACGGTGGCGCTCAGAAGTCAACTGGGACGTCTGGAACCGCTGGTGCGTCGATGCGTGGTCCGACGCCGAGCTTTTCCTTGATCCGCTTCTCGAGCTCGTCGGCGAGGTCAGGGTTGTCCCGCAGGAAGCCTCTGGCGTTCTCCTTGCCCTGGCCGAGCTGGTCGCCGTCGTAGGTGTACCACGCGCCGGCCTTGCGCACGAAGCCCTGGTCGACCCCCATGTCGATGAGCCCGCCCTCGCGCGAAATGCCCTGCCCGTAGATGATGTCGAACTCCGCCTGCTTGAACGGGGGTGACACCTTGTTCTTGACGACCTTGACCCGGGTGCGGTTGCCCACCGCCTCGGTGCCGTCCTTGAGGGTTTCGATGCGGCGCACATCGAGGCGCACCGAGGCATAGAACTTGAGCGCCTTGCCGCCCGAGGTCGTCTCGGGCGATCCGAACATCACGCCGATCTTCTCGCGAAGCTGGTTGATGAAGATGGCGGTGGTGCCGGTGTTGTTGAGAGCCCCGGTGATCTTGCGCAGCGCCTGAGACATCAGCCGGGCCTGAAGACCCACATGGCTGTCACCCATCTCACCCTCGATCTCGGCGCGCGGGACGAGCGCGGCGACCGAGTCGATGACGATGATGTCGATGGCTCCGGACCGGATCAGCATGTCGGCGATCTCGAGCGCCTGCTCGCCGGTGTCGGGCTGGCTGACCAACAGCGCGTCGGTGTCGACGCCAAGAGCCTTGGCATACTCGGGGTCGAGTGCATGCTCGGCATCGATGAACGCGGCGATGCCCCCTGCCTTCTGGGCACTGGCCACGGCATGCAGAGCCACCGTGGTCTTGCCGCTGGACTCGGGACCGTAGATCTCGACGACCCGCCCCCGCGGCAGACCGCCGATGCCGAGGGCGACATCGAGCGCGATGGATCCCGTGGGGATCACCTCGATCGGCGGACGGACGTCATCACCGAGCCGCATGACGGCACCCTTGCCGAACTGCTTGTCGATCTGACCCATGACCTGCTCGAGGGCTCGGTCTCGCTGCGGTTCTTTGGACTGAGGTTCCTTGGACTGCGGTTCCCTTGACATGCTCGTCCACCTTCCTGTGGCTCGTTGTGTGGCTGTCTACCTTCGACCCGTCAGCCGAGCGGCTCCGAGTCAGACGTTAGGACCGAGCACCGACAGCCGGGGCTTGTCCACGAGGAGGTGTGGACAACTGTTGTCTTGACCGGCTGCCGGGCCGGGCCATGTGGACAACCTACCGAACGAGTGTTCGATAGAACGGGATTGGCAAACCCGACACGCCGCTCCCCCTCTGAACTCTCTGGGACGGTCGTTGACGTCGTCCTGTGAAGGGCGACACAGCGGCGATGCCAGTGTCAGCGGGGGTGCCATCCAGTGACAGCAGTGCCGCAGTCAGGGTCGAGGATGCCGTGCCTTGGGTCCGGGATCGGCCCCCAGGCGCCGCTCGACGGGGACATCCATCTCAGCGCACAGCGCCAGCCAGACCTGCCGGGGGTCCTCCCCCACGTCCAGGGCCTGCCACGCGGTCAGCCCGCCGAGTGCCGACAGGACATGGTCGCGGGCAAGCGAGGCGGCATACGTCGCGCCGAACTCGTCGCCCATCAGGGTCCAGAACTCGCTGCGTCGCACGACAGGGAGTCTCGCACGCGCTCGCCTGCTCCCGAGTCGCGGGCGGCAGTCCCCGGCGGGCGGCAGTCCCCGGCGGGCGGCAGTCCCCGGCGGGCGGCAGTCCCGGGTGGGCGGCACTCACGGCCGGGGCACCGGGGCGGGACATCGCTGCAGCAGCCGGGTGCGGGAGCCGCGACCCCCGTTGTCGGTGGTGGGTGAGAGGCTGTCGGAGTCATGACAGACCACCAGTCGCCCGAATCCTTCCGCCGGGCCCCACGCTCATGCCGACATGCTCGACGGGTTCGCCCCGGCCACTGCGGCCTGGTTCCGCGGTGCGTTCCCCGAGCCCACGGCGGCGCAGGAGGGTGCCTGGCGCTCGATTGCTTCCGGCCAGCACACGCTGGTCGTGGCGCCCACCGGATCGGGCAAGACGCTGTCGGCCTTCCTGTCCTCCCTGGACACCGTGGCCAACCAGCCGACGCCCCACGAGCGCAGTCACCGCTGCCGGGTGCTCTACGTCTCACCGCTCAAGGCCTTGGCCGTCGACGTCGAACGCAACCTGAGGTCGCCGTTGGTCGGCATCGGGCAGGCCGCCCGCCGCCTGGGTCTCGAGCCGCCTGATGTGAGGGTGTCGATCCGCTCTGGTGACACCCCCGCGGCCGAACGCCGCGCCTTCGCCACCAATCCTGCCGACATCCTGATCACGACCCCCGAGTCACTCTTCCTCATGCTCACGTCGGGCGTCCGGACAGCGTTGTCCGGCGTCCAGACGGTGATCATCGACGAGGTGCACGCCGTCGCCGGGACCAAGCGGGGCGCCCATCTGGCCCTCACGCTGGAGCGGCTCGACGCGCTGTTGGCCGCCCCTGCCCAACGCATCGGTCTCTCGGCGACGGTCGAGCCCGTCGAGGAGGTCGCCCGCTTCCTGGGGGGTGGCCGTCCGGTCACGGTGGTGCGCCCACCATCCACCAAGGAGTGGGACCTGCAGGTGGTCGTCCCCGTCGAGGACATGAGCGCGCTCGGGGACAGCACACCCGACCTGAGTGGTCCGGCGGCCGGCGAGCCCCGCCGCACGTCGATCTGGCCACACGTCGAGGAGCGGATCGTCGATCTGATCGCCGAGCATCGCTCGACGCTGGTGTTCGCCAACTCGCGGCGCTTGGCCGAGCGCCTGACCGCTCGTCTCAACGAGATCTGGGC
>CXWJ01002269.1_pt1 | contig 29053 bp, 26 predicted proteins | sample 590841 | NCBI WGS metagenome assembly CXWJ01 (sample SAMEA3498367, study PRJEB10139) | wastewater metagenome | biome: wastewater treatment plant; material: activated sludge | place: Austria | collected 2015-01-21 | reverse complement strand
CGACGGAAGTCCGCGTGGCGGTCGATGCGCTTGCGGTGTTCGTCCACAAGGACAACCCGATCAAGTGCCTGTCGCTTGCTCAAGTCGACGGCATCTTCTCTTCGTCGCGGACGCTCGGCGGCGCGGACATCACGAAGTGGGATCAGCTCGGCCTCGGTGGCGAATACGCGGGCAAGCCGATTTCGCTCTTCGGCCGCAACTCGGCCTCGGGCACCTATGGCTACTTCAAGGAAGTCGCGATGGGCAATGGCGACTACAAGGCGACCGTGAAGGAACAACCGGGTTCGTCGACCGTGGTTCAGGGTGTTGCATCCGACAAGTTCGCGATCGGCTATTCGGGCATCGGCTACAAGACCGCGGACGTGCGTGCGGTTGCGATATCCGGCCGCGACGGACAGTGCCAAGAGCCCAACCAGAACAACGCATATCAGGGCAAGTACCCGATCTCGCGCTTCCTCTACGTCTACGTGAACAAGAACCCGTCGGCGGCGCTCGACCCGCTGCGCGGCGAGTTCTTGAAGTACGTGCTGTCGAAGGAAGGCCAGCAGGTCGTGATCAAGGACGGCTACTTTCCGATGCCGTTCGTGTTCGCGAACCAGGATCGCGCGAAGCTCGGCCTGAACTAAAACTAATAGTTGTTAAGTGTCGGCGGCGGTGCGTCGCCGACACTATCTGCGCAGCGGGGGCGCAGGCTAAGTTCCGGGGGCGCCGGGCTGTAACGGTCCGGTTTGGGATAAGTGGTTCGATAGATGTCGCAAGCAAAGCAAGCGGCGCCCGAGCGGCGCCCCTCGTCGGTCATTTATCAGCGCGAGAAGAAGACCAAAGCGTCGGTGCTCTTCACCGACGCTTTTGCGCGTTACGGCATTTCGATCGGCGGCATGCTCGTCATCATCGCGGTCTTCACAATCATGGCGTTCCTCCTCTACGTCAGCTTTCCGCTGCTTGACGGCGGGAGCGTCACGGAAACGAAGTCGTATCAACTACAAGCCACCGCGACGCCGTTCGTCGAGACCCAGATGGACGAGCAGCAGACGATCGCCGTGGACGTCGAACTCAGCGGTCATGTCGAAGCGTTCCATGTGGGGACCGGCACGACGCTGCGAGCACCGAGCTTCGACCTCGCCGGGGCTACGGCGACGACGTTCGCGAGCACGCTTCGCGGCGACGACGTGCTGTTTGCCTTCGCGGACGGCACGGTTCGGACCGGGCGCCTGGTGATCAAGCCCGAGGTCGTGACCGCCGCGCAGATACCTTCGAACTTGAAAAAGCTCGACGAACGCGACCTGACCGACGGTACCGTGGTCTATACGCGCATTCCCGGACAGTTCCGCCGCAAGACCGTGGAGCTTTCGCTTGAGCCTGCCGTGCAGGTCGCCGATGCAGGCGTTGCGATCTTGAAGGCGGATTATCGTTCCGGCGGAACGGCGGAGCGCCCCCTTAAGACGTTTGTGACGCTGGATGCGACGGGCAAGCTTAGGCTGAGCCAGGCCTACAGCGAAATGAACATGATGACCGGCGAGTCCACAACGCAACTGTCGAACGCCGTAATACCCTTGAGCGTTCCCGCCGAGAGCGTCATCAAGCTGCTGCTCAACACGCCGGGCGACCGCGTTCTGGTCGCGCTCCGCGACGGGACGCTTTACCGCTACAACACGCGCGACTTCGCCAATCCGAAGCTAGCAGAGACGGTCAAGGCGCTCGACGGGAACACACAACTCTCTGCCGTCACCTATTTGAACGGCGAGAACTCCGTCGTCGTCGGCGGGTCGGACGGGTCGGTCGCGATCTGGTTCGGCGTCGACCGCAAGTCGAAGGACACGAGCGACGGCATCGTCTGGACAAAGGTACACGCGGACTTCGAGCGGCAAGCCGCCGCCATCACCGACATCCGCGTCAGCCAGCGGACCCGCATGTTCACGACGTCGGATGCGAAAGGGAATGTCTGGATCCGCCACGGCACAACCGAGCGCACGCTGATGCGGCTGCCCGGCTCGGCCGACACCGGTGGCTTACAGGCGACGATTCTCGCGCCCAAGGACGACGGCGTGCTCGCGATCGGGAAGAACGGCGCCGTTCGACTTTGGACGGTCGACATCCCCCATCCGGAAACGACGCTGCAGTCGCTGTTCGGCAAGGTCTGGTACGAAGGGTATGCCGAGCCCGACTACGTGTGGCAGTCGACGGCCAGCACCGACGCGCCGGAACCGAAGCTTTCGCTCGTGCCCTTGATCTTCGGCACGTTCAAGGCCGCGATCTACTCGCTTATGCTTGCCATTCCGATCGCGCTTCTGGCCGCGATTTACACGTCCGAGTTCGTGCAGCCGCGAACGCGCGCGGTGGTGAAGCCCGTGATGGAGCTGATGGCAACGCTGCCGTCGGTCGTCGTCGGCTTCGTTGCGGCGCTGGTGCTTTCGCCCATTGTCGAAAACTGGATTGCGGCCGTCATCATAGCGTTCGGCGTCGTGCCGCTTACGCTGATCACGATGTCGTTTTTTTGGCAACTGTTGCCGCAGCCCGTGGCAAACGTGCTTGATGGATTTCCGAAGTTGCTCGCCTATCTCGCGGCGATCGTTCTGGCGGTCTGGGCCAGCAGCAAGGCCGGACCGCTGATCGAGGCGATGTTCTTTGAGGGCGACTTCAAGCGTTGGACCGGCGGCGAAGGATCAGGGCAACCGTTCCTCTTCCTGCTACTGCTACCGGCCTCGTTCCTGTTCGTGATCATCGGAACGCGCCCGGTCTTCAATGCGGCCTATCGCCTGAATCTGCGCGAGATGCCGAAGATTGCGGCTGCATCGCGAGAACTTGTCGGCTGGTTTGCAATTCTGGTGCTGTCGCTTGGGCTCGCGTGGGTGCTTTCGCTGGTGTTGAGCGAGTACGGCTATGACGTTCGCGGCGGCCTTGTGGATACGTACGTGCAGCGCAACGCGCTCGTTGTTGCGTTTGCCATCGCCTTCGCCGAGATCCCGATCATCTACACGATATCGGAAGACGCTTTGAACGCAGTGCCGCAGTATTTGCGGTCGGGGTCGCTGGCCTGCGGTGCATCGCGCTGGCAGACGACCAGCTGGATCGTGCTGCCGACGGCGGCGTCAGGCATCTTTTCGGCGATTATGATCGGGCTCGGTCGTGCCGTCGGCGAGACCATGATTGTCGTCATGGCGACCGGCAATACGCCGATCTTGGACGTGAACATCTTCAACGGCCTGCGTACGCTATCGGCCAATATCAACGTCGAACTGCCGGAGGCCGTGCGAGACTCGACGCTTTATCGAACGCTGTTCCTATGCGCGCTCGTGCTCTTTGCGATGACGTTCGTCATCAATACGGTCGCCGAGCTCGTGCGACAGCGCTATCGCAAACGCGCGGCGCAGCTCTAGGCGGGAATGCAAACCATGACCGAAACAACAGCCGCCGCGGCCGCCGCTCCCCCGAAGATCGCCAATGTGCGCCGGCAGGCGCGCAGCGACCTGTCCGCCCGGGGTGAGCCGTTCGTCTGGTTGATGGGTGCTGCCCTGGTGGCGGGCCTTGCCATGATCACGGGCTTTCTTGCCTTCGTGATCTATGTCGGCGCGCTGACGTTTTGGCCGGCCCCGATCGAGGTCGTGACGCGCCAGGACGGCAGGATCGTCGCCGGTGAGGTCTTCCGCGCCGAAACCTATCGCGTACCGGAGGAGGTCGTGAAGGCCGCGACCGGCGACGTGAAGGAGAAGATCGAGGCCGATCTGGGTTTCGCGGATCGCACGCTCTATCGCGTCGGCAACTACGACATCTTCGGCGAGGATTTCGTTTGGGTGCCGGAGTTCGAGAAGAAGTCGGTCGCATTCCCGCGCGACATTTACATGATTGAGCGCGTCGAATGGGGCCCGTTCATCGGGCGCATCAAGCAAATCGATCTCACAGGCACGAAGACGGCTGCTCCGACCGCAGCCCAAATCGCGGCTGCGCACAAGGCAGCGGAGGCGCGGCGCAAGGAGATCGAGCTGATCGACAAGATCGAGATCGCCGGCGTCAACCACGAGATCGAAGCGCTTAGGCTCAAGGTGAGGCGCGCCGAACTCGACTACGGCGCTGGCAGCGCCGAGACCGCTGCGATCAAGGCCGATGTCGCCAAAGAGACGGCGGAACTGCAAGCGCGGTATCAGACGCTAGGCGAGAAGGTCGCCGCGCTGCGTCAGGCGGATGAAGCCAATACCGCGTTGCTTGAGGCCGTGGACGGCCAGACGAAGACTTTGCCCTTGTCGCGCTTCATCCGCCTGTACCGCGCAAACGACCTATCGTCGGAAGAAAAGTGGCGCATCTATGGATCGCGCTGGGCGGAGTTCATCACCGGGCCGCCGCGCGAAGCGAACACCGAAGGCGGCGTATTCCCTGCCCTCGTCGGCACGCTCACGATGATGGTGTTGCTGAGCCTCGCTGTTGCGCCGTTCGGCGTCATAACCGCGCTTTACCTGCGCGAGTATGCGAGGCAAGGCATTCTGGTCTCCTTCATTCGTATTTGCGTCAACAATCTGGCCGGCGTGCCGTCAATCGTCTACGGCGTCTTCGGGCTTGGTTTCTTCTGCTACATCGTTGGCGGATCGGTCGATCAGATCTTCTTCCCGGAAAAACTGCCGACGCCGACGTTCGGCACGGGCGGCATGCTGTGGGCCTCGCTCACGCTGGCGCTGCTGACGGTGCCCGTCGTGATCGTGGCGACCGAGGAGGCTCTTGCGGCCGTGCCGCGGTCGATGCGCGAAGGCTCGCTCGCCTGCGGTGCTTCGAAGTGGCAGACGATCTGGCGGATCGTGCTGCCACGCGCGGCTCCCGGCATCATGACGGGGTTGATCCTTGCCATGGCGCGGGGCGCCGGCGAAGTCGCGCCGCTCATGATCGTGGGCGTGGTGAAACTCGCACCGGAACTGCCGGTCGACTTCACGCTTCCGTTTGTGCATTTCGAACGCAGCTTCATGCACCTTGGGTTCCACATCTATGACGTCGGCTTCCAATCTCGCAATTCGGAAGCCGGACGCCCGATGGTGTTCGTGACGACTTTGCTGTTGATCTCGCTCGTCTTGGTGCTGAACGCATTCGCGATCTACGTTCGTAATAGCCTGAAGCGCGCGTATCAGGCGGGGCAATTCTGATGTTTTGGGGATTCTGATGGCGGACACTAATTTCGACCCGACCGCGTACCACACAAGAGAGGGCGGCCAGGGGCTTTCGCTGAAGGTGGAGAGCTTCAACCTTTGGTACACCCAGGCGCAGGCGCTCTGGAACGTCGATATGGACATCGAGAAGGGTCTTTGCACGGCGCTGATCGGCCCGTCGGGTTGCGGCAAGTCGACCTTGTTGCGTTGCATGAACCGGATGAACGACCTCATCGACGGTTTGCGCACGCAGGGACAGATGCTGATCGAGGGCGATCCGATCTACGGTTCGCGGATCGACGTCATCGCGCTCAGAAAGCGCATGGGCATGGTGTTCCAAAAGCCGAACCCTTTCCCGATGTCGATCACCGAGAACGTCATCTATCCGTTACGCGTGGATGGGGTCACGAACCGCAAGCTTTTGGCGGAGGCCGCCGAAGCGGCGCTGCGCGGCGCGGCGCTGTGGGACGAGGTCAAAAACCGCTTGAACGAAAGCGCACTTGGCCTTTCCGGCGGCCAACAGCAGCGTCTTTGCATTGCGCGCGCGATCGCGGGCAATCCGGAAGTGCTGTTGATGGACGAACCCTGCTCGGCACTCGACCCGATTGCGACGGCCAAGATCGAAGAACTTATCAACGAACTGAAGGGCCGCTACACGATCGTCATCGTGACGCACAACATGCAGCAGGCCGCGCGCGTCGCCGACAACACGGCGTTCATGTATCTCGGGCGACTGATCGAGTACGGCGATACGAAGACGATGTTCGTGACGCCGAAAGTGAAGCGGACGGAGGACTATCTGACGGGACGGTTCGGCTAGCGCTCTTTGTCTTTTTCTTTTTCCTTGTCCTTCTTCTTTTTCTTTTCGGGCTTGGCGGCCTCCGCCGCCTTCGCCTTCTCGGGCTTCTTGTCCTTGTCTTTCTCTTGACCGTGGTAATCGGTGACGCCGGTCATGATCGCGTAGCAAGCCAAGCGGACCGTGCGCGGGATCTTCACCGGCTTGCCGCCGCTGCGCTCGCCCTTCTCGTAGTACTGCACGACGCGGCGCTTGAGACCGAGGGCATCGGCCGCCTCTTTCTGATTGAAATTCAGGCTCTTACGCCAACGCTTGAACTCGTGGCCTTTCATGGCTTCCTCTTTCGAACCGTGCCGCTCACTAACACGCGGCGTAGGCCCGCTGCCACCGTTCAGACACATCCACGGAAAGAAAGCGCACCAGGTGCGGTTTCACATACTTGTCACAAAGCGCACAATGTGCATATAGTAACCGCCTGTGGATAGTTCCGCAGTGTTTTGGAGGTCTATCGCCCCTGCTTCAGAGCGCCTGTCGCTTCGATGTCACGGCGTCAAAATTTGGAGGAGTAGCCATGCGATCCCACTTGTTCGTGCTGGCCCCGCTTTGGCCCTTGTTCACGCTGTGCGTGCTCGTCGGGATCGCTTGGATGGCGACCTGAGAAACCGGTTATTCCGACCTACCCAGCGGCGCCCGTTTGGGCGCCGCTTCTTTTTTGGTGTCCCCGGCAATCCCTTCGCGCAACCGGCGGTGGTCACGGCCCTGCGGACATGCTGGCGTGAGGCGAATGACCTGTCTCTGCTCGGCAACGGTGCAGCCCTCACGCACTACCCGTCATGAGACTGTCATTTGAGTGTCACCGACGGCCTGCATGAACACTTCGCATTAACGAGGGGTGTCAAACCAATGAACACGAGATCCATTTTGCTGGGAACGGTTGCGCTTGCGGCCGTAGCGCTAACCGCATCGCCAGCCTTCGCCGGCAAATCGACGAAAGAAGAGCGGCGCGACCAAGAGCTTCAAGAGCTCAAGGCGCGCATCGAGCGCCTGGAGCGCGAAGCCGAAGACGACAAGATCGCCAACGGCGCGCGGCTCAGCGCGGTCGAGCAGAAGCAGGACGCGGTGCAATGGTCGTTTACCGACCTGCGACCCAGCGTGCGTTCGGGCGACGGGCGGTTCGAGCTCGCCTTCCGCGGCCGGTTCATGCTCGACTTCGCATCGTTCGAGCAAGACCCCAGCGACTTCGGCATAGGCTACGGCGCTGCGAACAATTGCGACGCGACGAACGTGCTTTGCGATCAGGGCTCGGGCGCCGTGTTCCGCCGCGTGCGTTTCGGTGTGGAAGGCAAGTTCTTCCGCGACTTCATTTATGAAATGCGCTTCGACTTCGGCGGTTCGGGTGCGGAAGCTGCCGGCACGGTCAACATCATGCGCGTGGGTTATACGGGTATCCCGAACACGCGCATCCACCTCGGCGCCATCCAACCGATCATCAGCATGTACGACGCGACGTCGTCCGCGGACCTCACGACGATGGAACGTTCGGCCGTCATCACGACGCTGGTCGGCAACTTCGGCGGCGACAACTCACGGCGCGGTGTTGAGGTCACGTGGCAGAAGGAAAACGCGCTCTATCAGGGTGACAATTTCGTGTTGTCCGCCGCTTATACGGGCGAGCGTATCGGTGGCACGCACAGTGGCCTGCCTGCTGCCGGCAACGACGAAGACACGCACCTGTTGGGCCGCGCTGTCTGGCGTCTGTGGAGCGACGGGGTGAGCAACGTCCAAGTCGGCGCCAGCGGGTCCATGATCCTGAACAAGGACGACAAGGTGATGCGCCTCAACGAACGCCCGGAAATTCGCGTCACGGGCGACCGCTTCATCGACACCGGCAACATCACCGTTGAGAAAGACGGCAATAACGCCTACGGCTTCGAGTTCGGGGCAAACTTCCAGAACCTCTATGTGGCCGCCGAATGGTATGAGATGAACCTCGACCGCGTGGGCGCCGCAAAGGATCCGAGCTTCTCGGGCTGGTACGTCGAAGGCGAGTGGATCATCACCGGCGAAAACAAGCGCTATGCGGCAGGTGCGACGAACAACAACGTCGCCGTGTTCCGCGGTCCGTCGGTCACGTCGCCTTGGTCGATGGGCGGTTCGTTGGGTGCGTGGTCAGTGCACGCGCGCCATAGCGTGCTCGACTTGAACGCATTCGAACTTGATGCAGTCGCGGGGAACCGTATCCGCGGCGGCGAGCAGACGATCACCAACGTCGGCTTGACCTGGTACCTGAACTCGAACTTCAAGCTGATGGGCGAGTACGCGATGGTCGACATCGACCGCCTGAGCGCGGGCGGTACGAGCCTGGATGCGGACTTCGACATCATCCAAACCCGGGCCATGTTCACGTTCTAATGCCGGCCTACCGCAGCTAGTCTGATGGCCCCACGGCGTTTCGTGGGGCCATTTTCTTTTGCGTTGGGTCAAGCCTTCGGCGGCGTCAGCAGTAGGGCAAACCATCCCAACATCATCGTCAACCCGCCAGCGGGGACGACGAGGTCCATTGGGTGCTGTCCGGTGAAGGCGATGATGTAGACCATCGCTGCCCACGCCGCGGTACCGCCGGCGATCAGGGCGGCGGCGATCTGGCCCCGGCCGGCGTGCGCCAACGCCAAGAGCGTGACGCCCTGAATGGCTTGCACGGCCGAGCCGACGCGTACGAGTTCGAGCGCATGCGCGTCGAGCGCGTCGCGCAACGGATGAAGGGTCAAAAACAAGATTGCACTTCCCGCAAGACCGTGGAGTACGCCCAAGAACCAAGCCCACCGCATTCGTCGATCTTTCCCCTGTCCGCCTGCATTTTCGCCCTGCCCGCTCCCCGGTCAAGGCTTCACGCTTGTGTGAGCAAAAAGGGCTAGGCACTCTCCCGCAGAGGGAGATCATGATGCACCTGTTCGGCGACCCTTCGCGCGTCGACCTGAGCCTCGACAGCCGGTCGATCAGTTTCGAGAATCCGACCGGCGCGCGCGGGGCTGGCGGAACGATTGCGTCCGGACGCAAGGGCGCGCCGAACCGGCGGATATTATCCGGCGAGACGGTGGTGCTCGCCGAGCTCGACGGACCGGGGCGCGTTCGCCACATCTGGATGACGTTCATGGCCGCGCCTCCTGAGGCGATGCGCGCGGTCGTGATCGAGGCGTTCTACGACGGCCGCGCCGAGCCCGGCATCGCTGTCCCGGCGCTCGACTTCTTCGGGCAGCCGCATGGGCGAACCGTTGCATGCACCACGGCGCTGACCGCAGTGCAGGAAGGGCGCGGCTTCAACGCCTATTACCCGATGCCGTTCCGGCGGCACTTGAAGCTGGTTCTCACGAACCACGGTACGCGGCCGATTAATTTCTACTATCAGGTCGACTACACGCTAGAGCCGGTCGCGGACGACGCCGGGTATCTGCATGTGATGTTCCGGCGCGAGAACCCGACCGTTCTCAAACGCGATTTCACGATCGCGGAGGGGATCAAGGGTCCCGGGCGCTTTCTCGGCTGCGTCGTCGGCGTGCGCGTTCTGCCGGACGATATGGTTTGGTACGGCGAGGGCGAGTTCAAGCTCTTTCGCGATGGGGACACGACGCATCCGACCTACTGCGGCACGGGGCTCGAAGACTATGTCGGTAGCGCGTGGGGCATGGGCGCGCACGCGACGCCCTATCAAGGCGCGCCACTGATCGTCACGCCGCCCGCCGATCCTGCATCGCCGATCCCGCCGAAGCCCGACTTTGTCGGCTTCTATCGCTGGCACATTCCCGACCCCTTGATATTCGAGCATGAAATGCGCGCGACCATCCAACAGATCGGCGCGCTGATGGTGCCGAAGGGGGCAGAACATCTGATGGAGGATTGGGGCAAGCGCTATACGCTCGCCGGCAACGGTTGGGTTACGGGTGAGGCGCTCGCGAATTCGCCGTTGCATGCGTTCGCCATTGCCGAGCGCGTGGACGACTACTGCGCCGCGGCGTTCGTCTATGCGCGCGAACCGCAGAGCGTGCCCCGGCTCGACGTGGCCGCCGCGCTCGCCGACATCGGCCGTCGCGATTACGAGCGCAAACCCCGCGGGTTTGTGGCGGGCGCTTGAGATGATCGTCGCGTTTGGGTCCATCACGATCGACTTGATCACACCGGTGCCGCAGTTGCCGAAGCGGGGCGAGACGGTTCTGGGGCGCGACTACGCCGTCGTGCCGGGCGGCAAGGGCGCGAACCAGGCGCTGGCGGCTCAGCGCGGTGCGCAACCCGGGCAGCGTGTCGCGCTGGTGGGCACGATCGGCGGCGATGCATGGGGCGAGGCCGCGCTGGAGCAGGTGCGTGCCGCCGGGGTCGATCTCTCCGCCGTCGCGCGCGGGCGCTTGCGAACGGCGTGCGGGTTCATCTCGGTCGATCCGCAAGGGCAGACCATCATCACCGCAGCCCCCGGCGCCAGCATGGAGACGCGCGCGACGCAGCTCGACGGCTTGAGCCCGCGTCTCGGGCCCGGCGATTGGCTGGTCATGCAAATGGAAATTGGTCTCGAGGAGAATTGGCGCGCGCTTCGCGCGGCCAAGGCTGCGGGCGCGCGCACGCTTTTGAACCTGGCACCGGCGATGCCGGTGGATGGCGCGATGCTTGCCGACCTCGACATGCTTGTGGTCAACGAACACGAGGCGCGAACGCTCGGCGAGTTGTTCGCCTTCGCCACGCCGGGACTTGAGGACATCGCGCGTGCGTTGGCGTCGCGCTTCGCGTTCACCTGCGTCGTGACTTTGGGCGAGGCGGGATCGATCGCCGTGGAACCGCCGGGTACGACGTGGCGCGTCGGCGCGCTTCCGGTTGGCGTCGTCGACACGACAGGCGCGGGCGATGCCTATGTCGGCTACTTGACCGCCGCGCTCGACGGCGGCGCGCCGCTCGGCGAGGCGATGCGGTTTGCGAGCGCGGGGGCGAGCCTCTCCTGCACGGTTACCGGCGCGCAGACCGGGTATCTGGCGCGGGCCGATGTGGTGGCGCGGATGGCCGATCTTGCACCGCCGCAAAAAAGCTGACACACGAAAGAACATGAGCCAGTCCGCGCCAGAGCCGAAGATGCAGCTGCGCATCGTTCCGGTGACGCCGTTGCAGCAGAATTGTTCCTTGATCTGGGACACGGCGACGAAGCATGCCGCGTTCGTCGATCCGGGTGGCGATGTCGACACGTTGCTCGGTGCGCTGAAGCATTTCGGGCTGACGTTGAAACGCATTTGGCTGACGCACGGGCATCTCGATCATGCGGGTGCGGCTGCGGAGCTGCGCGAGCGCACGGGCGTCGCCGTGGAAGGGCCGCACAAGGACGATCAGTTCTGGCTCGACCAGATCGAGGAGAGTTCGCGCCGTTACGGCCTCTCAGGCGCGCGCAACGTGACGCCCGACCGCTATCTCGAAGACGGCGACGTGCTGGAACTCGAAGGCGTGAAGTTCGATGTCTCGCACACGCCGGGGCACACGCCTGGCCACGTGGTCATTCACAACAAGCGCGCGAAGATCGCCTTCGTCGGCGACGTGCTGTTCGCGGGCTCGATCGGGCGCACCGATTTCCCGCGGGGCAATCACGAACAGCTGATCCGCTCGATCTGCGAGAAGCTCTGGCCTTTGGGCGACGACGTGACGTTTATCCCCGGGCACGGGCCGACCTCGACGTTCGGGAACGAGCGACGCACGAACCCGTTCGTCGCGGACCGGCTCACGGGCTATGGCGGGGTGGCGAAGGAAGCGGGCGACGAAAGCGAGCAGCGGACGTCAAAGCGGTATACGTGAGTTCTTGGCACGTCCGCGACCTTAGACGGCCACGGACGCGGACAAGACAAATTTGCTATCGTCGCGGTTTGGATGGACGGGGATCAGGTGCCGTCACAGCATTCGGTGAAGAGTAAGTCATGGCGGCCGCGGGGCGTTGTCGTGGAAATTGATGCCGTAACAGGTCGCTTGGGAGGGCTCACAGCCCTCACCTATGCTGAGTTCGCTTGTACGCCAGGACGACTGGCGTTGCCTGATGTCGCTTGCGACCTGATCTGGACAGGGTCTGAGCTGCTTTTTGTCGGCCCCATGAGCAAGGGGCGGATCGTCGAGAAAGCGTTCCAACGGATGGCGGTGCTTACGATTGGCGCCTCCGAAGCTGTGCGGCTCGTTCGCAGGCCGATCTCCGAACTTACCGACTGGACCGTTCCCATCGCCGACGTCGCGCCGTACCTTGCACATCCGCTGACCGACCTATTCGGCCTTGGTGGTGGCGCCAGCCTTGTTGCGCCATCAATCCAATCAGGCGAGGCAAGGGATGATGTGGCCTTTGCTGCGAGCGCACTTTCGCGTGGCGCCCGTCCGGGTTGGGTCGCAGACAAGCTTGGCGTGACAGGGCGTCACCTCAGGCGGCGCTTCAACGAGCGGTTTGGTCTCTCACCGGAACAGTATGTGCAGATCCTGCGCCTGAGGCACGCCATCCGCCTCGTTCGCGCGGGTCACAGCCTTGCGATGGCCAGTGCCTTAACGGGCTATTCCGACCAACCGCACCTCAATCGCCAGTGCCGCACGCTCACCGGTCTGTCGCCAACGGAAGCCATCTCGCGCCTTGGTGGGGGTGAGGAGGTTGTCGCCCAAGCCCGCAACGAGGAAGGACCTTTCGTCTAGTTTCTGCGACTCGTCATGTCCGCTTTGTTCAAGATGCGCGCCACGCTTCATGGCAACTTGGAGTGAAGGCCCCCTACCCTTGCGCGATCGAGACAGACTTCATGATTCATTTGAACCGGCAAAGGCGCCTATCGGACTGGTTTCCTGCCGCCCTTGTGCTCGTGACCGTGACCATCATCCTCTACGGCTTCAGTCACACCGTCGGCCGGGAATTCTTGGACGCTGAGAAGGCGCCTCCACCTATTCTTGGCATCCACGCCTTGGTCTCCGTCGCCTGGCTCATGCTCCTGGTCTTTCAGAGCAGCCTGGCGGCGACGGGCCGGGTTGCATTGCATCGCCGCCTCGGCGTCGTCGGAGTCGGGCTGGGCGTCGTCATGAGTGTCGTTGCGCTCGTTACGGCCATTGAGCTTCGCAAATTGGACACGGTCGGAGACCGCATCGCAAACTTGGCATACCTTGCCATACCCCTTGCCGCGTGGGCGAGCTTTACGGTGCCGTTCGCTCTGGGCGTCGCCTGGCGCTCAAAGCCAGAAAGGCATCGCCCTCTCATGATCATCGCGGCTTGCCTCCTCGCGGGACCAGCGTTGGGGCGAATCCCGGAAGTTCGTGCGGCAGGTATGTACTTCACAGGACTGATCCCTGATGGCTTTGTCGTCGCGGCCATGGTCCACGACCGCTTGCGTTCCGGTCGCTGGAACCCTGTCTATCTCTGCGCCTTGCCATTAATCGCGGCGCTGCAGGGTGCTGCTGTCTACCTTCAGCTTGCCAAGCCAGACTTCTGGATCGACACGGTGCAGTGGATTCTCTCGATCAGTTGATCACCGAGTGGAGCACGCTCTTGCGAGTGACTGGCGTTCCCGCCACCACCCTCGGCGTCTGGGATTCGGGGTGCATACGGCATTACCGGGACAGTATATTTATTCCCCTTGATGACCGTCCTGTGCGTGCGCGGCAAGCGCTCTTGAGCGGCCACCAGCATTGCGCTGATGCCATCACCTTAGCTTTAGCTTTCGCCAGCATTGCGCTCTCCTTAACCTCAGATTCGCCACGTCAGATTGGCGAGGGCGATGCGGGCAACGCGTTGCCAGGGGGCGAGCGGTTTGATGTTGAAGGGATCGCCTGGGATGCGGGCGAGCGTGGCGGGGCTTATGGCCGGCATGGCGCTCAGGCGAAAGCGGGCGGCGTTGGCGGCGGCGAGCGCTGCTTTCGTGTGCGCGGCGGCGCGGGTTACGATGCGCGCCAATGCGGGGGTCATCGCGGTCGCCGCGAAGACGTCTTCGTGATTGATGCGCTCGTCGGCGAGCCACGTCAGCGGCAGGCGGCAGCGGCGGATCTTGGCGAAGACCGGGAAATCGCGCACGTGGCTTGCGTAGGCCATCGCGATTGCGGCGTGGCGGGCCACCTCGTCGGCGCGGTCGCTTGAGCCTAGTACGCGGAGGGCGAGGCGCATGATGTTGCCGGTGGTCGCGTCGGCATGGGCTTCGAGCGCGGCTTCGTGCGCGAACGGGACTTCGTCGAGGTCGTGGGCGCGGGCATCGACCGCCGCGTCGAACAGGGCGCGCGGGAGTGTGTGAGTTTCGATGCTGTGCTTCAGCGCGCGGCCAGTGGGCGAGGCGGGCTTGCGGCCTTCGTAGATCGCGGCCAGTTGTTCGCGCCACCAGGCGAGGCGCACGTGGCCGGCCATGGGCTCGCGCACCGCTTCGCCGATGTGGGCGAGTTCCCGGTCGAAGGCGTAGAGCGCGAGCAGGGCGCGCCGCTTGGGCGCGGGCGCGAAGAACGTCGCGACGTGGCGGTCGGGGTCGTACGCCGCCACGGTGTCTTCGAGTTCGCGCCAGTCGTCTTCGCTCACGTGGGTCCCCAACGACAAAGGGCCGTGCGTGCCCGCACAGCCCCCTGCCCTTATGCGCTGTGCGAACCGCTTAGCCGAGGTTCGCGTTGACGCCGCCGCCGACCATGCAGAACAACATCGGGATCGAGAGCATGAAGTTCGTGCGCGAGAACAGCATCGCGGTCCGGCCGTGGGCGGCCTTTTGGTCTTTGCTCAGATCGGGGAACTTGTTGTCGATGTTGAGTGCGCGTTGCTGGTTCGGCCAAATGACGAACCAGACGTTGAACCACATGATCGTGCCCAGCCACATGCCGATGCCGATCAGCGTGGTGCCGGCGGAGACGAAGCCTTGCGTCGCGCCGAGCGTGAGCGCGTCGAGGAAGTAGTGGTTGATCAGCGCGAGCAGAATGCCGACCACGAACGTGCCCATCGCGGACCAGCGGAAGTACCAGAGCGCTTCAGGCGCGATGAACTTCGAGACCGCGGGTTTCTGCTCGTCCGGGATCTTGGGCATCATCGGGATCTGCACGAAGTTGAAGTAGTAGAGCAGGCCGATCCAGAGAATGCCGAAGATCACGTGTAGCCAGCGTAGGACGAAGGCCCAGAACTGCTCGCCGCGCATCATCTCGGCGACGTTGTAGCCGCTGATGACCAAGAAGATGATGAAGATCACGAGCGCGAGCACGAAGCCCGCGATCAGCGTGTTCCTGACGTTCGTTAGAATTGCCGCCACGACCAGTTTCTCCCCTCAAAGGCTCCGACTCAGTGCCGGACACTAAGGATACATCGTGCAGGGCCGTCAATCGACCGCTGCGCGAGAAAACCCTTGTGATATGAGGGAAATGGCGCCGCTAGATGGGCAATGCGGTGCGCCGCTTGGCCCTTAACCACCAGATGACGAGCAGGCGCGTCACGTAAATCGCGGTGAAAACCGAGGTGACGATGCCGAGCGAGAGAGCGACGGCGAAGCCGCGCACGGGCCCCGTGCCCATCACGAGCAGGATCAGGCCCGCCAGCAACGTCGTCAGCTGCGAGTCGATGATCGTGGTCATGGCGCGTTCGAAGCCCGCGTCGATGGCCGACATGATCGGGCGGCCGTTTCGCTGCTCCTCGCGGATGCGCTCATAGATGAGCACGTTCGCGTCGACGGCCATGCCCATAGTGAGCACGAAGGCCGCGATGCCGGGCAGCGTCAACGTCGCGCCGAAGAACGTCATTAGACCGAGCAGCAAGACCAGGTTCGCCACGAGCGCGATATCGGCGAAAACCCCGAACAGATTGTACTGCAGGATCATGAAGGCGACGACGAGCACGAGGCCGCCGAGCGCGGCGTATTGGCCGGCCTGGATCGAGTCCTCACCGAGTTCGGCGCCGACGGTGCGTTGTTCTTCGGCCTTCAGCGGCACGAACAACGCGCCCGAATTCAGCAGCACGGCGGTCTCGTTTGCTTCCTCGATCGTGAAGTCGCCTTCGATTTGGCCCTGGCCGCCCAGGATCGGCGAGCGGATGACGGGGGCGGTGATGACCTTGTCGTCAAGAACGGCGGCAAAGCGCTTGCCGACGTTGTTCTTCGTCACGTCGGCGAAGCGGCGCGAGCCCTGCTGATTGAACTTGAACGTGATGATCGGAAGCTGGCTTTGCGAGTCGAACGTACTGCCCGCTTTTTCCAGCATGTCGCCTGTGATGATCGCGCGTTCCTTGATGACAAGCGGAACCGTCTGCGCGTTGGGACCGCGACCGCGCGTTTCCTGCATCAGCTTCGAACCCGGCGGAATGCGCTTGGCCTCGATGTCGGCGAGGCTCACGCTTTCGTCGACCATGTGGAACGTCAGCTTTGCCGCGGTCTGGCCGCGGCGGATGATTTCCTGCGGGTTCTGTTCGCCCGGAACCTGCACGATGATGCGGTTGGCGCCCTGCGGCTGGATCGTGACTTCCTTCGTGCCTTCGGCATCGATGCGTTTGCGCAGGATTTCGACGGATTGGGCCATCGCGTTGGCGCGGATTTGTTCGCGGCCCGCATCCGTCATGGTAACGGTGGCGTTGCCGTCGGCCTCAATGCGCACGTCGATGTCGGTCGCGGGCACGCCGACGACGGAAGTGCCTGTCGTGCTGGCGAGGCTGCGCAGGAACGTGCGCGCATCCTCGATCTTGGTGGGATCGGCGATGCGGACGGTCAGACCGTTCGGGCTGACGGCGAGGCTGTTGTAGAGGATTTTCTCCTTGCGGAAACCGCGGCGGACGTCTTCCAGCAGCGACTGCAAGCGGTCTTTCACCGCAACTTCGATTTGGGCCTCGAACAGAACGTAGGAGCCGCCCTGTAGGTCGAGGCCCAGCACGACCGGTTCGTGCGGCAGGATTGGTGCGTTGCGCTGAATCCATGTTTGCCAGCTTGCAGGCATGACGTTGGGCGCAGCCATCAAGACGCCGACGAGGCACGCCAACAGAATTGCAACGACTTTCCACGTCTGAAACTGAAGCATCGGAACTTGTCTTTCGGCTGGCGGCGGGCGGTGCTTGGACTAGTCGTTGGCGGGCTTGGCGTCCGAGGGTTCGGTCTTCGAGCGGATGTCAGCGATCGTGCCCTTCACGATGCGCACGCGCACCTCGTCGGCAATTTCGACCATCACCTCGTCATTTTCCATCACCTTGACGACCTTGCCGATGATGCCGCCGGAGGTGACGACGACATCGCCGCGTTTGACGCCCGCGATCAGCGCCTGGTGGGCCTTCATCCGCTGCTGCTGCGGGCGAATGACCAGGAAGTACATGATCGCGAGGATGGCGACGAAGGGAATCAGCTGGACGATAATCGAGGCGCCACCCGCGTCGGCGGCACCCTGCGCGTAGGCTGGAGAAATGAACATTTGGGAGGTCGTTTCGTTAACTTTTTTGAGGGGAATGGCCGGTTTTGCGGGCGGACTATAGCCAGCGACCGGCCCAATGCAACCAAGGCCGAAGCCCGCTCTGGCAGGGCGTTTCCGCATCGCGTAAGCACATGCGCATGAGCCATGACGATCCGGCAGTTTTGGAGCGCATCGCGCGGGCCTTGGAGCGGCTTTCGCCCCCTGCCCCGGCCGCGCCCGCGTGGGGTGCCGCTGAGGGGTTTGTCTGGGAGGCCGAAGCCCGCGCGCTTTTGCCACTGGCGAAGATCGCCCGCGTGCCGCTTTCGCTGTTGAAGGGCATCGACCGGCAGCGCGATCAGTTGCTCGCGAACACCCGCCGCTTTGCGCAAGGGCTGCCCGCCAACAACGCGCTGCTGTGGGGCGTGCGGGGCACAGGCAAGAGCGCGCTGGTCAAGGCGGTGCATGCGGCGATCGCGGCGGAGACCGGGGCGCCGCTCAAGCTCGTTGAGATTCACCGCGAGGACATCGCGACGTTGGGCGTGCTGCTCACGCTGCTCGCCGAGGCGCCGGTGCAGGCGGTTTTGTTTTGCGACGACCTGTCGTTCGACGCGAACGATGCGGCGTACCGGCCGCTCAAGACCGTGCTCGAAGGCGGCCTCGCCGGGCGGCCTGCCAACGTCATCTTCTATGCGACGTCGAACCGGCGGCATTTGATGCCGCGCGAGATGATCGAGAACGAGCGCTCGACCGCGATCCACGCGGACGAAGCGGTGGAGGAGAAGATCTCGCTCTCCGATCGGTTCGGCCTGTGGCTCGGGTTTCATCACGTTGCGCAAGGGGACTACCTATCGATCGTTGCCGGTTATGCGCAGCATTTCGGGCTCAAGATCGGCGCGGAAGAGCTGCAGCGCCGCGCGCTCGAATGGGCGGTGACGCGCGGCGGCCGTTCGGGGCGCGTGGCGTGGCAGTTCATCGAGGACTTGGCGGGCGAACTCGGCCAGCGGCTCTGAGGGCGGCGGCGGGGGGTATCCTGGGCCGGAATTTGAGCGAACAACCCCATGTACCCTGAAGTTAGGTGGCGAAGCTACGACTAGTGCGGCCAACTCTTGGGTTGGTCGGCACCGTTGGCGCACCCTCGTCTATCCCGAATTCCGTTGTGTCGACCGCACCGCGCGCCAAGGACGGCGATGGGTGGTGGCTGATGGACAGTTTCAAGTCGCAGCCGCCGGCACGCGAGCGCCGGGGAACGCGAGTAATATAATTCTTAATCACTTTCCCATCACCGTGCGAAGCGCCGCGGATGTAGTGTCGCAGGTGGTTGGACTTCCGGGGACATGCAACAAATTCGCATTGAGCGCGGCCTCAGCCGCGCCGCCGATGGGCCAGGGTGGCGGCGGCAAGGTCTTCGAGGGCGCAGCCGACTGATTTGAAGAGCGTGATTTCGTTCGCGTCGCGCGCGGGGGTGACTTCCCTTACGAGCGTTGCCAAGTCGGTGATGCGGTCGCGCTGCAGCGCGCCGCTCTTCAGCGGCTGGACGATGTCGCCGCTTTCGTGGAGCGCGTCGAGCGTATCAACGACGACGCGCGCGCTTGCGACGGCGGCGTCGTCGGCTTCACGCATCTCGGGTGTGTAGCTGCCGATCAGGTCGAGGTGCTGGCCGGCCTTGAGCCAGCGCCCTTTGATGAGTGGTTCGCGCGCGAGCGTCGCGCTGGCGACAATGTCGGCTTCTTTGACGGCGGCTTCAAGGTCGGACGCCGGAGCGGCGTCGATCCCCTCCCCGCTCAAGGCGGCGACGAGGGCTGCAGCGTGCGAAGGCGTACGCCCCCAGATGGCGACGGACTGAAGCTCGGGGCGGCATGCCTTGTAAGTGTGCGCGAGGTGACGGGCGATGCGTCCGGTGCCGACGATGAGCAGGTTCTTCGCGCGGGGTACCGCCAGGTAGCTTGCAGCAAGTACCGATGTTGCTGCCGTTCGGCGCGCTGTGAGTTCGCCTCCGTCGATCGCGGCGAGGATGCGGCCATCTGTGGCGTCGCTGAGCAGATAGGTTGCGGCGACGGCCGGCTTGTTGGCGGCAACATTGCCCGGAAAGACGGCTGCCACCTTTACGCCGAGGTAACCGCCTTCGCTCCAGGCGGGCATGAGCAGCAGCGTGGCGTCGGGTCCGCCCGGAACGCCCACCGTGTGGAGATGGCGCTGCGGCGCGACGCAGCCCGTGCGGAACGCCTCACGCAACGTTTCGACAAGGCTTGGCGCATCGAGCAGCCCGGCGACTTCGGCTTCGGTGATGATGTGCATGGGCGCGAGGCTATCGTGAGCGCAGCCCGCTTGTCCAAGAAGGCTCTCCGCGGTGGCAATACCAACTTACGGTCGAGCGTGTTTCGCCCACGCGGCGAACGTTCGCGGGACAAGGGTGCGCGCTCAAGCGTTGCACGCTGCTTCCACACCACGGCGATGAAGGCGAACGTACGCGTCTCACCGGCGGCGCGAATGCCATGTTCAACCGATGCGTCGTGTGGCAAGCGTCGGCTCTGCGAGCGTAACCAGCGGGAGCCCCCACATGAAGACTGCACTTGTTTTGACCGTCGCCACTTCGGCTTTTCTTGCTGCTGCAAGCCCGTCGCTTGCGGCCCAGAAGGTGATCAAGAAGTTCGACGAGGCAACGGTCGATGCTGTTCTTGCTGCTGTCGGCGCTACCGATATCGAGAAAGGCACGGAAGGCGGCAATTTGGCGGTGCTTTTCGCGGCCAACGGCCTTAAGTACTCAGTGTTTCTGCGTGCGTGCCGGCCGGAGACGGGGTGCTTGGGCCTTGCGCTGCAATGCAGCTTTGTCGGTGAGACGTTCACGACGAACGCGGCCAACAGCTTCAACTTAGGGCACACGTTCACGATGTCCGCGGTGTCGGAAGACCGCAAGACGATTTACCTCGCGCGTTATGTGATCGCCGATGGCGGCACGACGGTGGAGAACGTTATCGAGAACTTCAAAGTGTTCTTCTCGATGCCTGCGCTGTTGGTCGAGCATGTAAAGAAGCAGGGCGGTGCGCCGATTGCTTCGGCTGCGCCGCCGACTGTACCGGTCGCGACGAGTGGCTCGGCGGCTGCAGGCGTTGCGGCAGGGACCGCGCCCGGTGTGCCCGCCGGCATTACGGCGGCTTCGCCCGATGGTGTGGACACGGTGTTTGCCGAGAAGGCTGCAAACCGCCTGGCGCCCTAACGCGGGCTCAGACTTGCATTCGATGCATGAGAGCGGGTCGCCCTGGCGACTCGCCGAAGTGCCGTCCGCTTTCAATTCAGCTTGAACTCGATCTCGACGATCGTCGTGCTGATGCGACCCGAGGATTCGTAGCGCCACTTTCTCACGGCGTTGAGGGCGGCGGTTTCGAACCAGCCTTGCGGGCGCGCCGAGACGACGGCGGCGTCGCTGACCGCGCCGTTCGGCTGAATGGTGATGCGGACGTGGACGACGCCTTCCTTGTCGGCGTCGATCGCGCGCTCCGGGTATGTCGGCGGTGGCTTTGACGCCGCGCGCGGCGGCGTGTTGGAAACGGGCGGATCGGGCGGGACGGGCTTCTCGGCCACTATGGTATTGGCGTCCGCGGTGCTCTGTGCCGGCGGCTGGGGCTTCAGCGGAATGGGTTTTACGCGCTTGACCGGCGCGGGCGGCGGGGGAACGGGCCTTGGACGAAAACGCGGCTTCTCGATTTGTACGTCTGTGACCTCGGGCGGCGGCGGCGGCGGTGGCGGCGGCGGGGGTGGAGCCATGGTCATGGCCATGATCCTGACCTCGGGCTCTTGCAGGACGCTCGGCACGATGCCCCACGTTGTCACAACATAGGCCAGCAGGCCTGCGTGCAGCAGCGCGGAAACCGCAATCGTGATCAAGAGCGAACGGCGATCCATCGCCGATATTGGCAGCGCTGCAGCCAGACCATCAACGCGCAAGTGCCGGGGCCATGATCTAAGCCACATCGCCCGCCCGAGGCGCTGCAACCTGCGCGTCAGCGCTATGGGCGCGGCTAGTCCGCCGCGCACGACTGCTGCTGCCTGTGGTGCGAGGCGCTCGATCATGTTTGCCGATGAAACAGTAGCAAAGCCAAACCACGTGGCAACTACCCATCCGCGCAGGGGGCGGCTAAAGTTGGTGTATTGCCATTCAACAACCTAGCGGAGTGACCTCATGAGCCAAGCCCACAAACGCAGCGACGCAGAGTTCGATCATCTCGACCCGCGGTTGAACCATCTTGCGATGTCGGACGAGGCGCAGCCGCTGTTCAATGCGGTGAAGAAGCATATTGCCGAGAACGTTGCGCCGATCGAAGAAGAGTTTCACCGGCTCGGCGAGGGGCGGAAGGATCGCTGGTCGTGGGCGCCGGGGCAGCTCGAGCTGCTTGAGGGTGCGAAGAACAAGGCGAAGGCGTCGGGACTTTGGAACTTCTTTCTGCCGCACACGGCGATCGGGCGCGGGCTGACCAATCTCGACTACGCCTATATCGCGGCGGAACTCGGCAAGCATCCGCTGGCGTCGGAGTCGCTGAACTGTTCGGCACCCGATACCGGGAACATGGAAGTGATCGAGCGCGTCGGCACGCCGGCGCAGAAGGAAAGATGGCTGAAGCCCTTGCTGAACGGCGAGATCCGCTCGGCCTATGCGATGACGGAGCCGGGCGTCGCCTCGTCGGATGCGAAGAACATTTCGATGCGCGCCGAGCTTGTCGGCGACGAATGGGTACTCAACGGCGAGAAGTACTACATCTCAGGCGCCGGCGATCCACGCTGCAAGATCATGATCGTGATGGTGAAGTCGAGCCCGAACGCGGCGACGCAGTTTCAGCACTCGCAGATCCTGGTCCCAATGGACACGCCCGGCGTGAAGATTTTGGGCGCGATGTCGGTGTTCGGCGAAGATCACGCGCCGCGCGGGCATATGCATTTGAAGTTCGACAATGTGCGCGTGCCGAAAGACAACATCCTGCTCGGCGAGGGCCGTGGGTTTGAGATTTCGCAGCTCAGGCTTGGGCCGGGGCGTATTCATCACTGCATGCGCTCGATCGGCCAGGCGGAGCGCGCGCTCGATTTGATGGTCAAGCGCGGCGTCTCGCGCGAGGCGTTCGGCAAGCCCTTGATCAATCTCGGCAAGAATTTGGAGCTGGTCTCGCGGGCGCGCATCGACATCGAGGCGATGCGGCTCATGGTGCTGAAAGCCGCGCGCGCGATGGACGTGCTCGGCAATCGCGAAGCGCGCGTGTGGGTGAGCATGGTCAAGGCGATGGTGCCCGAGCGGGTGTGCCAGATCATCGACCAGGCGATGCAGATTCACGGCGCGACCGGCATCTCGCAATGGACACCGCTCGCCGAAATGTACGCCCATCAACGCCACCTGCGCTTCGCCGACGGTCCGGACGAGGTGCACCACATGGTGGTGGGCCGCGCGGAGCTTACGCGGCATTGAGTTCTTCTTTTCGTCACGGGCTTGTGAAGCGGAGTACTTGACAGAGACGGATTACACTCGTAATCATTATAGAAATTACGGGTGTAATCTATGCGCATTTCGAGTGCCGAGAGCGTGGTGATGGAGGCGCTGTGGCGGAAGAGCCCGCTCAGCGCCGAGGATATCGTGGCCGCGATCGGGGACGAGCAGGATTGGTCGGACAAGACGGTCAAGACGCTTTTGAACCGGCTTCTGACCAAGAAGGCCGTGTCGGCGGTGCGCGACGGGCGGCGCTATCTCTACGCGCCGCTGATCAAACGCCAAGCCTATGTGCAAACCGAGAGCCGCAGCTTGCTCGACCGGCTGTTCGACGGGCGGCTCGCGCCGCTCGTGTCGCATTTCGCGGAGACGAAGCAGCTTAGTAAGGACGATATCGCGGAACTGAAACGCCTCGTAAGGAAGCTCGACGATGGTAAGTGAGCTGCTTTCGTTGTTGCTATGGGCGAACGTCACGCTGAGCGTCGGCATTCTGATCGTGTTCGCGTTGCGCGTGGCCGTCCGGCGGTTTGCGGGATCGCGGATCGCCTATGCGCTTTGGCTGGTGCCGTTGCTTGCGTTTCTGGCCTGGCTTGCGCCCGCGCGGCAGGTGACGGTGCCGGTCGCGCTGCCGGCGGCGGTTGAGGCGGTCGATGGCGCGGTGGTTGAAGATGGATCGGGGCTGCTTGCCCTTGTCATCATCGCGTGCTGGCTCGCCGGGGTCGGCGGCATGATCGCGATGTTCGCCTTGCGCCAGCGCGGGTTCGTGCGGTCGGCCGGGTCGCTTGAGCCCATGGCCGCGCTTGGGCGCAGTGTTTTCGCCGGGGCGCCTTCGCATGGTCCGGCCGTCGTGGGTGCGCTCCGGCCGATCATCGTCTTGCCACGCGATTTCGACCAACGCTTCTCGGCAGAGGAGCAGGCTTTGGTGCTCGCGCATGAGCGGGCGCATCTCGACCGGTTCGACCCCATGGTCAACGCGGCGGCGATGGGCCTGCGCGCGGTGAACTGGTTCAATCCGCTCGTGCATATCGCGGCGCAGGCGTTGCGCATCGATCAGGAGCTCGCTTGCGATGCGGCCGTTCTTGCGCGTCACAGCGGCGCGCAGCGCGCCTATGCCGAGGCGATGCTGAAGTCGCACGCGGCGGCGTTCGAAGTTCCCGTCGGCTGTGCCTGGCACACGGCCGCTTTCCATCCGTTGAAGGAGCGCATTCTGATGTTGACGTCTTCGCCGTCGCGGTTGAGCCGCGGACTTGGTCTTTCGCTCGTTGCCGCGGCCGCAGTCGCTGTGTGCGGCGCAGTGTGGTTGATGCGGCCGGTGGAAGTGCTGGCCGCGGAGAGCGATCCTCAATTCGAAGCGGATGCCGCCGCGATGGGTGTTGACGGCGATGCCTTGACTGCGCTGGCGGACGCGCAAACCGCTGCCGCGGATTCGGAATCGGCGGCGGCGGACTCCGAGACGGCGGCAGCCGACGCCGAGACAGCGATGGCTGACTCCGCGACAGCAATGACCGATTCGCAGGCCGCTGCCGCCGACGTGCGCGCTGCGATTGCGGAGGCGCGAGAGGCTTTGAGGGAGATGAAGCCGGCGATCGCTGCGGCGCGCCGGGAGTCCGAAGCGGCTGCGCGCGAAGCGATCCGGGACGCTCGCTTGGCGATGGCTGCGGCCCGCCAGGCCCTGAAGGACGCGGGGCCCGCCGTCGCGGCGGCAGAGCAGTCGATCCGGGATGCGCAACCCGTGATCGCGGCGGCGCGCCGGGAAGCTGCACGGCATGTGCGGCTGGCGAGGCTCGACGCGCTGCGGGCGGAAGCGCGTGCGCTGGCGGCGGCTTGTCGGCGCGTGGTGTCGCGGTCGCCTTCCTTCGACTTTTCCACGGATGAAGATTTGCGCGCGCTCGAGAAGCTCGTGTGTATCCCTCGCGGCGTGGAACGGTCGGTGCCGGTGCCTGCCCCTATGCCCGCACCTGTTCCCTCGCCGCAAGACTAAGTGGCGGCGCCACGGAGGCGATCGTTGCTGACCGCTACCGGCTCGCCGTATCGCGGTTCAGGAAGCGGTGCGGATCGACGGCGCGGTCGCCTTTGCGGATTTCGAAGTGGAGTTGCGGGCGATCGACGTCGCCCGTGGCGCCGACGAGGGCGACCGTTTGGCCTTGGCGGACTTTATCGCCGCGGTCCACGAGCAGTTTCTTGGCGTGCGCGTAGGCGGTGACGTAGCCGTTGGCGTGGCGCACCAGCAGCAGGTTGCCGTAGCCCGCGAGTTCGTTGCCCGCGTAGATAACGGTGCCGCTGTCGGCCGCTTTGACGGGCGTGTTCGGATCGGCGGCGATGTTGATGCCGTCGTTGTGCAGGCCGGAGCCGCGGCGGCCGAAGTTGGAGATGATCTTGCCCTTGACCGGCCACAGAAAGCGGCCCGTTCCCTTCGTCATCGGACGTTCGTCGAAGGCGGCGCCGGGATCGCGCTCGGCGAGTTCGACGGGCTTGGCTTTCGGCTTTTCGTCGTAGGCGAGGTCTAAGTCGCGCTCGCCGCGTTTCGCCTTCTTCGGCGGCTCGTAGGGCGCGTCGAGGTCGGGTTCGGCGATGTCGCGCTTTGGCTTCTGCCGCGGCATGACAAATGCGGTCTCGGTCAATTTGGGCGGCGTGAGTTCTTCGGGACCGCCCTGCCCTTCGAATGCGGGCTTCGCGCGCGGCGTGCCCAGTGCATAAAAGCGTGCCCCCTCGAGGCGCGGGTCGGGCGTGGGGTCATCGGCTTCGACGACAATGGGCGCGGCCAGCACTTCCTTTTTCACGGGCGCCAGGCGGGCGGTCGCGCGCGGCTTTGGGGCGGGTTCGACGGGTTCCGTTTGCGGCTCGGCGGCGGGCTTGCGCGGGCGCGGCTTCGGTTGCGGGGCCGCTTGCGGCTGCCACTGCTCGGCGATGTAGGCCGGCGGGATGACGATGCGCTGGCCGCGCGTGAGCTGGTACGGTGCGTTCAAACCGTTCGTTTCGATGATTGCTTCGGCTGGAACTCTGTAGCGTCGCGCGAGATTTTGGACGGTGTCGCCTTGCTGGGCCAGGACAACGGTTGCCGGGCGCGCCGGCCGTGCGTTGTACACGGGCGCTTGCAGATCAACCGTCGCGCATCCGCTTGCCGTACCGAGCAAGAGCGCCGCGATCAGCGACTGCGCCGTTTGCTCTCTACGCTTGCGGTTTTGGCGGCGCTTTTGCGGATCATTCGACCGCTCCATCGCTTTTCGCCACGCCTTCCAACAACGGCACGAACTTCACGGGCAAGAGATCCGTGCTCTGATAACCTTGTGCCGTCCGTCTTATGCGGACTAGCACCTGCCCATCGACACCACGATCAATTGGAATAACCATAGAGCCCTTAATAACGAGTTGATTTAACAACTCTTCCGGCGGTTTTTCGCGGGCGGCGGCGGTGACGACGATGCGGTCGAACGGCGCCTGACCGGGCCAGCCGCGCGTGCCGTCGGCGACGCGAGCGTCGATGTTAAAGAGATGCAACCTCTTAAAGCGCTCTACAGCTTGTTCGAGGAGCGCGGCGTGACGCTCGATCGTGTAGACGCGCTTCACGAGCTTTGCGAGCACGGCCGCCTGGTAGCCCGAGCCGGTGCCGACTTCGAGCACGCGGTGGGTGTGCTTCAGCTCCAAGGCTTGCGTCATGTAGGCGACGATGAAGGGCTGGCTGATCGTCTGGCCTTCGTCGATCGGAAGCGCGACGTTGTCGTAGGCGCGGTCGGCGAAGACCTCCGGCACGAAGAGTTCGCGCGGCGTCGTCTCCAGCGCCGAAAGCACGTCGGTGTCGCTGATGCCTTGGCGGCGCAGCTCCATCAACAAGCGGATCATCCGCACGTCGGGCGTCATGTGACCCTCGCCTACTCTCAGGGCATTGTGCATCAGGACCTCCGCGCGTTCAGCCGGATTGAACGCGCAAAGGGGTTACCGAATTGCGACCAAAGGGTTACTGCGGCGCGCCGTCGAGGTGTTGGGCGAGGACTTGGCGGGCGCGGTCTTCGGTAAGATTCATGTGCAACGGGGTGACAGATATGCGGCCGTCGTAGATCGCGCGCAGGTCGGTGCCTTCGGGCGGGTTCGAGCGGACGCGGGAGAAGCCGAGCCAGAAGTACGGGTTGCCGCGGCCGTCGGTGCGCTCGATCAGGTTCGTGAGCGACTGGTCGCGCTTGCCTTGCGACGTGACTTCGATGCGCTTGACGGCGTGCGGCGGCACGTCAGGGAAGTTGACGTTGATGATGACGTCCTTGGGCCAGCCCACTTCGCGCAGTTTACGAATGAGCGCGGGCCCATGGGTTTCGGCGCAGGCCCATTTCACCGGGCCTTCGTCGAAGAGCGTCGATTGGCTGAGCGCAATCGAGGGGATGCCCAAGGCGGTGCCTTCCATGGCGGCGGCGATCGTGCCGGAGTAGGTTACGTCGTCGGCCATGTTCGAGCCGCGGTTGACGCCGGAGAGGATAAGGTCCGGGCGGTGATCTTTGAGCACATGGATCACGCCCATGAGCACACTGTCGGTCGGCGTGCCTTGGACGGCGTAGCGCTTCGTGCTGATTTCGCGGATGCGCAACGGCTGCGTCAGCGTCAGTTTGCGCGAGGCGCCGCTTTCTTCGCTTTCGGGGGCGACGATCCAGACGTCGTCCGAAAGTTCGTGCGCGATCTTCTCGAGCGCTTTCAAGCCCGGCGCGTTGATGCCGTCGTCGTTTGAGAGAAGAATGCGGAGTTTCTTGGTCATTTCGCTGCAATCGCCTCAACGCCGCCCATGTAGGGCTTCAAGACATCCGGGATCGCGATCGATCCGTCAGCTTGCTGGTAGTTCTCAAGCACGGCGATCACCGTGCGGCCGACGGCGAGGCCGGATCCGTTCAGCGTGTGCAGGAAGCGCGTGCCCTTGCCGTCTGCGGGACGGTAGCGCGCGTCCATGCGGCGGGCTTGGAAGTCGCCGCAGTTCGAGCAGGAGGAGATTTCGCGGTAGGCGTTTTGACCGGGCAGCCAAACTTCGATGTCGTGCGTCTTGCGTGCGGCGAAGCCCATGTCGCCGGTCGAGAGCACCATCGTGCGATAGGCAAGGCCCAATCGCTTCAGAACTTCTTCCGCGCATTCGGTCATGCGGTCGTGTTCGGCGTTCGACTGCTCGGGCGTCGTGATCGAGACGAGCTCGACCTTGGAGAATTGGTGCATGCGGATCATGCCGCGCGTGTCTTTTCCGGCGGCGCCCGCTTCCGAGCGGAAGCACGGCGTCCAGGCGGTGAAGCGTAGCGGCAGCGCGCTTTCGTCGAGGATTTGTTCGCGCACTTGGTTCGTGAGCGAAACCTCGGCGGTCGGGATCAGCCAGTAGCCGTTCGTGGTGCCGAATTGTTCGTCGCGGAACTTCGGCAGCTGCGCGGTGCCGAACATCGCCTGATCGCGCACGAGGAACGGCGGCACGATTTCCTGGTAGCCGAACTCGCCCGTGTGCAGGTCGAGCATGAAGTTCGCGAGCGCGCGCTCGAGGCGAGCTAGCTGGCCTTTCAGGAGCACGAAACGGGCGCCGGACATTTTGGCGGCGTTCTCGAAGTCCATAAGCTTCAGCGCTTCGCCGAGGTCGAAGTGCTGCTTCGCGGCGAAGTTCATCGCGCGCGGTGTACCGTGACGGCGAGCCTCTTTGTTCGCGGTTTCGTCCGGACCGTCCGGCACGTCGGCCGCCGGCAGGTTCGGGATTGTGGAGAGGAGGTCGTTCAACGCCTCTTCCGACTCGCGCACGCGCAGTTCGGTCGCCGGGATTTCTTCTTTCAGACGCCCGACCTCGGCCATCAGGCGGCTTGCCTCGGCTTCGTTCTTTGCCGCTTTTGCTTGGCCGATTTTCTTCGAGGCATCGTTGCGCAGGCTTTGCATTTCCTGCAGGCGCTGGGTCGCCGTGCGCCATTCCTGGTCGAGACCCAAGATCTCCCGCGACATCGCGCTCAAGCCGCGGCGATTCAGGCCGTCGTCGAAGGCGGCGGGGTTTTCGCGGATGAATCTGATGTCGTGCATGGCCTAACCATTTCCAAAACCGTCATGGCCGGCCTCCGAGCCGGCCACCCAGGGTCACACGCTCAAGCAGCGACCCTGAGTGGCCGGGTCAAGCCCGGCCATGACGAACAATAGTGAGCGACTGTCTACCCGCTTCGTACCGGCCCCCACAACAGGACTAAACGGCGCTTTCCGTGCTTTTTGCCTCTTCGTCGCGGCGCTTTTCGATCAAGCGGACGCTCCAAATCGACGCTTCGTAGAGGAGGCAGAGTGGGACCGCGAGGGCGACCTGGCTGATGACGTCGGGCGGGGTGA
>CXWJ01024430.1_pt1 | contig 29674 bp, 34 predicted proteins | sample 590841 | NCBI WGS metagenome assembly CXWJ01 (sample SAMEA3498367, study PRJEB10139) | wastewater metagenome | biome: wastewater treatment plant; material: activated sludge | place: Austria | collected 2015-01-21 | reverse complement strand
GCTGCTCTTCCGCATTCAACTCCAACGGGTCGTGTTCGATCGATTTCATCGCAGGCACTCCGGTTTCGTGGAAAATAGGCAACCTTCACCCGACCCATTCTACCACAGCCAATTTCCCACCTACTTTCCTGACGCTCACACTCAAAATGTGCGCGCGGAATTTTTTGTTAGGTTTTGGCCACCGTTTGTGCTAATGTGGGCGGTTCGATCTCGAGCAACGATTTTGAAGAAATGGTTCGCTACACTCCAATCGTGATGCTCCTCATGGCGTGCGTGACATTCGCTGCGTCGGCTTCGCACGCTCAAATAAAAAGCGCGGAGCCAGCATTAAAGCATGGGAGTCGGCCAGACCCCGAGGCCAATCCGCTTTCGCCGCTAATGCTGCAGGGCGCGTGGGTTCCCGCCGATCCGCGCCAAATCAAGTTTCATGATCTCCGCGCGGTGCCAAGCCAACACGCCCTCGTCAGCGACGTTCGTCCGACCAATGGCGTCAATCAGCACAACTACCTCGTGCACCATGGTGGTAAGTTCTGGATCATGTGGAGCGACGGGCCCGGCGTGGAGGATCAGGTGGGGCAGCGTGTAAGCTTTGCCACCAGCAATGACGGCCTTGCCTGGTCTGAGGCACGGTACTTGACACCGGAGCCGCCAGATTCTGGTAAAGACTCGAAGCATTATGGAACTCGGAGCAACCAAGGCTTTCGCTGGATCGCGCGCGGTTTTTGGCAACGCAACGGCGAACTGCTCGCTTTAGCTTCGTTGGACGAGGCCGCAGGATTCTTCGGGCCAAGCCTTCAGTTACAGGCCTTTCGACTTAATCCGGACGACGAAACGTGGAAAGGGTTGGGCGCAATTGCAGTGGATGCAATCAATAACTTCCCTCCTCAAAAACTACCCGATGGACGTTGGATGATGTCGCGCCGGACGCACGACTATAAGCAAACAGGCGTCCATTTTCTGATCGGCGGCTTAGAAAGAATCGATCAATGGGAATCTTTCCCAGTGCTCGGTTCTGCCAGCGAACTTGCCGCTGAGGAGCCGCTCTGGTGGCTCTTGCCGAACGACGATTTGATGGCGCTGTTCCGCGACAATCGACGTAGCGGATATCTTTACCGTTCGTTCTCCATTGACAATGGACAGAGCTGGACCAAACCCGTTCAAACCAATTTTCCTGACGCCAGCTCGAAGTTGCACGGTCTGCGCCTGCGCGACGGACGTTACGTATTGGTGTCCAACGCAAATCCGCGCGAGAGAGACCCGCTTGTCATCTCCATCAGCGAAGATGGGATGGTGTTCAACAAGATGGGTTACCTGGTTGGCGGGCGCCGAGTCGATTATCCCCATGTCATCGAACACCAGGAGCATTTGTTGGTGGCTTTCTCGGGAGGAAAACAGACCGTTGAAGTGCTCAAGATCAAGACGAAAGATCTCGATCGACTTTAAGAGCGGGGAGCGGGGTGAGTCCAGGGTGAGAGATGTGTGCAGAACAAGATCGCTCTGTCGTTTTGCGCTTCACCTGTTCTTTGGCGCGGCCTTGCGATGCGGTTACGCTAGGGGGGAGCGTGTTCGTCACAACTTGCCCGCGGGGGTGAGACCGACCTACGGCGTATTACGAACTTGATGGCCGGGCGATCGTTGTTGCTGAAATTAGCCCCACTGCTACAATGAGTCCACGGAGATTTGTTCATGACATTCGAAATTCCCACCGATCTGCAATCTTTTGTTAGCGAGCAATTGCAACTCGGATGTTTCCGTTCCGAGCAGCAGCTTGTGACGGAGGCCTTGCGGTTGCTCAAGGCCGAGCAAGAAGAGTCGCTCGAAGGCATACGACTCGGTCTAGCGGACGCCGCCGCGGGCCGCGTGGAACCGCTGGCGGAAGTTTTCGCCGACCTGCGTCGGGAATTCAATCTACCCGACCCAACATGACCTATCAGGTTGTTGTCACCGCGGCCGCCAAGCAAAATCTGCGCAGTGCTTATTTATGGGCGGCTGAGCGAGCGCCGCAAACTGCCGCCGCATGGATGATGCGTTTTGAGAAGGAACTGCAATCGCTCAGCCATTCGCCCGAGCGTTGCCAGTTAGCGCCCGAGGACGGTCTCATCGAACCTGAGATCCGTCAGTTTATCTTTGGCCGCCGCCAAGGCGCTTACCGCGCGCTATTTACGATTGTGGGCAAGCAAATACGGATTCTTCATGTTCGCCGCGCGTCACGAGATTGGGCGAGCGCGGACGATTTAATCGTGGAATAGCCTTCTCGAACGGTCTTCCTGCCGCAGAAAATAGAAATTGTACCCAGTGGAGACTGGCGAGGGCATTCGGCCGGCCATCACTCATTGGATCCTTTGACCGAGATGATGTCGATGTCCAACTGCGGATGCCCAGCTGTAAATTCTTTGACTGCGTTAGCCGAAAAGCGCGCATCAACAATATGAACACGCTTCAACGCTTTCATTTGCGAGAGTGGTTTGAGAGCCGTATCGTCGAAAGGGGCATCGCGAATGTCGATCTGCTGAAGATTCGGCAAATTGACCAGCGATTCGAGACTCGCGGTCGTCAAATGATTGGCGAAGTAAACGGTCAAACGCTCAAGCTGAGTTGCATCTTTCAAGGCATCGATCCCACGATCTGAAATCTCGCGAGTATAGAGATACAATTCCCGAAGCTTTGGTATTTGAGCAACTTTTTGCATATTGTCGTCGGGCGAGTTGGAGGGTGTTAATGAGAGCCAATCCAGGCACGGGAATTGCCGCAATTGGTCATATGCCCGGTCGGTAAATCTCCCATTCAAATTCAATGACGTGAGCTTCGGAAAGCCGGCACCATCGTCCACAGCGAGGTCGGTCCATTCCGGATCGTTATGCAAACTGAAAAAGATCGATTTGAGGTTCGGTAGATGTTTCAAATGCTGCATTGCAATGTGAAGGCCTTCGATCGTTCCGTACAAGTGGATTCCGCGGAGATTGGCATTTCGCTGGAGAGCGAAGAAGCCGTCCCCGCTCATCGCCACGGAATAGAGCTCGATGTGCTCAAGCCGAGGTAGGGAGCCCAACTCCACCAATGTGGCGTTTGTCAGCGGTACGGTGCGGAGCCGAAGCAACCTGAGATTCTTTGCCTTAGCAATGAGAGCTAAACCGGCATCGGTAACTGCCGATTTTGGTTCGATTTCAAGCCACTGCAAAAAGGAAAGCTCTTCCAGCGGCAGAAAATCAACGTCCGTAATGGTTTGCTGGCGCGTCCGATCATTCTTAAAGAAGACCTCTGACGGACTTTCAAAGAGATGATTTGCGATCAGGTTCCGCAGCCAGGCGGGGCCGCGCGGTTCGGCGGGCAAAGTGCCGTTAGCTTATGGCTGGTACAAGACGACCGCCCCTGCTTTTTGCAGTAATTCAGCCGCTCTGTCGACGCGACGCGCGGGCACGATCCACATGCCAAGCAATAAGCAAGCAAACGTGACGAGCAATAAGGCCGAACGCAAACTAAATTGTAGCCTCCGGCGCAACGGTCGGGACGCTCGATACAGATCGCGGTTTGTTGACATGATTAGTCCCGCTGAGCTGAATGCGGCAAATAGTGGACCACACAGGATGAAGCCGCTATTTTAACAAGCAGATTCTCACACACATACTCCAGGCTACCGCAACAATTGCGGGTGGCCGGTCGGCTCCCGTTGGGGGATACAGAGGAGTTCGAAGGAGTACGGGCTAGGACGAACGCATGCCTTGCTAATTTCGGCCTCGGTTAGTTCTTTGGCAATCGGCGCGGGGTGCTCGGCCGAGAAGGATGAGGGTTCTTTGTACCCGGGGTGGCGGCCAAGTTCGCGGGGCTCACTTCGCCTGACCCCGGGCTGAGTTCTGTAATCCTTTCAGGATATCGGAGGTGTGGTGAGGCAGAGTTATGGGTCGGTGCGTGGTCGGGAATCTGCGCACAACGAGATTGTCGATTCATGCAGAAACGCCGCTTCGGTTCCGGCACGGGGGCCGTGTCTACTACATTGGGGGGCGGGGTTGGAGGCCGTCGCACAACAAGGGGTTTCGATCTGATTTTGGAGGCATGGCGGGTAGGAATGTCCGCCCTACGGTGGGAGCGAGGGAAGCTCAGCTGAACTGGTAGAGAATAAGCCGGCCGGCCTCTTAAGATTGTCCGCTCCTTTTTCTTTTCTTCGCGTGATCTCATTCGCGAAAGGCGAGCTCTTGGTAGGACCAAGTGAGAAGCCGAGTCAATTGTTCTGCGGCCGTTTTTAGTTCGGCTTGAGGAGGTTGGCGTGATCGCCGGCAGCGAAGTGAGTTAGGCCAAGTCAGTTGGTCGGCGTGGCAAACGGGGTCAGTTCGCTTATCACGTTGTGGGCGTGAGGTTGGTCGACGCAGCCGACGCTTTCCTGGGGTCTGCGTCCGTCAGCGATTCGACATCCCTCTCCTTTGAATCTCCAAGACACCAAGTGCCAGCATGCATGGTGTTGCTCCGTGCCGACACAGACATTCCGCTTATTTGAGGCCGCTGGATGAGATGCATAGCATCGAGATCACCAGCACGAGCATGTCGGCACGTCATTTGCGACTGTAAGCATCACTACCGACATATTGCCGGGGAGTTCTTGTCTATGCAAAGGAGACTTTACGATGATGTTCATGCTTGTAATGACCGCGGCTGCGCTGCAATCGACCAAAGAGGCGGGGGAACATACACACGACCTTGCCCGTTGTGCGGCAATCTGCTCTGAATGCCAGGTTGAATGCGACACCTGCTTCAAGCACTGCCACTCGCTGGCCAGCAAAGGAAAAACGGAACACGCCGATTGCGCCCAAATGTGCGTAGATTGCGCCGAATGCTGCAAGACGTGCGCCAGCCTCTGCGCGCGTGAGAGCATGCTGGCCGGGCCGATGTTGGGGTGTTGTGCGACCTGTTGCGATCTGTGCGCCAAGTCTTGCGAAAAATTCCCTCAGGATGAGCACATGGCCCAATGTGCGAAGACGTGCCGAGCGTGCGCCAAGGCTTGCCGTGAGCATTCCAAACTGGTGGCCGAGAACTGATTGCCAGCAACGCCCAAACTTCCCCTCAATGATTGACACCAGCGCCCCACGGGCCCACGAGGCCCGTGGGGCTTGATTTTTAGGCGTTGAATTCGAGGATTTCTTGGCATGAATGCCTGGGGCTAAAGCTGTTGCGCGAGAAGGACTGTGCGCGATCCTGTGCTGAGAGGTGCGTATGGAGTAGATTGCCAGGAACTAGTTCAAGACAACGTAATTCCGACGATTTTGAAATTGAGAAGCGAGCCGCGGGAACGGGATTAAGCTTTCCCCGTTTTTTGGGCATCAGTGAGTCATGAAGACGTATATCGCGCTACTGCGGGGGATCAACGTCGGCGGCAAGGGGCTTTTGCCAATGAAGGAGTTGGCGGCGATTCTCGAATTGCTTGGCTGCCGGGCCGTGAGCACGTATATCCAGAGTGGCAACGCGGTGTTCGAGCACAAGGATGGTGAGACCAAAAAGCTGGCCGGCAAGATCAGCGCGGCGATCGACAAAGAGCGCGGCTTTGCTCCCCATGTGTTGGTACTGGAGGCCCAAGAATTGAAGCGGGCGGTGGATGAGAATCCGTTCTCCCAGGCGGCGGCGGAACCTAAGTCGTTGCACGTCTTCTTTCTCGATGCGAAACCGGCTGCGTCCACGCTGAAACCGCTCGACGGCCTTAAGCGCGCCACCGAGGAGTTTCAATTGCTCGGCAAGCGGTTCTATTTCCACGCACCGGATGGAATCGGCCGCTCGAAACTGGCCGCGAACGTCGAGCGTCACCTGGGGGTTCCGGCGACGAGCCGTAACTGGCGGACCGTTTGCACGCTTCTGGAAATGGCGAACGGGCAATGACGGTTGAAACTTCGCCTTAAAATTCGCCTTGCTCGATTAGCTCGCGTCGCAGCCGCACGAGCCGGGATGCGTTCATGTTGAGCAGACGTGCCGTGGCTCTACCTGTTGGAGTTAGGCCGACAATCATGCCCGCATCGATCGTGAAGTGCTCGTTCCAGTCGTTGCATCGCGGGTTGAATAAGTTGGCCTGCTCCATCGACTGCGGATCGATGCTGACCAAATTGGGGCCCTTGTGATAGTTGCATTCGCTGCAAGCCCAGGCCAACGACTGTGGATCGTCCGAAACTTCATCGACGTGCTGTTTCGCGATGATATGGTCAACATGGAAGACGAGGTACGGGAGAGAGCGCTCGGGAAAATGACAATACTCGCAGCACTGGTTCGCTCTTTGTCGAACAAGTTCACGGATTCTTGCATCCATGCGTTAATCGTTCATGCGGTAGAGGCGCCGGGCTTTGGCCTGCATGAGACTTATGAGCTCTACATCGTCAAGATATGCGCGATATTCAGCGTCTTCTTCCGCGGTCAGGACGCCAGCGTTTGCCTTCCCCCCGAGCTCTTCGATACGCTCGCGATATTCGTCGCTGAGCTTCCAATCGATGAGCCTCTGCGCACCGACCGGGGTGAGCCAACCGGCGCTTGGATTCAAGAGTTGATCTAAAGCACTTAGTGTTGCCATGCTATTATTGTAGCAGAGACAGATAGCCCTCAAAACTTCCCATTCGGCGGCCAGGGGAGCTGCAAAGCCAAAGGCAAGGGGCCAGGTCCATGTCCGCGGTTAATGTCATGCGGTGAGGGCATCGGCCCTTGGTCGAAAAATTGACCAAACTCCGACTTTTCAGTTCTGCTGATTCGGCAGCCCGCTATCGATCAATCGGCTCTGAACTGTTGCCGTGCGAAACCACCGTAGTCAATTTTCGCCGGCCATATCGTCAAATCAACCAATCCAGGCAACCCAGGCAATTAGGGCATTCTCGATTGACGCTTTGGCCGGTTCCCGTCAACATTGGGGTGACCCCCGCGAGGCAACCCCATGAAAACCATGAGTGACATTAGCTGCGTCCGCAACAAGGTTCCGCTGGCGGACCGGACATGGTTCAAGGTCGGCGGACCGGCCGAATTTTTTGCGGAGCCGACTTCGGTGGACGAACTGCAAGAGGTCGTCAAACGCTGCCATGACGAGGGTTTACACGCCCGACTATTGGGCGGCGGCTCCAATGTATTGGTCCGGGACGAAGGGGTGGCCGGCATGGTCATCAGCTTGAGCCATGCCAGCTTCAGCGACATCCGGGTCACGGGTCCGCGCGTCGCGGTCGGCGCGGGGGCGAAGCTGGCTAATGTGATCACCATGACGGTGGGGGCCGGGCTGGCTGGGCTCGAGCCGCTGGTCGGCATTCCGGGCACAGTCGGCGGGGCGCTGCATAACAACTCCGGCACGCACGGCGGCGATATCGGCCAATGGGCCTCGCAAGCCTCGGTCATGACGCGCAATGGCGAGATCATCCAGCGCGAACGCGAAGATCTCGTGTTTGCTTATCGCGAAAGCAGCCTGGATGAGTTGGTGATTCTGGAGGCCCAGTTCGAGTTGGACCCGGACGACCCGAACGAGCTCACCAAGCGGATGCAGAAGCAGTGGATCGTCAAGAAGGCGAACCTGCCGATGGCCCACGAAAATACCGGTTGCATTTTCAAGAACCCGCGCGGCATGAGCGCGGGGATGCTCATCGACCAATCGGGCTTGAAGGGAGAGCGCGTCGGCGGAGCGGAAGTTAGCAGCCGGCACGCGAACTTTTTCATTGCGAACCCCGGGGCCACGGCCAAGGATCTGCTGCAATTGATCGACACCGTCCGCAGCCACGTGGCGGAACGGATGGGCGTGGAGCTCGAAACGGAAATCGATATTTGGTAAGTCGCAGGTCTCCCGACCGCGCACGTCGACACAAGGAAGTGTCTTATGGGCAAACGCATTGTTACGCCGCCACCCGTCGCCCCCACCAGCCGCATTCGCCTCCGCCCCAAAGTTTGGGCCAGCCTATTTCTACTGCTGGGGTTGGGCGTGGCCGGAAATTTCGCGTGGAAGGAGTACGGCGGGCAGATCGCCCAGCACGCGCAGTATCAACTTACCCCGGACCATATCACGATCACTCCCCCGCCACCTTGGATTCGCTCCGACATAAAGTCTCAAGCGTTACGCGACTCCGGGTTGCTGGCGGGCGTCTCCGTGCTGGACGATTGGGACACGCTTTCGCGGCGGATTAGCGAGGCTTTTCAGTTTCATCCGTGGGTGGCCTCAGTTCGCAAGATCAGCAAGCGGCTGCCGAGTTCGCTGGATGTGGAATTGGAGTATCGCCGACCCGTTGCGGCGGTCGAATCGAGCGATGCCAGCGGCATTTCGTTTCTACCGATCGATGAGCATGCCGTTCGCCTGCCGGAGGCCGACCTCACCGATGCGGAGCGGCGTTACCTGCCGCGGATTTCCAATGTGAGCGGCCGGCCGCTGGTGGGCGACGCCTGGAAAGACCCGCGCGTGATGGAGGGCGCGCGGCTGGCCGCCGGCCTGGTTGACATTTGGCAGCAGCTTCGGTTGGTGGAAATCATCGCCTCTCCACAGCCGATCGTCCGCGGAGACACACGGCTCTATAACTTCGAAATCGTCACCAGTGGGGGGACGAGAATCGTCTGGGGCGCTGCGTCCGATCAACAACTACAGACGAATGAATCGACGTTCGCCGAAAAACGGAAGCGGCTGTTAGACTTCGCAGCCCAGAACGGGAAGTTGGAAATGATCGACGGCCCGAAATCGGTGGATATACGCTCGGGCGTGGAAGTCACACCGCGCGATGCTCGCAAGAAAGCAGCAACCGACAACGCGACTACCACCAAGTGAGGCAAGCCGCGATGCGAAGGTCACCGCGGCAACCGAGGCGGAGCGCGCGATCATTCGCGCTACTCGATCCCGTCGTTCTGTCCCGAGGCGAGGGCCTCTTCGGCGCGATCCAGCTCGTTCGCCAACTCTTCGCGAACGACGGCCAGCTCCGTCGGCGCTTCCACGCCGATACGCACGCCACCATGACCGATCTTGACGACCGTCACGGCAATCTTGTCACCGATTAGAATCCGCTCACCGACTTTGCGACTGAGAACTAGCACTTCCTTGGCCTCGCGTCCGGTGGTTTTGGGGTCGGACTTTCACCACAACGTACCCGGCCCAATCCGTGCTGGCAAGGATTAAAGCAAGGCCAGTCGCAAAAGGTCCGGTGCGAAGCGCGTTAGTTTGCGGCAAATGCGCAAAAGACACAGCACGTGGCCGGCGGGCTTGGCGCTCGCCTTCAACCCTTCGCATAGGCTTCGTTCGCCGCCGCCACGCTCGCGCCATGCTCAAACTTGTGTCCCTGTTCGGCCAATAATTGCTCTAGCGCCCCCAGGAAAAGGAGGACGTTGTTCGGCCGGCTGCCGTAGCCCATCAGGCCGATTCGCCATACCTTCCCTTTGAAGGCCCCCAAGCCCGCACCAATTTCGATCCCGAAGCGTTCCAGGAGCGCTTTCCGCACGGAGGCATCGTCGATGCCCTCGGGGATTTTCACGGCGTTAAGCTGCGGCAGCTCGTGGCCCGCCTTGGTGGCGTAACCAATTCCGATCGCGGCCAATCCGGCTTTTAGAGCCTGATGATTGCGGCGATGGCGGGCGAAACTCGCTTCGAGCCCTTCCGCCAGAACCAGGCGCAGCGCCTCATGGAGGGCGTAGGTCATATTGATGGGAGCCGTGTGGTGGTAGACGCGGTCGCTGCCCCAATAGTTGGCGATCAGCGAGACATCCAAATACCAGCTACGCACCTTTTCTTTGCGTTTCAGAATTTTTTCGATGGCTCGCTCGCTGAACGAGACCGGCCCCAACCCGGGCGGGCAGCTTAAGCACTTTTGCGTACCGGAGTAAATCGCCTCCACCTGCCACTTGTCGACTTCGACCGGAATGCCGCCGAGCGCGGTGACCGTATCCAGAATGAGCAACGCGCCCGCGTCATGAACGGCGGCCGCGATTTCCTCGATCGGCTGCCACGCGCCCGTGGAGGTTTCCGCCAACACGATCGCCACGACTTGCGGCCGGACTTTGGCCAGGGCCGCTTTCACTTCGGCCACTTCGAAGACCTCGCCCCAAGGGCGTTCGAGCTTGGTCACCTCGCCGCCGGCACGTTCGGCCATGTCGGCCAGACGATTTCCAAACACGCCGTTCACGCAGACCAGCACGCGCTCCCCTGGCTCGACCAGATTGAGCACTGTTGCTTCCTGCGCGGCGGAGCCGGTGCCGCTGATGGCCATCGTCATGCGGTTCTTGGTGCGAAAGACTTCGCGGAGCATCGACTGTAGCTCGTCCATGACGCGCAAGTAGTAGGGATCCAAATGGCCCACCGTTGGGCGCGCGAGGGCTGCCAGCACGTTGGGATGCGTATCACTCGGCCCCGGCCCCATCAACACGCGCACCGGCGGGTTCACACTCGTCGGAATTGAAGTCATCGCCTACTTTCCGTTAGTCAAGGATTTGTGTTAATTGGATGGCCCGGTCTCTTTGGCCAGGGCGCTGATTTTTTTGAACTCGGGTTTGCCCGCGGTCGCGCACCATTCGAACATCGTGGCTTCGGTCGTCGTGAGAATAACGCCGGCTGATTGCATTCGACGGAGGGCCGTTTCGTGATCGATGGGCCGTCGCGCGCCGACCGCATCGACGGCCAGATAGACCTCAAAGCCGGCTGCCGTCAGGTCGAGTGCCGTTTGCTGCACGCAGACGTGGGTCTCAATGCCACAGACCAGCACGCGAAAGCGATCCTCATTCTTCCAGCGCTCGAAGATTTCGCCGCAGGCGCAGGCGCTGAACGCTAGCTTGTCTGGTATCGCACCGAGTCGTTTTTTAAGTTCCGGAACGGTAGGGCTTAGTTTGTCCGGGTATTGTTCGGTCGCCTCCGCCGGCACGCCCAACGCGGCTGCGGCGTCCAGCAGTCGGCGGATGTTCCAAATCACGTGGTCGCTGCCGGGAATGATGGCCAGCAACTTCTCCTGCGCATCGACGACGAGCAAGCCCGTATCGGTGGCATTCATCAACTCCGGGCTGCGCGGCAAGGATTCGCTTTTTGCGTCCGATGGCTGTCCCATGGGGCCAAGTTAACCCCTGGTTGCTTACGCGACAATGGGCGACAATAGGCAATTTAGCCCACAAGATTTGCCGCGAACCGCAGCCCAACTTTGGTTTTCACAGCGAGCGCCATGTCCAAACCTGACGATTGTAAAATCCGTTCCACGACCATTCTCACCGTCCGCCACAAAGGGCGCGTGGCCATCGGCGGCGATGGACAGGTCAGCATCGGCGCGACGGTGATGAAGGCCGATGCGATGAAAATCCGCCCGCTGGCTGACGGGCGCGTGCTGGCCGGTTTCGCGGGGGGCGCGGCAGACGCCTTCGCCCTGTTGGAGCGCTTCGAAGCCAAGCTAAAGGATTACCCAGCCAACATGCCGCGGGCCGCCACGGAGTTGGCCAAGGAATGGCGGATGGACCGGGCGCTGCGACGGCTGGAGGCGATGATCGCCGTGGTGGATGCACAGCACACGCTGCTGGTTTCCGGAACGGGCGACGTCATCCAACCGACCGACGGCATCCTGGGCATTGGCTCCGGCGGCAACTATGCCCTTTCTGCCGCTCGCGCGCTGATCACGCACTCAGACCTGTCGGCCGCCGAGATCGTCCGCGCGTCGCTGGAAATCGCGGCGGATATTTGTGTGTATTCCAATCGGAATATTGTTATCCAGGAATTGCCTGCCTCTTAAATCACTTTTAAGAAATTAACCACAGAGAGACACGAAGGACACGAAGAAAAGTATCTACAGGAGGTCGCAGAGAAAACAGAGAACTTGCATCGATCGCTTATTTTTTCTCTCCGCTTCCTCTGCTGCCTTCTGTTCAAAGAATTCTCTTTTTCTCCGTGTCCACCGTGGTGTACTAAATAAGCGAGAACATCCGTGCGTGACTTGACGCCTCGTCAGATTGTTAGCGAGCTCGACCGCCATATTGTTGGCCAGAACGACGCCAAGCGGGCGGTGGCCATCGCCATCCGGAATCGCTGGCGACGGCAGCAGTTGGACGACGACCTTCGCAAAGAGGTCGCCCCCAAGAACATTTTGATGATCGGCCCCACGGGCGTCGGCAAAACGGAGATCGCGCGCCGGCTGGCCACGCTTACCGGCGCGCCGTTCATCAAGGTGGAGGCGACGAAGTACACGGAGGTCGGCTACTACGGGCGCGATGTGGAGAGCATGGTCCGCGAGTTGGTCGAAAACGCCATAGGCCTGGTCCGCACGCAGGAATTGGAACGGGTCGAACCGGAAGCGAAGCGCCGCGTGGATGAGCGGCTGCTCGATCTATTGGCCCCCGCGCCGGCCGCGTTTGAAGTGGGCGTGGATACCCCGAGCTCGCCCGAACGCTACGAACGGACGCGCGAGAAGATGCGGGCGATGCTGTTGGCTGGCGAGATGGAGCAGCGCTCGGTCGAGATCACGATCGAGCAGAAGGCCAAGGCGATGGTGATTCCCGGCATGGGACCGGGCGGCGACTCGATGGACTTCGACATCCAGGGGATGATGGAAAAAATCTTGCCCAAAAACGTCTCGCGGCGGGAGATGACGGTGGCCGAGGCCCGCCGCGTGCTGCTGGAGCAGGAAACGGAGGCGATGATCAACGCCGAAAAAGTGAACGCCCAGGCGATCGAGTTGGCCGAGAGCGTGGGCATTATCTTTTTGGACGAGATGGATAAAATCGTGGCCAGCGAAGGTGGCCGCGGGGCGGATGTTTCGCGCCAAGGAGTACAGCGCGATTTGTTGCCGATCGTCGAGGGGACGGTGGTCAACACGCGGTACGGCTACGTGCGGACGGACCATGTATTGTTCGTGGCGGCAGGGGCGTTTCACAAAGTGAAGCCGAGCGACTTGATGCCGGAGTTGCAAGGGCGCTTCCCAATCCGCGTGGAGCTGAAGGATCTCACGAAGGACGATTTTGTCCGGATTCTCACGGAGCCGAAAAGTTCGCTCACGCGCCAGTACACAGCCTTGCTGAAGACGGAAGGAGTGGAGCTGGATTTTACGCCGGACGCCATCGAAGCACTGGCCGATTATGCGTTCAACGTGAACCAGACGACGCAAAACATCGGTGCTCGCCGGCTCTACACGATCATGGAACGGCTATTGGAAGAGCTTTCGTTCGAGGCTCCCGACATGCACATGGGCCACGTTGAGGTGAACGCCGCGTATGTGAAGCAGCGGCTGGAAGAGGTCACGAAGGATGAGGATTTGAGTAAGTTTATTTTGTAGGGACTAGGCCTCTGTTGTGCGCGGGTCTCTTGCCCCCGCACCCGCCCTGACCGTAGGTCTCCCAAGGTAGTTGGCGACCAGTGAAATCATGACAGACTTACCCTAAAGTCGTGAAGAGTTGGAAAGCGTCAGCGAACAGGACTTGCCACGACGAGGCGAATATTGTGAAAAATGCCGCACTTTCATTCCTATCTTTGCCGACCTAAGTGCCGATGACGAACAACGAATCCGTACGCTTCCAATATTAGCACAAGCTGATGAGATTCAAGCGGTTACAGGATGCACATTGCGATGGGCGAAGATTTGGGCGTTGCACTCGGACGGACCGCAACCCAAACATGGATGGAATGGGCCGCCGTGCCCTGAAGGCGGAACACCATTGCGATCGGCTCTAGCAAAACAATGTGTACTTTGCGGAGCCGACTGGCATTAAAATGTTGTGCGCGGGCCTCACAACTCCGCACCCGCCCTGACCGAAGGTCTCATCTCACCTCAAGATGGCTCACCGCTATGGAGCGTTATCGCATATCTCCTGATGCGGCCGTGTACTTCGTGACCTATTCGATCGTCGATTGGCTGCCCGTATTTGTGTCGGAAGCCGCCTGCCGAATTATCATCGATAGCCTAAACTTCTGTCGAGAAAAGAAAGGGCTGCGGGTTAACGGCTACGTGATCATGCCGACGCACCTACACGCGATTGTATTCGATGCAAATTTTGATTCTCAACAACTGCAGAAGTCATTGACGGACTTTCGCAAGTTCACTGGACGATTATTATGCGATTTCTGCGAGATTCATATGCCGCGATGCTTTGCGGCAACATTGCGATCATCGTCCCCCGAGGACCGTGAGCGGCGATTCTGGCAAGCCAGCCGCCATCCGGAGGCAATCGAAACCGAAAAATTCTGGCGACAGAAATTGGACTATCTACATGAAAACCCATGCCGCAAGGGTTTGGTTATACGAGCGGCCGATTGGCGTTTTTCATCTGCGGCTTACTATGTTTCCGATGGTCAAGTGGCGTGCGATGTGAAGATTGCTCCGCTTGATTGGTCGTAATTCTGACGAAGATGTTGTGGGCGATCTCTGAGCGCGCCACTTTTTGGAATGCAAGTCTCTGAACCACATACCAGAGATCAGGAGACCTACGGTCACGCCAGTGCGGGGTCAGGAGACCCGCGCACAACAAGTGTGCTTTTCGCCGCGCAAAAAAGCACTGCCGCGCTTGCGCGGCAGTGCTCGTAGGCTTTTCAAATTACTTGCGATTAACAGCGCTGTTAAACCAGCGTCGCCGGTCGCGCGGTTTAGTAACGGCGTCCGCCGCCGCCACCGTAACCGCCGCGTCCACCACCACCGCCACTACGGCTGCGTTCTTCGCGGGGGCGAGCTTCGTTCACGGTCAGCGTCCGGCCGTCGTGCTCTTGGCCGTTGACGCCATTGATGGCGGCCTGCGCTTCGTTGTCACTGCCCATCTCGACGAAACCAAAGCCCTTGCTTCGGCCCGTGTCGCGGTCGTTGATGACCTCGGCGCTCTTGACCGAGCCGAACTCGGCGAACATCTGCTCAAGATCATTGCTGGTGACGTTGTAACTCAAATTGCCACAGTAAAGTTTCTTTCCCATGATTCATCTCCTGATCTGGAAAAAGGCTCAGCCCAGATTTGACTTTCAGGGCTGAATCGAAAGGGGCCAAGCATGGAGGCCCGCCAGGAGGGACGGCTGAAAGAGCATGAGGCAGCCGACCAACAGGAGCACCGGCAGCAGATACAGATTCGCAGAACCAACCGGTAGCATTATCGACGGTTCGGGACAAATGTCTATGACAAATCGTCCCCACCGAGCCAGAAATAATGAAGTTATCGCCTCACTTTTGGAATTCTGGGAGGTTTAATGCCCGTTGCAGCGGCAAGTGGGAAGGTCCGTGAGGGGAAATAAGCGTTCGCGCGGCCCCTCATCGCGCCTTAATCCCGCATCCGTTCTTCTTCCATGCGGCGAGTGTATTCCGCGTCTGCATCGACGGCGCCGTCATCGTCTTTTCGCGCCAGCCGCTTCTTTTTTTTGTCGTCGGCCCGCTGCTTCTTTTCGATTTCGCGACGCCGCTTTTCCATCGTATTCTGATTTTTGCCCATGATTGCCTACTTTCGTGGAAAGGAGCCGCGGACGACGTGTTTCAGATCGGTGCTAGGCCGAAAGTGAACTCCAACCATCGCCAGACGATGATCAAAAAATAAACATGCACTGCCGCACTTTTTGGTACGGCAGTGCACGATTGTTAACAAACTTACGGAAATCGCACTCTAACGACCTCCGCTACGCGGCAGCGACGGTCAAGATCGCTGCGGCAAGATTCACACTTTCAAAAGGCTCGTAACAGGGCCTAGTAACGGTATTTTAGTACCGACGTCCGCCGCCACCACCGCCACCGTAACCGCCGCGACCACCGCCACCGCCGGAACGGCCGCCACCGCCGCCACCGCGACGATCTTCACGAGGACGCGCCTCGTTGACAGCCAACGCGCGGCCATCGTGTTCCTTCAGATTCAATCCTTCGATCGCAGCGGCGGCTTCCGCGTCGCTACCCATTTCCACGAAGCCAAAGCCTTTGCTGCGGCCGGTGTCGCGATCCATCACCACTTCGGCGCTCTTCACTGAGCCGAACTGGGCAAACAATTGGTCCAAATCCGAGCTCGACGTGTTGTAGCTCAGATTACCACAATACAATTTCTTTCCCACCGTGCATCTCCTGCGGTATCTAGGGAAGAGCAGCCCACCATTTGACTTTCGGGGCTGAATTAAAAGGGGCTAGAGTGGAAGCCCACCAGGAGGGACGGCCGGAAGAGCGCTCTGCGAGCCAGCCAACGGAGCTAGCAGCTGATACAACTTGGTCGAACCAACCGCAAGAAATTATGTGATACGGGTGGCCTTGCGCCTAGCCCAAAACGGTGGGTAATTGCTATCGAGACCTACTTTTACGCTGTCTTTTCCAGTCTCAACCGCTCTTCCGCCTCGTCCGCCCCTTCTGCAACAATCCGCTCCATGATGCGGCGAATGATCGACTTCAGTGTTTACGTGTTCGTGCGACTGTTCATTGCTATCGTGCAGGCGCTGCCGCTGGAAGCTTGCGAAAAGGGGGCGAGCGCGCTGGCCTTCCTTTTCAGCCGCGTGCTGGGGATCCGTCGGCAAGTCGTTGAAGAGAATTTGCGCACGGCCTTTCCCGATTCATCTGCCGCAGAGCGCGATGCCATCCGTCTGCAAATGTGGCGGCATCTGTTCTTGATGATCGCCGAGATTGCCCACACACCTCGCAAAGTTCACGAAACAAACTGGCGCGATCACTCGAACATTGTCAATCAGGAAGAGTTTGTCCGCACGCTCTTGTGTGGGCGTCCACTCGTGCTGATCTCCGCCCACTTCGGCAACTTCGAGCTAGGCGGGTATCTCATGGGCTTGTTCGGATTTCCCACCTACACAGTCGCCCGCGAGCTAGATAACCCATATCTGGACCGCTTTATTAATCAATTTCGCGGGCGCACCGGCCAGTTTATGCTCCCCAAACGAGGCAGCAGCGAAATGATTCAACGCGTTTTGGGTGGCGGCGGCATCCTCACGCTCCTTGGCGATCAAGCCGCCGGGACGAAGGCGTGCTGGGTCAATTTTTTCGGCCGCCCCGCCTCGACCCATAAAGCAGTCGCCCTGTTCTCTCTGGGCAACCAAGCGCCGACGATGGTCAGCTACGCTCGCCGCACCGGAGGGCCGCTTCACTATGAAGTTGGCCCGATAGCGATCGTCGATCCCCAGGCTCCGGATTTCGAGCTGGGGAGTATTCCGCTGTTAACTCAGTGGTACACAGACCATCTCGAAACGCTCGTTCGCCGCTCGCCAGACCAATACTGGTGGCTCCATCGCCGCTGGAAAGGTGAGCCTCCAATGCGTAAGCGGAAATCAGCAGCCGTTGTGGAACGTGAGGCGGCCTAGCTGAATGAGGCGGGCCGGGCCACATCTTCTCTCCGCGCCGCCCGCCCGGTACGATAACCGATTGCAACTTGCCGGACCGACTTCCAGCCGCCAACGATACCGTGTACCACTTTCGGCCTTTTCGCAACGCCGATCCGCCGCGACTCGCCGATATCTGGCGCAGTCAATCGCCCCAGCGCGGGCTGTTGCAACCAGTCTCCGCTCCAATTCTGGAGTACTTCGTTTTTTCGAAGCCCTACTTCGACCCGGCGGGACTCATCGTCGCGCTGCAGGACAACGTGCCCATCGGTTTTGTCCACGGCGGCTTTGGTCCGAACGAAACGCAGACCGCACTCGATACCGATTTCGGTACGACTCACTTGCTGATGCTTCGCGGCGACCATCATGACAACGGCTTGGCCGATGAGCTGCTGAACCGATCTGAAGGTTACCTCCGCGATCGTGGTGCCAAGGTGCTGTATGCGGGCGGAATCAGGCCCCTCAATGGTTTTTATCTCGGCCTTTACGGCGGCAGCGAAATGCCGGGCGTACTCACGAGCGACACAAACTTTGGCGAGGCGTGCCGCAGAAATAACTACCGCGAGATTGATCGGGTCGTGATTTTGGAGCGGGAGTTGAGTTCGTTCCGGCCTCCGGTTTCGCGCGATCAGCGTCAACTGCGGCGCGAGATTTGTTTTGCGGAGAACAATAATCCTCCCGTGAAAACCTGGTGGGAAGCATGTACGACCGGCGCGTTCGAGAGGATCTGCTTTTCCCTGGAGCGCGGGAGCCAATCCGTGGCCGATGTGTGGTTTTGGGATGTGGAGCCGTTATCGTCCTGCTGGAACGCCCCGACAGCGGGCATGTTTGATTTGCATGTGCCGAACGACGCTCGTCGCAAAGGATTGGCGACGTTTTTGCTTAGCGATTCGTTCGAGCGCCTCCGCCAGCGCGGCATTGTGCGGGTTGAAGCACAAACGATGCAACACAACCTACCCGCCATCGCCCTCTACAAGAAACTGGGATTCGCCCAGGTGGATGAAGGAGTGGTGTTTAGAAAAGAGTAGTCCACCTCGCTTCGTCATTCGTTATTTTCTGACAGCTCCCTCGCCACTTTGGGGATTGCTTGCCGCCGCGCGTACCCCCTGCTCTTCGCTGGTCGCCACGAGGTAATCCGCCAGTGCTTGTGAAGGCTCGGCTGGTAGTTTCGCCAGACGCCGCGAAATCGGCTCCGCTCCATTCGGAGTATTCAAATGAACCAGATCAGCCAAGTAGGCTGTGAGGACTTCGCGCCGCTGCGGATCGGAACGGAGCATGAAGTAGACCCACGACCACGACTCCGCATAGTCGCGCTGGTCCATCTGGGCAGCTTCTTGCAGCGATTCTAACCGTGCCAGAGCAGGCTGCCACCCCTCGTACTCCATCATGTCCGATATCAGTGCCAAATGGGGACGATTCAATCCGCCGCGTCCGCGCGGCACTTCGAAGTACTCAGCAAGTCCTTCGTCCAGCCAGAGAGGTATTTCCGGCACGACTGCATGCAGATAGCCGTGCGCCACTTCGTGTCGCAGATCTTCCGCCACACGATCGCTATAATGCGCGTACACGGCTAGGCCTGCATCTGTCTTCAGGAAAAAGGCTCGCCGGGTCGGCACGTAGGGAAAATGACTCGCCAAGAATGCGCCATAGCGTTTGGCATCGCTGAATAGGTAAATGGTGATCGGCTCACTCGTCGGCCGCAGTCCTAGCGTGCGATAGATGTCTTCGCGCTCAGCCGTCAATTCTTTGACGATTGGATTATCGCTCGGCAGATTAAAATCGCTGACATAGGTCAGTTGGCCAACCGTCAGCCGATGCGCCTTTGGCAACGATGCCGGCTTTGCTAATTGCAAACCGCCCGTCTTCGGCAAGCCACGGCAACTGCTAACCAACGCGCAGAGAGCGATCGCGAATAATAAGAAAGTCCGACGCATGCACAATCCTTTGTGAAGGGTCGGATTCTAGCGAAGAAGCACGCTAGACGCGAAGATCAGAAATGAGGCCCAGAAGCCGCGTTTTGGGGGCCATCCGCCCGCTCGACGATTGTTTCTGGCGGCCGAGACTCTCGGTTGCGGACATGCTTTCCACCCGTCTTTCGCCCCAATCGCCGCAGCGCCTTGCTCCGCAACGCGACCAAACAGACCTCCTGTCCGCCCGTCACCTGCTGCCGCACGCGCACGTCTCGATAGCCCCAACCGCGTACGCGTTCGACGAACTCCGGCAGCCGTTCCGCCCAATTCCATTCGGAGAGTTTCAGGGTGAGGACCAGGCCGCGAATCGAAACGTCCGGGTGGCGAATGATCGATTCCACCTCGTCGAGCGTCGCTTCCGGCGCAATATTCATATCGGCAACCAGCCACCGCACGCCTAAAAATTCCTTGCGACGCACTTCGCTGCCACGCTTCTTCAAATGCCGGAAGCGGGGATGCTCTAGCAGGCTCGGATCGACGTCGGCCGGATCGATGCCCGTGACGAAGAGCCCTCGATCTAACAAGGCTTGGCTGGCCCCGCCCGGCGCGCAACCGACCTCGACACACTCATCATCACGCGCAATTGGTAGCCCACTCCACGCGAGTGCTTCCTCCAACTTGGCGTAGGCTCGGGAGACCGCGTAGTCAGGCAACTCCACCGGCAACTGCCCGCCCGGCCACCGCGCGGCTTGCGTCACCGCGGCATGGCAACCGAACCACCATTCGTCTGGCTCAACGAGCACCACGTCGAGGACTAAGCTATCACGCAACGTCGGCTTTCGTCGCTTCGCCATTGTTTTCGACAATTTTGCGCACGCCTCCGGCGCGGCCGCGCGCAGGGCCGTTTCGATTTCCTCAGCGAGGGGCGTAACGCACGATTCCATGCCGCCTCCGTCTAACGCCATGGGCACGCGCTGCCAGATGTGAATATCAGCCAGTTCACCCGCGGCCGCCAAGGCGGACACGCTTGGGTGTTGCCAAACTTGTTCGATCAGTGGGGCGAGTTGCGAGCCTTTCACATGGCCAAGCGAAACGCCGTGCGCATGGGCCAGCACCCAATGTCGCTCCGCCAATTGACGCGCGTCGATCGCTCGGTCACCACCGTTCTTGAATGTCATGAAGCCGGGCCGCGAAAACGCAAGTCGCCAAGCGGGCTCGACGCGGGCGACTTCCTGCTTGAGCGCCCCTTCCGCGCCCGCCCGACAGGTCATAAACACAAACTGCGCCGCGTCTTTTGACATCAAACAGGTCCAATTTCAAAAATCATTCGCCGCCGAGAGGGCACAGAGAACGTCGAGGGAGAAATGGCTTGACTTATTTGTTACAATTACGACACAAGGATATGAGTTCGACCCGAAAGGTGAATCCATGAGTTCCAGTTTCGTAAACATTTGGAAGCAGATACAGCCCGCCAAGCTCATTTTGGCGGTGCTTTTCCTCGGCGCTCTCGCTGCCCTCAGTGGCGCATTCTTCCGCTCGCAACCTACACAACCAATCTACCCACAACCCATGTCGAACAACACTCAAAAATCTGACGACGAGTGGCGAGCCCAGCTTACGCCCGAACAATTTTACGTAACCCGTCAAAAAGGAACCGAGCGGGCTTTCACCGGCGAATACTGGAACCATCACGAGGCGGGTACGTACCGCTGCGTTTGCTGCGGGGTGGAATTGTTTCCCTCAGCGACAAAGTTTGACTCCGGCTGCGGCTGGCCGAGCTTTTACGCCGCCGCGAACGACAAGGTGGTCGATACGGCCACCGACACCAGCCACGGCATGGTCCGGGACGAAATCATCTGCCACAACTGCGGCGCCCATCTCGGCCACGTCTTCCCCGACGGCCCTCAACCAACCGGCCAGCGATTCTGCGTGAACAGTGCGTCGCTGAAATTCGAGCCAAAGAAGGAAGAGAAGTAAGCTGCGGAAACTCCACTGCTGGCTTGCCCACTAGTCTTTTACAGAGCTATTCTTGCGGCATGAGCTACGGAGCCTGCTAAATCCGCGAGACGAAATACAACATGCCCGCCGAAACCGCCCGCGAACAGCATCTCTGGCAACTCAATCGCGAGATTGAACAGTTTGAGGCGGACGTCGCGCGGTTGGAAATCGAACGGGGAAAAATTGCCAAAGAAGCCGGCAAAGCTGCGCGGCGACAGCGATACCTTCGTCTTGCCCAGTGGATTCGTAAGCCTACCGCGTCGCTTAACCTCTGGCCGCTGGCCGTGATGTTTATTGGCCCGATTCTCGTTGGGGTACTCGCACTCGTACTGGTTCACACCGTGACTGGGTTCTATCCGGCCGCGTTCTTCGCGTTTCTGTTGGGCATCGTGGCCGGCGTCGGCCTGTTTGCCTCGCTGATCTATCATCCCGCCGACACACTGTTGCCAGCTGCCCTCGCCGAGGCCGAGACGCAGTCTCGGCTAGCCACCGCCCGACTCGAAGAAAAGCTCGCCCGCGTCACGGAAACGAAACAAAAGCTTCATCTGCTGGTGGAAGAGCGGCGTGAACGGATGGCCTCTGGCAGAGTGCAACGGGCCGCGTTGTTGCAGCGGCCGTGGAAAACTATGCCGGCCCAGGAGTGGGAGGATTTCGTCGTCGAAGTGGCCCGCACGTTGGGGGCTGAGGCGGAGCGGACGCGAGGCACGGCGGGGGACGGAGCCAACCTGATCATCTCCCTCGGCCCTCGTCGCACAGCCGTCAAAACGATCGTCACCAAACAGATCATCGATAGCGGCCTCATCAATCAGCTAGTGAAGGAAAAGGAAGGGTTGGGCTGCACGAATGCCGCAGTCATTACTACGGCCCGCTTCACCGGCGCTGCACAAGATTTTGCCTCACGCAATGGCTGCACCCTCATCGGCCGCGATGAATTTCCCGATTTCGTGCTGGGAAAGATTGAACTGTGACGAGAGGAGTCGGGAGTCTTCAACTCAGCCCGAAATCTTTTTCGCTACGCCTGAGACGACACAACCTTGCTTTTGCCAACGACTCCCTACGACTAACGCTTTTTCAGGTCATTCTGGCGTGGGACTTGCATTGTGATCTGAGATGGCCGTTGTAAGTCTCGGTCAATGCAGAATAATTGAGTTCGCTGGGGTTCTTCTGGAAGAACGCAGCATGTGGCTCTCAAGTTCGCTGCTGGTTCCCCAAACACCAATGTGACCGCTCGGCCTTCAAATATTCCTCGCGCCTCGCTTGGTCTCAAATTCTTCTATGCCCCCTACCCGTAACACGTCTCCGTTGTTCACGCTGATCGCCGCCGTGGTGGTCATTGCGTCACTCCACTTTGCCAAGGAAATCCTTCTCCCGCTGGCACTGGCCGTCCTCTTCGCGTTTTTGCTGACGCCGTTACTCAACCGCATTGAGCGGTTGCGGCTCGGCCGCATTCTGTCGGTGCTTCTCGTCGTTGGGTTCACGTTTACGATTTTTGGTGTTTTGGGATGGATCGTTACCTCACAGCTTATCGATATCAGCCGGCAACTCCCGGAAGTCAAATCAAACGTCATCGCCAAGATTCGCGCCGTGAGGCCCAGTTCCAAGACGTTGTCAAGAGTCACCGATACGCTGGACGACCTGTCCAAAGAACTTTCGACGAAAGATAACGAGCAGGCCGCTACGGAAAAAGAGGGCAACGAGAAGTCTTTAGGAGTTGAATCCAAGAACAAAGTCGAGCCGCAAAACGAGCTCGCCAAAATAGCCGAAGCGGTTCAAGCGATCCAAACGCCGGCGAATGCGCGGAAGACTGCTCCATCAAACGAGGAGCCGGCGGCAGGCGATGCTGATGAAGCCGTAAAGGTGAATGTCGTCTCGATGCCTCCTTCGCCGTTGGCCCAAATCCAAACCTGGCTCGGGCCGTTGGTCGCTCCCCTTACGACGTTCGGCATGGTGGTTGTGCTGGTGCTGTTTATTTTGATCGACCGCGAAAATCAGCGCGACCGCCTGATCCAACTCTTCGGCAGCAATAACCTTCACACCACGACGGAAGCCTTCGTCGAGGCGACAGGCCGCGTCAGCCGCTATCTTCGGATGCAGTTTTTGATCAACGCGGGCTATGGCATCTGCATTGGAATTGGCCTGTGGCTCCTTGGCGTCCCCAGCGCTGTTACCTGGGGCGTCCTCGGCTTCTCGCTCCGTTTCCTGCCATACGTCGGCCCCTGGATTGCCGCCGCCATGCCAATCACTGTCTCGTTCGCGTTCGCTCCTGGTTGGGCACAACCCCTTTACGTCGTGACCCTGTTCGCAGTCCTGGAGCTGATCCTCAACAACGTCGCGGAGCCGTTGCTGTACGGCAACAGTGTCGGCATTTCCAGCGTGGGCGTAATCCTCTCCGCGATTTTCTGGACGTGGTTGTGGGGGCCTGTCGGGCTGATTCTCGCGATGCCTATCACCGTCTGCCTGATGGTGATGGCTCGCTACGTGCCGCAACTGCGCTTTCTTACGGTGCTGTTGGGCGATCGCCCAGTGATGACACTTCCGGAACGGATTTACCAGCGGCTGCTAGCATTTGACTATCACGAGCCGTTGAAGATGGCGCAGAAGTATTTGAAATCGGAAACGCTCGCCAACTTTTATGATGAAGCGCTAATCCCGGCCCTCAAGTTGGCAGAAGAAGATCGCCACGCTGGCCAACTCAACGAAGACCAGGAAGCTTTCGTCCAGGAAGCGGCGGAAGACTTGGTCGAAGAAATGGGAGAGTCTGCCATGGCCCAGCCGGAAACCCCGCCGTCCGACGACGCCACTCCACCTTTGGCCGCGGACTTGTCCGCTGCCCGCATCTTCTGCATCCCGCTACGTGACGAAGCGGACGAAATCACTTCTCGGATGCTTGCCCAATTGCTGGCAGTCGAGGGTTTCCATGTCGAAATGGGGGCAGCGGATGCGCTCACTAGCGAGTTAGTGGAAAGGGTGGCCAAGCAGGAGATCGATCTCGTGGTGATTTCCATTTTGCCTCCCATCGCGCCGCGCGATAGCCGTCTGTTGTGGAAACGTCTCCGTCATCGATATCCCGATCTGCCGATCATCATCGGTTTCTGGAGCGGCACGCACGGGATTGAAAAACTCGTCGGTCCAGAAGATGGCCACGCCAGCCGAGTGGCCACTACGTTGGACGAAGCCGTCGCCCTCGTTCGCTCTACCGCAGCGGGACGGCGGGTGGTCGTCGCCAAGACGGGTTAACTTTCCCTCATAACCGTTTCGCTTCGTAGCAGGAGACTTGGGTGGCTACGCTGGCTTGCTATCTCGGCACAAGCTACAATTTCAGTGGCGGGTATTCCATTCCAGAAAGTACACAATGACGCAACTAAAGTTCATCATCGAACGGCACGCGGACGGTTTCGTTGCGTATCCGTTGGGCCTACAAGGAGTTGTTGTCGGCGAAGGGGATAGCTACGACGAAGCCCTTGCGGATGCTAAGTCAGCCGCCAAGTTTCATATCACTACTTTTGGTTCCAATGCATTTCCGAGTGACTCACCTTTGCTCGATGCATTTCTCGTCGAAGAAGGTCTTGACGTCTGATGGCAAAGTTTCCCATCGACGCACCCAAACGCCGAGTTCTCAAGGCGTTTGAAGAGTTGGGATTCATTGTCGTGCGGGAAGCAGAACATATTGCCCTTCGTCGTGTCAATTCCGACGGCAGCTGTACACCGATGACGATTCCGAATCATCGCATGATCAAAGGCTCGACGTTGCGGCGAATTTGCACCCAGGCCGGTATCGAACGAGACGCATTTCTTGCAGCATATAATCGCAGCAAGTGAATGAATTTAGGAATGAGCGTCCGCAGCCTGTTCAGTTCCAACTCGGAAACAGCCACGTTATCCCTAGGCTAATCCCGGAAACGCTGGTAGGTTGGGTTAAGTTCGTGGGCCTGAGTTTTTAATTCTGTGGGGCAATCATGACCGTCGTCAGTCTCCATCGCCTCGGTGAGCTGATCCGCAGCGAGCGGGAAGCGCTGCTGGCGGATTGGCGACGGCAGGTGAAGCAGCTCCCCGCGGCAAAGAACTTGGATACACCGACGCTCAACGATCACATCCCCGATCTTTTGGAGGAGCTGGCCGACGCACTCAAATCTCACTCGGAAGTCACGATTCCGGAGGGGCTGCTCGATGGGACACCCCCTGAGCATGGGCGGCAAAGATTTCGCGACGGCTTCGATATCGAGGAAGTAGTGGCTGAGTACAACATCCTGCGTGGGTGTGTGTGCGATCTGGCCGAGCGGAACGAGATTGTCATCCGCGGGCAATCCTTTCACATTCTTAATCAAGTATTGGATAAGGCGATCGGCCTAGCCGTGCAAACGTACGCCACTCAAAGCGCTCTGGAAATCAAGCGGCGGCGGGAAGAATACCTGGCCTTCGTGGCGCATGACCTGCGCACCCCACTGAGTGCCATCTCTTTGTCGGCCACGGTTATCACCATGCTGATAGGTGAACAGGCCAACCAACCGGAGACGGCACAAATCCTGGCGACCTTGGATCGCAGCGTGGGACAACTTAAAGAGTTGGTCGCGAAGGTGCTCCAAGAAAATATCGACCTTTCGCAGGGAGGCCCAGAAAGGCTAGAGCGTCGCTGGTTGTTCCTTTGGCCCTTGGTGGAAGGGGTGTTGCGCGATCTGAGCCCGGTGAGCGATATCGGCAGTTGCAAACTAATCAACGAAGTGCCGGGCGACATGCGGGTCTATGCTGACGCCGGGTTACTGACGCGCGTTTTTCAGAATCTCGTCTCCAATGCCATTCGTTACGCCCCCCAGGGAGAAGTTCGCGCAGGTGCCGGGAAAAAGGATGCCAACGGCGCAATCGAATGTTGGGTGACCGACAACGGGGCGGGCATTCCGGCTGATTCGTTGGACAAGGTTTTCGATAAACACCAATCAGATCCAAGCCATTTAGAAGGATATGGCCTTGGCCTGGCAATCGTCAAAGAAGCCATCGAAGCCCACGGCGGCACGATTGAAGTCCAAAGTCAAGAAAGCGTTGGTTCGACATTTCGCTTCACGCTCACCGGCAAGGAAGCGCAGTTCTAAGCGTCGCTCACCGGCACGGCCGCACCGTGCTGTGAGCCAGAATGATCTTCTTCTGTCCGACGGTCGCGAATTGAATCGTCGCCCGACGGTTCTTGCCTTCGCCTGACAGGGCGACGATCTTCCCCGGCCCGTACTCCGGGTGGATCACGGTTATTCCCTGCTTGAACACATCAGGAGAGACACGCAGCAGGGCGTCGGCGGGCTTGATCTTGTGAGATTCGTCCGCCAGCGCCGCGGCCGTGGTGATCTGCGCCGCTGCGATGCCGAACAACGGCTTCGCATCTCCCTCGATACCCTCCCCGATTTCCTTTTCCCCTGCCACATCTTCTAGCTGCCAATCCCAGGAATCGTCTCCTTCCTCTCCGTCGTCTCCTTCTTCCCAAGGATCAATGTGCGCCTCCTCGTGATGCATCGCATTGAATTCACTGGCAAGATCGATCATTTTCATCTCCTCTCGCGGCATTTCCATCAAGAACGAACTGGGAATCGTCCGCCGCCGCACGCCGCGGAAATCGCGCGTAACCGCGTAGCTAAGCTGCAATTCCTCCTTCGCCCGCGTCAGACCGACGAATGCCAACCGCCGCTCCTCTTCTAATTCGTCCGGATGCCGACCCACGCGTTCGTGGGGCAAGACGCCATCTTCCACCGCCACGATATACACTACCGGAAACTCTAACCCTTTGGCCGCATGCAGCGTCATTAGCGTTGCCTTATCGGTCTGCGAGTCCCAAGCATCGACGTCGTTCACCAGCCAGGTCCGTTCGAGATACGCCTCTAGTTGTCCGCCACCCGGGTTCTCCTTGTCGAACTGACGGGCGTCCGTAAGAAGTTCTTCGATATTCGCCAACCGATTCTGATCCTGCTCATCTTCGCTTTCGGCCAACGACGCGCGATAGCCGGAGGCTTCCAGCACCGTGCCGATAATCTCTTCCAAATCGCCATGCACTACGTCCGAAATGCGCTCGATGATCTTCACGTACGCCAGCACCTTGGCCACGGCCCCTTTGGACAATCCCTCGACTGCGCTCGCTGCTCGCGCCGCTTCCATCAGCGACAAACCACGGCGATAGGCGTACTCCGTCAATCGATCGATCGTCTTTCGGCCGATACCTCGCGGCGGCGTGTTCACGGTGCGCTCGAAGGCAATGTCGTCTCGCGGATTGTTCAGCAACTGGCAGTAGGCCAGCACGTCTTTGATTTCCTTCCGTGCGTAAAACTCCTGCCCGCGGATCATCTGGTACGGCACGTCCGCCATCCGTAGCGCTTTTTCAAGCGCCCGCGAAAGGGCATTTACGCGGTAGAAAATCGCGAAGTCGCTCGGCTTGCGACGGCCGGCCGCCACCGCGGAGCGAATCTGTTCCGCAATCTCGGCCGCCTCCTGGTCCTGGTTCGCATACGCCGTCAGCCGCACAGGAGGCCCTTCGCCGTTTTCGGTCCACAGTTTTTTGGTCTTGCGCCGCAGATTGTGGCCGATCAATTCGTCGGCAATCCGCAAGATTTGTTTCGTGCTGCGATAGTTCTGCTCCAACCGCACGATCCGCACGCTGGGATAGTCGCGCTCAAACTCGAGAATGTTGTTCAAATCGGCTCCGCGCCAGCCGTAGATCGATTGATCCGGATCACCCGTCACGGCCAAGTTAGGGTAATCGGTCGATAGCGCCCGCAGGATCACGTATTGCGAGCGATTGGTATCCTGGTATTCGTCAACCATCACATAGCGAAACCGCTCATCTAGTTCCGCGCGAACTTCGGCATGGTCGTACAGCAACTGCGCCACGTGCAGCAGGAGATCATCAAAATCGACGGCAGACGACGCCAGCAGCCGTTCTTGATAGGCGGGATAGACCTGCGCCACCACGCGGCTCAACATGCTGCCCGAGCGTGGTTCATATTGCTCGGCCGTGATAAGTTTGTTCTTCGCCTCGCTGATCGCCTCGGCAATCCGCTCCGGCGAATAGTTCAGCACATTGATATCGCGAGTCTCAATGACTCGTTTAATCGTCTGCCGCGCATCGCCCGTATCGTAGATCGTGAAGTTCGGCTGCAGCCCGACGAATTCCGCGTATCGCCGTAGAAGCATTGCCCCAAAACGGTGAAACGTGCTCAGCCACACCCGGTCTCCCGGCGCTAACTCGGCTACGCGCCGCTGCATCTCGTCCGCTGCTTTATTCGTGAACGTCAGGGCCAGAATCTGCGACGCCGGTACGCCGCTCTCTAGAAGATGGGCAATGCGATGTGTGATGACGCGTGTCTTGCCGCTCCCCGGTCCGGCTAGCACCAGCAACGGCCCATCGCAATGGGAGACGGCTTCCCGCTGCGGCTCCGTCAGTGATTCCAATAAGTGGTTCATTGGTGTGTCAGGCTTTCCAGCCTGAAAATACTCTGCTCTGTGATCCGTCAGTCCATTACCTAACCTAATCATTCCGCATTCATGTTCGTGCGTACACCCCCGCAGTGTGTATTTCTCGAACACACGCTCACAGGGCCCTCATTGTGGCGCAGGGATGCTAGCACAGTGCGAACGGGACCACTCAAATTTTCTCGACAAAATAGTTTGCACTGTCACGAAACTTGGTATACTTCGCGAACCAGCCATGAGGCGAGACCGGGCGGCAGGGAAGTTCGGCCGGAACGCGCGCCTCCGTTCCTGCCTCAACATTGAAACCGTTTCTATTTAGGGAGGGAACCCTCATGTCACGCATTCCACTCAATCGCGCTTACGAACAGTCGCTCGATCTAAGCGACAAGCTCGAAATGAGCACGGCCGAAATCGGCCTCGCTGTGCGGACCACAAATTGTCTCGAAGAGCGCGGCGTATTCACCGTGCACGACTTGCTCCACTGTACGCGCGAAGACCTGCTTAGCATTTCCAACTTCGGCGAAAAGACACTCGAAGAAGTTTACAAGGCGCTAGAGAACGTCGGCTTCTATCGCCCCGGCCGAGAATCGGCGGTAGCCTAAGCCGAATCCGTCACCTAGCGCGCGAAGCCGAATCTGCCGATCATCCGGGTTATTGCAATCCGCCCGTGAGATCCCGTGTGTGGGTTCCGCGGGCGGAGCCTGTCGGCAACTTTCGGTTTCTGGGATAATGGAGGCACCGACGCCCTCTGCGCCGGCTGACCTTCTTCTTCGGACGCCACGACGATATGCGGTCTCGCCCGCGACTATTCGTCAAGAAACGTGGTACGCGCCGCACCGGCTCACGCTGGGCGGGCAAAGCTGCCGAGGCGCTATTGTTCCTCGCGCTACTCGGCATCGGCGCGTATGCGATGTACTGGCTGATCGATCGTGCGATTCTCGTCGAAAGTGCATCGCCCGGTTACTGGCCTTGGTTTGCGATGCTAATTCCCGTGGGCCTACTGGCTTACGGTATAATTGGCTTCGTCATGCTCGTCTGGGAAAGCGCCGCTTCGACGGAACGTCGCGCTGCGGTTGTACAGCGCGCTACTGAGTGGGAGATCCCCGGACGGGCAGCGGGTAAC
>CXWJ01000191.1_pt1 | contig 29694 bp, 29 predicted proteins | sample 590841 | NCBI WGS metagenome assembly CXWJ01 (sample SAMEA3498367, study PRJEB10139) | wastewater metagenome | biome: wastewater treatment plant; material: activated sludge | place: Austria | collected 2015-01-21 | reverse complement strand
ACGAAGCCGGTCAACATCTACGGCTTGCACTACACCATGGATAGGCTTGAAGACTTAATGGGTTTTTATGGTTGGGATGAATGGCCCAACTTTTTTCCTGTTGGCTTCTATCGCCTGCCCGAAGCCGAGATGGCTCTGGTGTTGGATAGCGCCGAATTTCGCGTGCATTCATCGCCGGTTCATCATATGATTCCGACAATTGGCTTGCGCGTAGAATGCCTGACCGACGGCAAAGTGCTGACCTACTCTTGTGACACCGAGCCGTGCGAGCAGACCGTTCGCCTCGCCGCAGGAGCAGATGTGCTTATCCATGAAGCCGCCGGCGCCACTTTCGGTCATTCCTCGGCTGAACAGGCGGGGGAGATCGCCACCAAAGCCGAAGTGGGGAAGTTATATCTGATCCATTATCCAACCGGGCGGTTTGCCAGCGGAGATATCGCCGCCGAAGCCCGGAAGTCGTTCAAAGGCGAAGTGATTGTGGCGAAAGACTTTATGACGATCAAGCTATAAAAAAATCCTCTCCGTCGGAGAGGATTTTTTACCAGCCTGCGATAAAGGGCTCCCATTCTTGATACTCATTCAAATGCTTGCCGAAAATATACGCCGCATTGGCAGGAGGCTCCTTGGGCAAGTGGTGTAACCGCATGTGAGCTTCCTCCACGCGCCTGCCGCCCTTCCGGTGGTTGCATCCAGGACACGCCGCGACCACGTTCGTCCACACATGCGCGCCGCCCATGTGGCGGGGCATCACGTGATCCACTGTCAACCCGCCTTCGCGCTTTCCGCAATACTGGCAGGTATAATTATCGCGGCGAAACACTTCGCGCCTCGTCAACTTGACGTGCGGACGCGGTCTATGAACCTGGCTTTCAAGCCGGATGATCGAAGGGCGCGGGAGCAACTCTCGAATGGTTCGAATGTGACCGCGACCGTTCAATACCATATCCGCCTTGCCAGCCAGTAGCAAACCGACTGCCCGTCTTGTAGTGCACACGTTGATCGGTTCGAAATTAGCGTTCAAAACCAATACAGGCTCGTACATTCTGGCTCTACAAACAGGCACGATTATACTGCCGAACTGATTACCTTACACTTTGTTTTTGGACGCNNTTGGACGCTGACCGCGAAGCGCGCAGATGGACGCAGATTTTTTTTGAAGATTCTGCCGAAAAAACAATCAAGATCAGCGGTTTCAGCGTTCATCTGCGTCCCGATTTTAAGAGCGTAAGGTAATCAAACTGCCGAATATTTGAAAGCGTTAAAGTCGCTCTTCGAGATGTTATGAATCTGGTACTGGAGAGGTCGTGAATATACTAATCGCCGGCGGGACCGGATTCCTCGGCTCGGAGCTCACAGCCAGCCTGCAAGCCGATGGGCACCGAATAACCATTTTGACGCGACAAAAGCCGCGCGCCGCGAATCACATTCAATGGGATGGGCAAAGCGCCGATGGGTGGGGGAGAATCGTTAACGAGATGGATGCGTTGATCAATCTGTCGGGGTACAGCCTCGATCACGGACCTTGGACAACGCAACGCAAACGACAATTTGAAGACTCGCGCGTCCTTTCCTCCCGCGCGCTTGTTTCCGCCGTAGCCGGCGCTGGCCGCCGCCCAAGCGTTTACCTCCAAACTTCCGGCATCAACTATTACGGCTTGCGAGGCGACGTGGTCGCAGACGAATCCACCCCGCCCGGTGACGACTTTCTCGCTCGTTTGGGGGTTGTGTGGGAGGCGGCCACTCAACCTCTTGAACAACTCGGTGTCCGCAGGGTGATCTGCCGTTCCGCGGTTGTGCTTCATGGAAGCAAAGGATTATTCCCGTTGATGAAACTCCCGGTCAACTTGTTTTTCGGCGGCAGATTTGGCGACGGGCGCCAAGCCATGCCCTGGATTCACATCGTTGACGAGATCAACGCCATGAAATTTCTGCTCGCTCACAAAACCGCGTCAGGCGCATTCAACTTGATCTCTCCCGCGCAAACATCCAATGCGGAGTTTATGCGCGAGATCGCGCAGGCTCTTCACCGCCCATATTGGTTCCATATGCCCACATTTCTGTTGCGGTTAGCGTTGGGTGAAATGAGCGTATTGCTCACCGAAGGACGATACTCCCAGCCCAAGCGGCTTCTTGAATTGGGTTTCAAGTTTGAATACGATATATTGCAAGATGCGCTGGCAAATTTGTCAGCCTAAAGGAGTTTTAGCATGAAAAGAATTTTGATTGCGATCCTGTTGTTGACCACGGCATGCGCCCCGGGCGGATTCCCTCAAGGGGCTGTTCAACCCTTGCCAACAGCATTGATCGATCAATCCTACCCGACGATTGAATCGGCTCCCGCGGCGCCGGTTCAATCCTCCAGCGGAATCAATGTGAGCGTGGCGCGAGCCTGGCGAGACGGCAAAAACGTGAATGCGGAAGTCTGCTTCACCCTGATCGACGGGTCCGACTGGTCGATCTGGGGCGCAAGTTTGCAGTACGGCGATGCGGTGTTATTCGACTTTGCGTCCACCTTGCTAAGTATTCAGGAACCCGTGGAGGGGGCCTCTGGTCTGCGCTGTGATACCTTGTCATTCTTCAATGTTCCGCCCGATGCCGACCTCTCGGCAGTGATGATCACGGTAGACGCCATTGCCGCACTGCCGCGCCCGGAAGATTATTGCAATATCTACATTTCAAAAATTCAGCAAACCATGAACGAGCGAGGCACCGGCATCACGCTAGGATGCTCCGATGTGAACGGGGTGCCGGTCATGCAAGTGGTGGGCAAACCAGACAGCCTGTCGCAGGAAGAAGCGGAGCAGATCGTTTTCAGTGATGAATTTTATACGATCCGCGGTCCCTGGTCATTTGTCTTCAATCTTGGGCAGTGATGGTTTATAATCGGCGCATGTCTGGTTTCTCGCGCGTAGAAAAATCCTATTATTATCGCCACCTCTAACCCAGCGATGGCGGCTTGAACGCGTGGCGCCGTTGTGCCACGCGTTTTTGTTTGTACCCGGAGGTTGTTTGTGAATATCGAAGAACAAGTTGAATTATTGATGCAAGGCACCGAATACGGTGACGAAGATACCAAGAAGGCAATGACTGCTGAACTGCGCGCGCGTCTCGCGGAAGGGAGACCCCTGCGCGTGTACTGCGGCTATGACCCAACCTCCACCGACCTGCACCTCGGGCATACGATCTCCATGCGTAAACTCCGGCAGTTTCANNTCCGACAAAAATAAAGCACGGCCGATTCTGACAGAGGCGCAAGTGGCTGAAAACGCGAAGACGTATTCTGATCAAGCTTTTCGCGTTCTCGACAAAGAGAAGACGAAGGTTCGGTATAACGGAGAATGGCTGAGTGAACTCTCCTTGCTCGATCTGATCCGCCTGGGGCAGAACTTCACGGTGCAGCAATTCCTTGCCCGCGAAAATTTTTCTAAACGGCTGGAAAAAGGCGAAGCGATCTACCTGCACGAAACTTTTTACGCATTGATGCAAGGCTATGATGCCGTTGCCATGCAAACAGACGTTCAAGTTGGCGGCTCGGACCAGTTGTTCAATATCATTGTGGCGGGAAGAAAATTGCAGGAGACGCTTGGGCAAAAACCGCTGGTGGGCATCATCACGGGAATCTTGCCCGGCACCGATGGCGTACTCCGTATGTCTAAATCTACCGGGAATATTGTCCCCATCAATACCGGCGCGGAAGATATGTTTGGCAAGTTGATGTCTATTCCCGATTTTGCGATGGGCAAATATATGCGGCTTGTCACGCGTTGGAGCCCCGGCGAGATCGATGGCATCGAGAAAGAATTATCCGAAGGGAAGGCGCACCCACGCGATGTGAAGATGCGGCTGGCGCAAGAGATCGTTGCGATTTTCTATGGTGAAACTGATGCCATGTCGGCGCGGGAAGCGTTCGTGAAGATGTTCCAGCAAAAAGAGATTCCCGATGAGATGCCCGAATTTCAATTACAGCCCGGGCAGACCGCGCTGGATGTCATTCTCGCGGCAAAACTCGCGGCAAGCAAGTCTGATGCGAGGCGGTTGTTTGACCAGAGGGGGGTACGGCTTGACGGCGAAACGATCGAGCGCGGCGATATGCCCTTTCCGCATCCCGGTGTTTTGCAGGTGGGAAAACGTAAATTTTTGCGTGTGAGGTGACAAAACCGGGTGATGAGCATCACCCGGTTATTTGTTCATCCTCGGCGATCATGGCAAGGAAGACATCTACGATCTCGGGATCAAAAAGCGTGCCGGAGTTCTCTCGGATGTACTGGATCACTTTTGGGCGAGGCCAAGCCTTTCGATAAGATCGGTCTGAAAGCAGGGCGTCCCAAACATCTACCACCGAAAAAATTCTGGCGGAGAGTGGAATTTGTTCGCCCTTTAGTTTGTTCGGGTATCCGCTCCCGTCCCAATGTTCGTGATGGCAGTAGGGAACATCGAGTGAATGGCGCAGGAACGTGATGGGGGCAAGCAGGTTGTAGGCGTATTGCGGGTGACGTCGCATTTCATCCCATTCATCTTCTGTAAGTGGTCCTGTTTTTTTCAATATTTGGTCTGGAACACCCATTTTGCCGATATCGTGGAGGAGCACACCGCGATATATATTTACGAGATCTTCTTCTTTGATGCCCATGGCAGTTGCCAGTCGCATTGTTAGGTCTGTTACGCGGCGGGTGTGTCCTTCGGTTTCGCGATCTCTTAGTTCCAGCGCGCGCGCCCACCCCTCGAGAGTGGTATCGTATGCTTGGGTGAGTTCCTGATTTGACTTTTGTAGATTTTCGAATAAGTGCGCGTTGTCGATAGCGATGGCGGCTTGACCAGCGAGCGTTTGGAGAAATTGCATCCAGTCTGCATTGGGAGAAAGCGGCGAACGATGGAACACCTCAAAGACACCCTTGACTTGTCCCTTGACAATCAGCGGGACGCCAATGTATGTAACAAACCCTTCGCGTAGTAGGAACGGGTCGCGACGGGCTTCAGGGGAGTTTTTCAAGTCGACAACATGATCGATTCTTCCCTTCATTACGACTTGCCCAGCCAACCCCTCGCCGATTCGCACCAACGGTCGGGTGGGCGTGACCGTTTTGAACCCAGTGCTAGACAGGTAGGATAAGCTCTGAATTTCTGGCCGGTAAATGAGGATATCGGCGGCATCGACTTTCAACTGTCTGACAGAATATTCTGTCAGGATGCTGAGCGTCACTCTCAAATCAGTGGAGGATGCGATAGCGGAATCGATATCGCGCAGGGTTGTCAGGCGGCGGATTTGTTCCTGCCCTTGTTCGAACAATTCCGTGCGGTGAACGGCATTGCCGGCAATCTCAGCCAGAATGGTCAATAGATTTAATTCATCATTCGTGATTTGCCGCTCTGAATCGATAAAAATCGCCAGGACGCCCACAGGTCCGGCTGTAGATTGAATCGGAATGGCAACGCCTCCCAGTCCGGGTTGAATGCTGTCGCGATTACCCTGGTATGTCAACGGGTCGGATCTTAAATCCCGCGAGATATATTTTTTGCCGGAGACGAATGTTCGTCCAACGATTCCATCCGTGGGTTGTAATTCTTTCACGGGTATTTCTTGTTCGTTACCTTTTGCGATCCGCTGAATAAGCAGATTGTCTGCCTGGCTGAACAGCCAAATCGATCCATGCTCGGTATTAATCAATCGCATAGTTTCATCCAGCAGGATTACAAGCATTTCGTCCAGGGTCTGGGCGGTGCGCAGGTCGGCGGAGATCTGGTTGATGATTTCCAATTCTCGCACGCGGCGTTGTTCCGCTTTGAATAGGCGAATCCGTTCAATAGCGCTTCCCAACCCGCCGGCGATCGTAACAAGGAATCTTTCGTCGCCATCGTCGAACGCATCCGGCGATCTGCTTTCTACGTTGATTACGCCGATGGTCCGTTCATTAACCTGGATCGGCACGCATAACTCAGAGCGAATATGAGTTGCGATCGGCACATAAACATCTTCTTTGCTTACGTCGCTGATTCTGACAGGTTTTCCAAGCCGTACTGCTTTTCCAGTAATTCCTTGCGATATATGGAATCCTTCCTTCCAGTTGGAAATATTCGCTCCATGGTAGGATGGATGAGGGGACAAGACTTCGCCGGAAGCGTCCAGCAGGAGGATGCCGCATACTTCTGTGTGTACATGGCTTATGATGGCGGTGATTTTTTCTATCAATCCGTCTTCCGACGTGGCAATTTCCGCTTCCGCTGTCGACGCCATGTGAAGCACTGTTAATTCCTTCACCTGACGGGAAAGCGATAACTCCGCTTTCTTGATGGCAGTGAGGTCGGTAATGACTGCGATTGCGCCGCGCTTTCCGATCTCGTTTGATCGTGGCGCGCCGCTGATAATCACCGGCACGGTGTGCCCTTGCTTATGAAGCAGTAATGATTCGTAAGTTGAGGACTGCCCGCGCTGCCGGAGTTCACTTTGACGCTTGAGCGCTGTTTGCTTGGAAGGATCGGTAAAATCAGAAGGTCTTTTTCCAATTACCTCTTCTTGAGATCGCCCGATTATTTTTGCATAGGCCGGATTGACATATTCAAACACGCCTTGCTCGTTGGTGATGGTAAGACCTTGCGCCATGGTATTGAGAATTTGCAGAGCAAAATCCCGTTCGTTTTGTAAGGCGGCTTGAATTTCTCGCTCTTTCGTAATGTCCACCAAAATGCCGTGCCAGTAAATCGGAACTCCGTTGTTGTCACGGATCAGGCTGGTATCCTCTTTGATCCAAACGACTTGTCCGTCGCGCCGCACGATCCGATATTCTTCGCGAAATGGCGTTTCCTGGTTATGTGATTGGATGAATGCCTGGCCGATTCGCTCTTTGTCGTCGGCGTGAATGGTTGTGAACCAGTGATTGGTATCCGAATACCACTCGTCTGAGGTATAGCCGGTCAATTCCTCGTACCGAGGTGAAACGTAAACCCCTGTTTCCCTTTCGTCCGCTTTGCTGAGAAATACAACTGCGGGTGTCTGTTCAATGAGCGTTTGGTATTTGATCTCCGTATCGCGTAACGCTGCCTGCTCCTTCAGTAATCTGCTTTGAGCAATAGCATTGGTGATAACCACCGACAGGCGCAGTAAATAGTCGCTTTGTTTGACGAGATAATCGGCAGCTCCGCCCTTAAGTGCCGCAACCGCATTTTCCTGATCGCCCTGCCCTGTAACCAGAACCACGGGCATGATCGCGGAACGGCTTTTGACACGCGTTAACAGGTCTAATCCGGTCCCGTCAGGCAGGCGAAGATCGGAAAGCACCAGATCGATATCGGTGTACGAATCGAGAATATCCGAGGCGGCAGATAGCGTCTCCGCGTGGATTAATTCAAACCCCTCTTGAAACGCATCCTCAAGCGCTCGCTCAGTGAGGGCTACGTGGGCAGGATCATCTTCAACGTATAAAATTTTCATTGATGGAATTGTAATCTAGCATCGTCATGGATATATGATCGATCAGCAACAGAATAAGATGCTATGGCAATTATATGCCGAAATGAACAGTCGGGGCTCGCAAAATCCTTGCAGGTGAGGATGCGGCAACAAAAAACGCCTTGCGGCGTTCATTCTTCGTAAATCTGGTCGTAGATAAAAATTGAGAGAGGCGTCGACGGGATTTGAACCCGTGGTGAGGGTTTTGCAGACCCTTGCCTTACCACTTGGCCACGACGCCGTGAAAAAAACACTGAGCGGGCGATGGGATTCGAACCCACGACCTTCTCCTTGGCAAGGAGACGTACTACCACTGTACTACGCCCGCATTCGGTTAACGTTCACCGAGAGTGCCGAGACACAGAATCGAACTGTGGACACCGCGATTTTCAGTCGCGTGCTCTACCAACTGAGCTATCTCGGCGATGTTCCTTTGGTTAAGCGTGCGGAATTTTACTTTGGGAGAGGGGGATTGTCAAGCAATGCCTCCGGCGACACTACTTTATTAACTCGCCTTACGTGCCGTTCCGTACCGCAAAGTTTACTTTGCTATGGACTCATCGCGTCTACTATGAGTTCCCGGCCGACCCGCTCGGCGAGGCGCGCATTATCCTCCTCGATCAATACAACCACCACGAACGGCGTGCCCTGCCAGTTACCCGGAGTGCCTGCCAGAAACCATGTCACGGATGTATCACCCTCGCTTGCCTTACCAAGATACGACCAAAAATTGTCGCCCTTTTGAATGAACGATAACGACGCGTCATCCGCCATTTCCATCTGCATCGCCCTCGTCGGCGTTCCCAACACCGGAAGCACCACCCAGCCCTCAACCGGAGTGTTGACCGCCGATGCAATGCTCGGCGCCGGGATCACTCCATGATTACTCAGCGCAGCAGATGCCAGCGCAATCTGTAAAGGTGACACGTGGAAATGTTCAAGTTCATTGGTTGCCAGCGACTCAGCCGCTGGCAATTCAATTTGCGGTGGCTGTAAAAAACCCATCGACTCATGCAAGGTTGAAAGTTCTTTGCTTGTAATAGATTGTTCGCCAAACAAAGCCGCGGCAAACGGGTCGACAACCGAGCCGGTTGGATACAGTCCCTGGGTGGCGCGGTTGATCAGCGGCTGATTGGGATCGCTGGTCAGGCTCTGTCCAATTTCATTGAGATGATTTGGATTGAAGGAGGGATGCGAAGACATCACAAGGATTTCGCCTGTCTGCGCGTTCATCATCACCACCGCGCCGGAATGATCCAGCATCATTTCATCGGCGCGAAATTGGAGGTAAAGATCGATCGTCAAGCGCACATCCAACCCTGTTGAAGACATACCGTATAGCAAGTGATTCCACCAAATGGTGGTTGCTGGCGTGCCTTTAATTCCGCGCAGGTATTCGTCAAGCGACGCTTCCAACCCGGCCTGGCCGTATTTGGCATGGTTGTAACCGGTCACAGGCGCAAGATCGGGATATTTATACGAGCGCTCCAATTCGCCAATCTTGCCAACTGTGGTGGTGATGATGGTGTCGGAGCGATCCAGGAGCGCGCCCCGCCGCACAAATAGATCTTCGATCATCCGCCGGGGATTATCGCCTCGCGTCAATAAATCTGGTCCGCGAACTACAGACCACCACCCGGTTGTGAGTGCGGCAACGAACAGTCCCAACGAAAGAACGCCGCTCACTAAAATATATGGTTGGTGATTTTGCAGCGGCGCAGGTTCCTCATCCAAGTGGTTGCTGATGTGCATAAGAAACAGCAATCCAATGTACGAGACCAGCAGGGATGAGCCGCCATAAGAAACAAAAGGAAGCGTAACGCCGGTCAATGGCAGGAGTCGAATATTCCCTCCGACGATCAATAGCGCCTGGATCCCAAAATACGAGGTGATGCCCGCGGCGAACAACCTTCGAAAGAGATCCGGCGCGCGCAGGGCGGCGCGAAAGCCTCGCCCGATGATCAGGATGAAGAGGGCGAGCAAGCCGACGGTCCCGAAAAGACCCGTCTCCTCCGCAATTGCCGCATAGATGAAATCCGATCCTGCAACAGGGATGATCCCAGGGTTGCCCAATCCGGGTCCGCGCCCTTCTATACCGCCGTTTGCAATGGCAAGCAAAGCCTGAATGATCTGATAGGAACCACTGACGGGATCATCCCATGGATGAAGCCAGGAGTCGATACGCGCCTGCACGACTCCAATCAGGTAATATCCAGCGACTCCGAATAGGGCGATAAATGCGATACTGACCAGGATGGCGCGCCGCCGTCCCGTTGCAAGATAGATGATGATCGTATAAAGCGCCATGAAGATCAAGGCGGTTCCCAGGTCGCGTTGGAAGAGAAGCAATAATACTGCCAGGTTGCTGATGATAAAAGCAGGCATGATGATGGTCAGCATTCTTCCGCCTAAAGCGATGCGGTCTGCCAGAAAAGCAGCGAGATATGCCACAAGCAAAAGTTTGAGCGGTTCGGATGGTTGAAAATACAGTCCACAGCAACCAAACCATAATTTGGGTCCGATGCCGATAGGGTTGGTTCCAAAAAACAATGTGAGCCCGACAAGCGCTAACGCGCTGGCAAACAGGAGATATTTGTACCTGCGTAGAAAAACAAGTTGGGAGGAGAGGCGCAAACCCAGTAGAAAAACAAGCAAACTGACAACAAGCCATAACGCCTGGCGCGGTCCGATGTTAGACGCATCCAGCCTCCAGATGGCGAGCAAGCCCCACCCGCTCAGTAATGCGGCGGCAGGGAAGATGAACGGGTCGGCATCCGGCAGATATTTAACAATGGCGCGGTGAATCAGAAATACGAGCAATCCCCAAACGAACAAAGCAATCCAATGCGAGAATCGCAGATCGGCATCAAGTGACCGCATCTTTACAGCGGGCGCAAGCGTAAGGATAACGGATTGCAAGGTCAGAAAGACAGCCGCTACTTTCAGTAGGTTGCTTTGGATGACGCGATTCATTCTTCAAGATATTTGCGTACGAGGAGATCTAATTTTTTCCGGGTCGCGGCAGGGATGACGTCCTTGCGCGTGATCAGCGCAGTGGCAAGCGCGTGTTCGCAATCGCAGTTGCGTTCCGCTTTGAATTTCCGCGCGATAATGCGAATCGCTTCCTGCGCCAGCAAGGTATTTCGATTCAGGGTTTGAATGACCATTTCCACCGTAACGGGTTCCTCGCTCATGTGCCACACATCGTAATCTGTAACATGCGCCATCGTTGCATAGCAAATTTCAGCCTCGCGCGCCAGGAAAGCCTCGGGCGACGCGGTCATGCCGATGATCGACATGCCCCAGGAACGGAAGGTGTTTGACTCGGCGCGCGTGGAAAAGCGCGGACCCTCGATCGTGATGAATGCCCCACCCTTGTGAACAACGCCTCCCGCCTCCCGTGCGGCTGATTCAACATGGACAGAGAGATCGCCGCAGAATGGATCTGCCACGCTGACGTGCGCTACAAACCCCTCGCCGAAGAAAGACCGGGGGCGCAGGCGCGTATTGTCNNTACAAGCCCGAACCGCCGATGACGGCAAGTTTGATGATATCAGTCATGGTTGCCCTCATTTCCTGTTAGGTGGAAATAGATTCTTCAGTGTCGATGCGGATCACGAACGAAACATTTCCGCATTTGAATTCATCGTCCGAAATCACAACAGTCGGAGTAGTGAGCGTATTCTCGTTGAGGCTGGTGCCGTTCGTCGAATTCAAATCCTCCAACCACCATTGGCGGTGATGATACGTGATGCGCGCATGCTGGGCGGAAAGGGTTTCGTCCATCAGCGAAACGTCGCATGAGGCATGCCTGCCAATGATGATCTCTGTCTGTGAAAAAGAAAGAGTGCGATCGTTTCCCCATTCTGGTTTGTACCGGAGCGAAATCCGCGGCTTTTTCTGAACGGCGAGCGCTTTCCCCTGCTGGTCAAGTTCCCGCCAGAGCGTCAATAACGCCCAGCCAAGAAATACATACAACGCGATCGACAGCGCAAACCGAAGGACCAAAACGACCGTCGCGATCATCTTCCTTGTTGTTCTTGTTTCAAGCGGTCTGTTTTGATATCTACTGTTTTTTGGTCCACTAATGCAGTGGGGCGTTCGCTATTACCGATGCCGTTGGGATTCAAAGGAGACGTCTCTGCCATGTCGGGGCGCACAGGAGGGTTATCCTGCCCGAAAATGAGCGCCACGCCGGCAAGGGAAATTACATCCCCCGGGTAGAGCACGGTCTGGCTGGTACGCTGTCCATTGACAAACGTGCCACCCGTGGAGTTTAGGTCGAACAACACGAATCTCCCTTTGATGGAGCGCAATTGAGCATGATTTCTCGAAACTCGCGGATCGTCTATGACGAGTTGATTGTCTAACCGCCTGCCGATATTAGCCACCGGCTCGGTTAGCGGAAACACTTTCACGCCTTCGACGATCAGGAAAGCATTGTCCGGCACATAAGAATCGTCCTCTAGTTCTTTGGTCACCCCGCCCTTATTTTCCATACCCTGCGTATCGGCAACCGGTTCGAGTTTGTGCGAGGCAACCACACTGATATCATCGTTTGAATATTTTTCATCAGTTGAGATCGTGATTGTGGGGTTTCCGGTGAACTTCAACCCGGAATCGCGAACGGCTGTGGTGATGATGGTTTTGAGCGCATCGAGCGTGCGCTGTTCCTTCCACATGGGCGAAGATTCGGATGCGACGATGAGCGTGAAAACATTCGGCGCAACGCCTTCCAAATCCTTTTTATCAACAATGTTTTGTTTTAACGCGGTAGAGAGTCGTTGAATAAGGCGGTCTTCCAACTTTAAGCCCGGTAAGATTCCTACCAATTGATTTTCAACGAGTGATTGTAACTTGGCTTCCAACAGATCCAGATTCAGTTTCGTCATTTTCCTGGTCCGTGCACTTTGATTTGCAAGTATTATAGAAGCGGAGACAAAAAACTGCAAGCCGGCAAACTTACAGTTTCAAAACCAACAGGCAGGTTGCCTAATGGAGTTTTTGTCCGCAATTTGGGCAAACCGCTTCGCCGCCCCGCACGACGAAGCCGCAATTCATACATGCTGTGGGTTGGGCGTCACCGAGCGGCGCGCCACAAGCCAGGCAGGATCCCTCGCCAACCGGGTTTGCCACACCGCAATAGTCGCATGTCAGGCGCGCAAAGCGTTCGGATAGTTCGTGTGACGCGCCAAAAGCGGCGACAGTCCGGTCGATCAACTTCCAGACCCTGTCGCTAAGCTGGATGCTTTCAACATCCTGCGCCAGATCGTCCAATCGACTGAGCAGATTAAAAGGATTCCTCAGCGCCGACCATGCCGTCTGACCGAGGCTCGCCGCAACTCCCAACCATGCTTGCTCGCCCAACTGAACCATGATCCCATCCTCGGTTTTTTGGATGTTGACCGTGAGCGCGGTCTGCCCACCCGATATGGAACCCGTCCGCGTGGCGATCTGCACCGCTAACTGATCCTGCCCGCCGACGGTTTGCGCATGCATGTTGCCGCGGTTGAATTCTGCCATGAGCCCGTGCGCAAGGTCGGTGGGTTTTATTTGTCCGTGAAAAATTCGTCTGTCCATGATTTCGATTATAATCCGCTTCATCAGCGACGACTATGAGTCGTCGCGTTCTGTCTCTTAATGAAGTTATACGTAATGAAGCAAATTTGGTTTAAGTTTTTCGCAATATTGCTTGCCGCCTTCTGCGCGGGGTTGGTTATGCTTCCGCTGGCGGGGCAGGCTGAGGCGTATCAAGACGCGCCCACCCCTGGCGGCGTTGTCATCACGGTGACATATACCGACCCGATGAACGTCCGCAATGGGCCGGGAACCTTCTACGATATCATCGGGCAAATTTTCCCGGGTGATGTATTCCCGGCGTTGGGAATTTCGCCGGGGCGGGAATGGATCCAAATTTCTTACGAGGGAGGTGTTGGGTGGGTGTACGCTTCCTATGTGGCGGTCTCTGGCGGCGAATTGCAGGTTGTCGAGTCGCCTCCGACGCCGACGCCGCTGATCACCAATACGGTTGACCCAACCCTTGCCGCGCAGTTCCACCTCACGCCAACGGTGACGCGGTTGCCGACTTTTACGCCTCCTCCACCGATGACTGAATTATCGTTTGTCGAGAGCGCGCCGGTTTCAACCTCCGGTGTTCCATCGGGTATTTTCATTCTCATCCTCGGCGTGTTTGGCTTGATCGGGTTGGTTTATTCATTTACCGCGCGAAGATGAACGCTCGTAGAATCAGGGTATTTCCCCTTTTCCTTTTTATTGTTGTGTGCATCCTGCTGGCTTTGTTTGATTATACAGAGCCGCCCATTGTCCGCGCGCAACAGCCGACCGGCAGTATTCCAACCGTGACAGGCACACCAGCGGGTCCAACAGTCAAGGTTGACCCGAGTGTGTCTCAAGTCCGTGTGTATGCGGGACCTAGCTCTTTTGATTATCCCGCAGTTGGGGTTTTGGTGGCAGGCGAGACGGTTCCTGCTCTGGCGCGCGCGCAAGGGCGGGAGGATTGGATCAAGATTTATTATCCTGGCGTGCCGGGTTCGACGGCATGGGTATTCGGGTTATATGTATCTTTATCCCCGGGCGCGGTTCTATTGTTAGAAGAAATTCCAGCCACGCCGACCCTTGCTTCAACGCCGACGATCAACCCGACACTCGAGGCGGCTTTCATCGGTCAGCAAACCCCAACGCGCTTACCGACATTCACCCCTCCTGTCGTGATCGAACCGCCGACGTTCAGCGATGTGACCGAATCGCAGCCCCCGATTCCCGCCGGGCTGGCTATTGTTTTACTAGGATTGGTAGGGTTTATGGGTGCGGTAATCTCATACCTGCGCGGCAGATAAAAAAAGACCGATCTCTCGGTCTTTTTTTCTGTTCATTCAACGTTTAGTTTTGGCAGGAGCATGAACCGCCACAACCACAACCGCCTTCCCCGTGCTCGTGACCATGCCCTTTTGCGTTGGGACTGTCTACAGCGAAGCCGGCGCCGCGTTCAGGATCGTCGACGAAATCGATCGTTGCGCCGTGAAGGTATTCCATCGAGACTTCGTCGATCACCACTTTGACGCCATTTAGTTCGAGCGTTGTGTCTAAATCGCGGAAGTTATTGTCTAATGCCATACCGAAGTTCACGCTGCAACAGCCGCCACCCGCAACGTACACGCGCAAAGCGTATCCTTCTAGTTGGCGCTCGGCAAGGATATTTTTAACAGCCTCTGACGCGGCGCTGGAGAGGGTGAGCATGGGTGTTTCTGTGCCAACGATAACTTGTGTGTTGATTTCTTCTAACATTTTTACTCCTTTGGGAGGGTCTTTTCGTGATTTATTAGGGAGATTTTATCCGCTTCAAGGTGGGATGTCAACAGCCCCGGATATTACGAATCTGTTTGTAGTCTACTTGCCTGCCCAGTTTGAGCGTGATGACTTAACTCACCTTGCGCGTTGTTCCGTACCGCACACCTGTCCTGGCGGAACCGGGGAAGTTCACTTTGCGATCTAGGCTGAGGAAAAACGGGCGAATGGCAAGATAAATCTTGCCGTACTGTCTAAGGCGAGGACTGAACTCAAAAGGAGCGAATAAAACGAAGTTTGCGGAGTATTACCGGGAAAAGCAACGCCTCTCTCTTGACCTCAACCTGCTTCGCCACTACAATCTTTGTTCTACCATCAACAATTCGTCATTGCGAGGAGCGAACGATAGTGAGTGACGAAGCAATCTCCGTCAACGTGTTGGGGATTGCTTCGTCGGCTACCGCCTCCTCGCAATGACGGGAAAATAACTTATGTTTGAAAACCTCACCTCACGACTCAATCAAGTATTCGACCAACTCCGCCGCCGCGGCAAACTCTCCGAAGCGGATGTGGATGCGGCGATGCGCGAAGTGCGCCTCGCCCTCCTCGAAGCGGATGTGCATTTCAGCGTCGTCAAAACATTCATCGCGCGCGTCCGCGAAAGGGCGGTCGGCGCGGAAGTGTCGAAGGCGTTGGTCCCTGGTCAACAAGTAATAAAAATCGTTAATGAAGAATTGATCGCGACTCTCGGCGAGCCTGCGCCGTTGAAATTTTCAGGTCCGAAGCCGCATGTGATCATGATGGTCGGCTTGCAAGGATCAGGTAAAACGACTCACGCGGGCAAGATCGCGAAGATGCTTCGCTCGAAAGGGGAAAGGGTGATGCTCGTCGCAGGCGACCCGTATCGTCCCGCGGCGGTGACTCAACTTCAGCAACTCGGCGAACGGATCGATGTCCCTGTTGAATCGGACTTGAATGTCAAACCGCCTGAGCTCGTCCAGCGCGCGTTCGAAAAAGCCCAAAAGGGCGGATACGGCGTCATGATCGTAGACACCGCTGGACGGTCGCAGTTAGACGCGGAGTTGATGAGCGAGTTGAAGTCCATTGTGGCGAAAGTCCCGCCGACGGAAACGTTGCTCCTAGTTGACTCCATGATCGGACAAGAGGCGTTAAACATCGCGCAGGGATTCCGCGATAACGTTTCGATCACGGGTTTGGTGATGACGAAGATGGATGGCGATTCACGCGGGGGCGCGGCGATCTCGATCCGTTCGGTGACGGGCGTGCCGATCAAGTTTATCGGCACGGGCGAAAAACTCGACGCGCTCGAAATATACGACCCCGCCCGATTGTCGTCGCGGATTTTGGGGATGGGCGACATGATCGGCTTGATCGAAAAAGCCGAAGCTGCGTTCGATCAAGAGGTGGCGCAAAAATCTGCCGAGCGCATGATGAAGGGACAGTTCACGCTCGAAGACTGGCTCGACCAAATGAAGCAGATGAAAAAAATGGGACCACTCGCGCAGATCATGGATATGCTGCCAGGGCAAATGGGACAAGCCGCGCGTCAGATTGATCCGAAGGACATCGAGAGTAATTTTAAGCAGACTGAGGCGATCATCCATTCGATGACATTGAAAGAACGCCGCGACCCCGATATTTTGAACGCCTCACGCCGACGTCGCATCGCGGCTGGCTCAGGCATGGAAGTGCAAGATGTGAACCGCTTGATCAAGCAATTCCGCGAAGCGCAGAAAATGATGAAGATGTTGACGAAGACGGGAGGGAAGGGGTTGGGGAGGTTGTTTGGGTAGGTTAGTTGGATAGTTTGTTAGTTGGGCAGCTTGGTAGTTGCGTGGTTTCGGCGGGACGCTACGCAGTCCCTGCCTCAGTTCGTGAAAGTCGGATAAATCCGACTCGGTCGTCAACCCACGTTTTTCATCCCACAGATCACTTCGAGTAATGATAGCGGCAGGAAATGATCACGAGATCCGTCTTTGTTACCCCGTAAACCAAACGATGCTCGTCGTCAATTCTTCGCGACCAATAACCAGACAGGTCCGCTTTCAGCGCTTCGGGTTTTCCTATCCCCTCAAACGGAGTACGCAACGTATCTTTGATCAGTTGGTTGATACGTTTCAACAACTGACGATCTTTCTCCTGAAACCATAAATAATCCTCTCACGCGGATTCAGTGAAGACCAGCCTCATGGTTCATCTAACTCGCGCTCGGTTACGTAGCCTGCCTCCGCCTCCGCAATAGACTTCCGAAGGCGTGCGGCGTTTGCAGGATTGGATAACAGGTAGGCTGTTTCCTGCCATGAATTGAATTCATCCAAGGACAGTAGGACGATCTGCTGACCTGTCTCAGTAGTGATGATAGTTGGCTCGGCGTCTGAAAAGACCTTTTTTATCAGCGATTCCAGATTTCGTTTTGCTTCGTTAACAGTCACCGTGTTCATGTTTCACCTTTTGCAAGTGGTTCGTTGCTTGCATGGGGCGATTATAGCATCGTTGAGAATGATTTGATAATTGCGTGGGTCGGCGGACTGAAGTCCTGCCTCAGTTCGTGGAAGTCGGCTGAAAGCCGACTCGCTCGTTAGCGCGTAGCGCTTCCATGTGCTGAGCAAGCGGCTTCAGCCCTGCGGTGAAGATGTTGACGAAGTCGAGGGGAGAGTTTGGGGAATTTGTTTGGAAATATTCCGCTATAAAATTTCGGATTTATACAAGAATGTAGTTCACAATTTGTAAGCAACAATTGCTTCGTACTTGGCAATTTCATCTTTTAGATTTTTCTCTTTGTCTTCAGCGGCATCTAGTTTAAATACGTCAAATAAACTATTCCGTTTCTTTAGTGCTGCAAGGTTCTGTTGAACCTGTTGCAACTCTTGTTTAAGCCCAGGAAGTTTTTCCTCGGCTATCGGCTTTGAGCGTAACACTTGCAATATTTGAATTTTGTTGTAAATCGCATTCCCCCAATTAAATGATTTAGAACTTGAAACCAACGCCTCGATGTTTTCCAGAATACCCACATCGTTTGGGGCATAAGAGTCTGCAGCCAGAAAGAGATTCATCGCTTCCAAATAATATTCCATTTTTTTATTATATGCTTCTAGTTGGCGTGCCGCGAGTTGAATAAGTCCATCTGAGTACCTGGTGCTTATAAGGTGGGACTCATCATCTCCCTGCTTGATTTTTTCGTTTCCCAAATAAATTTGCCACTGTGCTTGTTGATAGGTTAATTCTTGTTTAACTTCTCTGATACGTTCGTTGTTTGATGAAATCCCCTCAGCTTTTTGGAGATAATTCATCGCCTCATCGTATCGGTTTTTTGCTTCAGTTGTAAACCAGAACGAGGCAATGGCTTTGTTTATCCATGCGTCAATATTTTCAGGGTCAATTTCGAGCACTTTGTTCGCATACTCCAAGGTCTCTTTGTAGTTTTTTACCTCCAACGCCGATTTGCATATTTCCAAGTACCTCTCAACGCTTTTCTTTTCAGTTTTCTCAACAGGAGGGTGATACGTTATTGTTGTTCCACAGTATCTGCACTGAACCAATCCAGTATGATCTGGCTGTCCCATTACACTGCCACACGAAGGGCATTTCAGGACAGTGCCGCTTTGAGGAACTGGCTTGGGTTCTGAGATTGATTGCAACTCCAACTCTGCCAGTGCTTTTTGGGCATAGGTGTTGTTTGGATTGATTGCGAGAATTTTATGGAAACAATCTCTTTTTTGTTGAGGGCTTTCTACGCATGCGGCGAGCCATAGCCACGCGATCTCATTTTTAGGCTCCCTCTTAAGAACATCTAGGAAAATTTGAAGAGCACGTGGTTTGTTGCCTGATTTGAAGAGTTCGATGCCTGTTTGAACATTAGCGTTATCCATAGTGATTTACGCTACCTCCGCTTCTGTGTGCGAAAATTGTAAACCCACAAATGGAAAAATACAATTACAGATTCGTTTTCCTCCCTCCTCTCTTCACACCGAATTCACAACCGAATCCTATACTCCGAGCATCAGTTCAAAACAAAAGGAGTAAACATGAACGGAAAAATTGCATTACGTATCGTTTCAGGGTTGGTCTTGCTTGCGGTCATCGCCGCCATCGGGTTCTTCGCATTTCAGGCGGGAGTCGCCAAAGGCTCGCCGATCACCATCGAAGCGCCCTCGGGAGAGTCGATGCCCGCGCCGTATCCGCATTTCGGGTATGGATACGGGATGCGCCCACATCATCCATTCGGGTTTGGTTTCGGATGCTTGATTCCCCTCGTTGGCATCTTCCTGCTAGTCCTCGCGCTCAAATCGTTCCGCGTGATGATGTGGGGTCCGCGCTGGGGTTGGGGAGGTCGGCATGGATGGGGCGAGCACAACATCCCGCCGATGTTCGATGAATGGCACAAGAAAGCGCATGGCGAATCGACGGAAGAAAAGAAAGAATAACCGTATAATACCGTCATTGCGAGCCACGAAGTGGCGAAGCAATCTCCCTCACTGTGTTGGAGATTGCTTCGGCGGAAGAACATCGCCTCGCAATGACGGGAAACGCGTTATGAAAACCATCCTCGTTGTAGACGACGAACCCAAGATCACCCAACTCGTGCGCGATTATCTCGAGCGCGCGGGATTTGGCGTTTTGATCGCGCATGACGGGAAGAAAGCCTTGTCGCTGGCGAAGACGGAAAAACCGTCTGCGGTCATTCTGGACCTCGGCCTGCCTCAGCTCGATGGGCTGGATTTCACCCGCGAGTTTCGCAAAACATCCAACGCGCCGATCATCATGCTCACCGCCCGCTCCGAAGAATCGGACAAACTCATCGGGCTCGAACTCGGCGCGGACGATTACATGACCAAGCCGTTCAGCCCCAAGGAGTTGGTTGCCCGAGTCCGCGCGGTGTTTCGTCGCATCGAAAACGCGACCAGCATGAGTTCCGAAATGATTCGCGTGGCAGACCTCACTCTCGACGTGCCGCGAATGCGAGTCACTGCCGAGAAACGCGAGATCGAAGAATTGACTCCCACCGAGTTTGAGTTGCTCGCCACTCTCGCCCGCCAGCCTGGACGCGTCTTCACCCGCGCGCAATTGTTGGATGCGATCCATGGCGTAGCGTTTGAGTCCTACGAGCGCGCGATTGACGCGCACATCAAGAACATTCGCCGCAAGGTTGAGGTCAAAGCGAGCGAGCCGAAGTACGTGTTGACAGTGTATGGCGTAGGTTATAAATTTGCGGATAAATAGAAAACTTCTGCTGGTTGAGTAGCCCTGAGCGTTCGTTGCGATGGGTGTATCGAAACCAGCATGTTCAAGAGTAATTTTGTTACATGTGACCTCTACGGCGTGGTGGTTTCGATACGGCGGACGAACGCCGCCTACTCAACCACCAAATTATGAATGAAATGAAACATCACTCTCACCGCTCCAAACCCCCATGGTGGCCCCAAAACGAAGAATGGCCCCCCAAAAGATGGCAAACGCGCCGTGGACCGTTCTTCCGCCGAATGGGATGTTTTTTCATCCTGTTCAGTTTCTTCGCGTGTATCGGCGTGATGGCGTTGATGCGATTCTTCCTCGACCCCTTCGTGGAATTTCACAACTTGCCGCCGAACATGCCGCCGATCGGTCGCCCTGATTTCATTTTCCCGTTTGGGGTTATCGGTTTCTTCATTTTGATCTCGGCTGTGTTTTTCGGCGTGCGAAATTTGCGACGCATGTCCATGCCGTTAGATGAGTTGCTCGAAGCGTCGAACCGCGTGGCGGATGGCGATTTTGCTGTCCGCGTGGAGGAGCGGGGACCGATTGAAGTCCGCGCGTTGTTGCGCGAGTTCAACTCGATGACGGAAAAGTTGGAGATCAACGACAAGCAGCGCCGCGCCATGCTTGCCGACATTTCACACGAACTCCGTTCGCCGATTACGATCATGCAGGGCAATCTCGAAGGGATGATTGACGGAGTCTACGCGGCGGATGCGGAGCGGTTGAAGTCGCTGTACGATGAAACCCGAATCCTTTCGCGGCTGGTGGATGATTTGCGGACGCTCGCGCTTGCGGAGAGCGGGTCGTTGCAGTTGAAACGTGAGTCAACCGATTTGGGATTGTTGATTCGTGAAGTCGTTTCGGGGTTTGAATCGCAAGCGAACGAAAAGAAGATCAAGTTTGAGTTTCAGATGGATGATGTGGAAGCAATCGAAGTTGACCCATTGCGCATCCGCGAGGTGCTGTCGAATGTTGTGGCGAACGCGATTCGGTACACGCCAACTGAAGGGGAGATAAAGGTTGGGGTGACTGAATCAACTGTCCCTGAGAAAAGAGGCGTGACGGTCTTCGTCCAAGATAGCGGAGAGGGAATCCAGTCTGACGATTTGAGTCACATCTTCGACCGATTCTATAAATCCAGCGATTCGGGCGGGATGGGTTTGGGGCTTTCGATTGCGAAATATCTGGTCGAGGCGCACGGCGGGAAAATTTGGGCGGAATCCGAAGCAGGGAGGGGAACGAGTGTGTCTTTTTCTTTACCGCTAAGCACGCCAAGAACGCAAAGATTCTAAGGGTTTTTCTTAGCGCGCTTTGCGGGCTTCGCGGTTCATTTTGAAAAGTCTGGTAAAATTGCGCCTGCGATTTCAGCCCGCATGTGTTCCTTTCACACAACTTCTCTATGCCTGCCTGAATCGTAAAACATTTTGTGTAGTTGGCGCTCTCTCGCGCCAACGGTTGCGTTAGAGAACGCAACCTACACGAGAAAATTTCAAGGAGATAAAGCAAGATGGTTCGTTTACGTTTACGTCGTATCGGTTTGAAGGGTCAGCCCACCTATCGCGTCGTCGCCGCGGACAAAGAGTCCCCTCGTGACGGCAAGTTTCTGGAAATTCTGGGCTTTTATAACCCGCGCACGCAGCCCGCAACAGTCCACTTAAAAGAAGACCGCGTGTATCACTGGATGAAGAACGGCGCGTTGCCGACCGAGTCGGTGGCGCAGGTGTTCAAAGCCTCTGGCACGCTCGACCGCTGGGAACGCTTCAAGAAAGGCGAGGCAGTTGAAACGCTCGTCAAAGAAGCGGAAGAGGCGGAAGCAAAACGGAAAGAAGTGAAGAAGTAATTAGCGGCTACGCAATACGCAGTACGAAGCAAGAGATACTGCGTATTGCGTACTTCGTAAGAGCATAACAAATGAAGGAATTAATCGAGTACATCGCAAAGTCGTTAGTGGATCATCCTGAGGAAGTGCAAGTGACTCAATCGGGAAGCGGTTCGCGCGTGCGCATCGAGTTGACCGTGTCGAAAGACGACATGGGTCGCGTGATCGGCAAAGGCGGCAAGGTCGCCAACTCCATCCGCGCGTTGTTGCGAGTGGCGGCGGAGCGCGAGGGCAAGCAAGCCACGTTGGATGTGGTCGAGCCAGATTAATGGCAAAAGAAAAAATCACAGGCTCGCCGAAAGGCGAGCCGCTTTATTTGAGCGTGGGTTTTTTGCGGCGTCCGCATGGTCTGCATGGCGAGCTCATCATGGATTTGCATACCGACTTCCCCGAGCGCATGAAGAGTGGGCGAAAACTTTTTGTGGGCGACGCGCACAAGCCCATGACCCTGACCAGCGCGCGCCCGCATCAATCAGGTCTGCTTGTAAAATTCAAAAATGTCGAAACCCCCGAAGACGCGGGGATGTTTCGCAATCAATGGGTCTTCGTCAAAAAAGCGGATGCGCCTCCGTTGCCTGAGGGTACAATCTATCAACATGAATTGATCGGATTCAACGTCGTGGACGAGAACGATAATCCGCTTGGCGAGTTGGTCGAGATTTTGGAAACGGGCGCGAACGATGTCTACGTGGTGCGGGACGACTCAGGCAAGGAGATTCTCCTCCCCGCGATTCCCTCGGTCATTCTGGACCTTCAGCCTGCTCGCCGTTTGGTGAGGGTTCATCTGTTGGACGGTTTATAACGGTGGTCGAGTAGCTTGTTCTCCCGCAGTTCAACTGCGGGAGAAACGAGAGGGTGGTCGAGTAGCCGCGCTCTTGGTTTTGCGGCGTATCGAGACCACCACGCCGTAAAGCAATTCTTGTTACAAAAGTTTGTATGCGTACCTGTGGTTTCGATACGCCCTCGGCTATCGCCTCGGGCTACTCAACCACCGATTTGCTTATCAAACAGGCGGTCTTGATATGACCACCGAGTTAGAATCAAATTTATGAACGATAAAAAATTCTGGGTTGGCTTCAACTTGATCAAGGGCATCGGCGCGGTGCGGATGCAGGGACTGGTCGCGTACTTCGGCGATCTCGAGTCCGCGTGGAAAGCCGCGCCCACCGAATTGGTTGAGGCAGGCTTGGGGATGAAAGTGCTCGAGCGCGTCGTGCAGGCGCGCGAAAATGTTGACCTCGATAAAGTCTGGGAGAAAATCGAGAAGCAGGGAATCAAGATTCTGACATGGCAGGATGAGGCGTATCCACAACGACTCAAAGAAATTGACCAGCCTCCGCCTGTGTTGTACATTCGCGGTGAATATCTGCCCGATGACCTGTTCGCAGTTGCAATTGTCGGCACACGGCGAGTGACTCCGTATGGCAGGCAGATCACGGAGGAGTTGTCCGCTTTTCTCGCGGCGAACGGCATGACCGTCATTAGTGGACTCGCGCGCGGCGTGGACGCGGTTGCGCATCAATCTACGTTAAAGGCAGGCGGACGAACAATTGCGGTGCTGGGCTCGGGCGTGGATAAAATCTATCCGCCTGAACATCGCGCGTTGGCGGAGCAAATGATGGAACGCGGTGCGCTGATCAGCGATTACGCGCCAGGCACACCGCCCGACGCTTCGAATTTTCCGCCGCGCAACAGAATCATTTCGGGTTTATCGTTGGCAGTTGTTGTTGTGGAAGCGGGGGAGACGAGTGGAGCGTTGATCACCGCCGAATTTGCCGCCGAACAGGGACGCGAAGTCTTTGCAGTCCCTGGGAGTATACTTGCGCCGCAGAGCAAGGGAACGAATAAACTGATTCAAAACGGCGCGCTTCCGCTGTTGAGCGTCAACGATCTGATGCAAGCATTGGACATTACGCGCGTGGGCGAACATAAAGCCGCGCGTAAGATCATGCCTTCTGATGCAATCGAAGCAAAACTGTTGACCGTGTTGACAAGTGAGCCGATGCAAATAGACGACATCCGCAATCAAGCTGAACTGCCCATCGAGAAAGTGTCCGCATCGCTGGCTCTCATGGAATTGAAAGGAATGGTTCGACAGGTCGGTGGTATGAATTACGTCGCAGTGCGCGAGGTACAATCGGAATATAAAACAGGATAACCTCGGTGGTCGAGTAGTCTGTTCTCCCGCAGTTCAACTGCGGGAGAACAGGGTGTATCGAGACCACCAAGCCGTAAAGTAATTCTTGTTACAAAAATTATTACGCGTACCTGTGGTCTCGATACGGGCTTCGCCATACTCGACCACCGAAATACTTTTGGGATAAAAACATTCGCTAATGAATCCACACACATACGCTGTCATCATGGCTGGAGGCGGAGGGACTCGTCTGTGGCCTCTCTCACGAAAAGAAACGCCAAAACAATTATTGCCATTGCTTGGAAAAGAAACTCTCTTTCAAAGCACGGTCGCGCGGCTTGAGGCGTTGTTCCCACCCGAAAGAATATTGATTGTCACTGTCGCAGAGCAAGCCCGTGTCATGCAGGAACAAGTCCCTGACATCCCCAAAGAGAACTATTTGATCGAGCCTGCGCCGCGCGGGACAGCGTCTGTGGTAGCATTGGCGGCGGCGGTTTTGCAAAAGCGCGATCCGCAAGCGATGATGGCGATCCAAACGGCAGACCATCACATCCGCAACAAGGATCTGTTCAAGTACCTCATCACTTCGGCGTTCGATGTGGCGGAAAAAGAGTATCTCGTCACGCTCGGCATCACGCCGACGTTTCCCTCTACAGGATACGGATACATTCAACAAGGCGAGTCGTTGAACGGCGAATATAAATATCCCGTCTACACCGTTAAGCGATTCAAAGAAAAGCCCGATGAAGTCACGGCGCAACAACTACTTCAAAGCGGCGATCATTCATGGAATAGCGGCATGTTCGTCTGGAAAACAAGCGCGATATTGGCTGAGTTCGAGAAGCAAATGCCTGAACTCTTCAAAGTTGTTAGCGAGATCGCGTCCGCGTGGGATACTCCAAATCGCGAGGCTGTGATACAAGAGCATTGGTCGGGTCTGAAAAGCCAGACGATTGATTATGGAATTATGGAACACGCGGAGAAAGTGGCAGTCCTTCCTGCGGGCGGACTCGGCTGGAGCGACGTCGGCGCGTGGGATTCGTTGTTCGAAGTGTTGATGCCCGATGCGAATGGAAATGTAGCGGTCAACGCCGAACACATCGAAATTGATTCGCATCACACGCTTGTCTACAGCGCGAACAACGGACGTTTGATGGTGACCATTGGTATGGATAACGTGATTGTGGTAGATTCGGGCGATGTGTTGTTGGTATGTAAAGCCGATCAGGCTCAGCGCGTGCGGGATGTTGTGGAAAAGTTGAAGAAAGATAAAAAGGAAAAATATCTCTAGTTGACACGGTGGTCGAGTAGTCCCGCGTGTTGAGCGGAGGGCGAAGCCCGAAGACGAAGCATCGCGGGACGTATCGAGACCACAGGTACGCATACCAACTTTTGTAACAAGAGTTCTTTACGGCGTAGTGGTCTCGATACGGGCTTCGCCCTACTCGACCACCGATGTATGATGTATTTGGAGAATTGATGGAAGCCTATTGTATGAAATGCAAGACCAAACGTGAGATGAAAGACCCCGTCGCGAGTTTCAACGCGAAGGCGTCTCCTGTCACGATTGGAACTTGCTCCGTTTGCGGAACAAAACTATATCGAATGGGAAAGACCGACGCGCATGCAGGGCTCGTTCCGCCGCCGAAGCCTGCAAAGGTGGAAAAGGTTGAGAAGCGCGACGGCAAACTCGTCATCGTTGAATCGCCCGCGAAGGCGAAGACCGTCGGGCGATTCCTCGGCAAGGGATACACGGTCCGCGCGTCGGTGGGGCATGTGCGCGATCTGTTGAAGTCGCAACTCTCGGTCGATGTGGACAACGGCTTCACGCCGAAGTATCGCGTGCCGAACGAGAAGAAAGAAGTCGTCAAAGAACTCAAGAAACTCGCGCAAAAAGCCGAAGAAATTTACCTCGCAACCGATCCCGACCGCGAAGGCGAATCCATTTCGTGGCATCTGCTCGAGTCGGCGGAGATCGAACCAGCGCGGACGAAGCGCGTCGTCTTTCACGAGATCACCGAGCCAGCCATCAAGGAAGCGTTCTCGCATCCGCGCGACATCAACATGGATTTGGTCAACGCCCAGCAAGCGCGTCGCGTGTTGGATCGTTTGGTGGGCTACAGCATCAGCCCGATCCTCTGGGAGAAGGTGCGCGGACGCCTGTCGGCGGGGAGAGTTCAATCGGTGGCGCTCAGGCTGATCGTCGAGAGAGAACGTGAGATCGAAGCGTTCGTACCTGTCGAGTATTGGTCCATCCATGGCGAGTTCCAGCCCGAGGGATTGAAATCCAATTTTATTGCGAAGCTCGCAAAGATCGACGGGAACGACCCCGAACTTTCCAACGAAGAAACGGTTAAGCCGATCCTTGTGGATATGGAAACCGCCGCCTACTCGGTGACGAAGGTCAAGCGCGGCGAACGCCGACGTAAGCCTGCCGCGCCATTTACAACTTCGACGCTTCAACAAGAGGCTTCGCGCAAACTCGGCTTCACCGCCAAACGCACGATGGCGCTCGCGCAGGGATTATATGAAGGACAAGATGTGGGCAACGGCGGCACGACGGGTCTCATCACGTACATGCGAACCGACTCGACCAACGTCTCTTCGCTCGCGCAACAGGAAGCGCGGCAATATGTGACGGGAAAATACGGCGCAGACTTTTTGCCCGCAGAACCGCCGCAATACACCAAACGCTCCGCCAACGCGCAAGAAGCGCACGAGGCGATCCGACCCACGTCTGTGATGCAAGAACCCGAATCGGTGAAAGAATTTCTTGATCCCGCCATGTTCAAACTCTATCGTTTGATCTGGCAGAGGTTCGTCGCATCCCAAATGGAAGCGGCGGTGTACGACACGTTGCAAGTGGAAGTGACTGGCAAGACCAACGCGCACGAATATTTATTGCGCGCCTCTGGCTCAGCCGTGAAGTTTGCGGGCTTTTTGGTCGTGTATGAAGAAGCCAAGAATGAAGACAAAAAATCGGAAGAGGATGAGGAAGAGAATGTCAAGATCCCTGCGGGCATCGCCGAGGGACAAAAGCAGGAATTGATCCGCCTCATCCCCGAACAACATTTCACGCAACCGCCGCCGCGCTACTCGGAGGCGTCGCTTGTGCAAGCGCTCGAAGAAGACGGCATCGGTCGCCCGTCCACGTACGCGCCGACGATCTCAACGATCCAAGCGCGCGGATACGTTCTGCGCGAAGAAAAACGACTCGTGCCGACAGACATCGGTATTCAAGTCAACGATTTGATGGTGCAGTATTTCTCAGACATCGTAGATTTGAAATTCACCGCGCGGATGGAAGAAGACCTCGATATGATCTCGAACGGTCAAGCCGAGTGGACGGAAGTGATTCACGAGTTTTATCATCCGTTCGCGGAAGACCTGAAAAAAGCGCAGGCGGAAATGCCCGTCACAAAAAGCGAGCCTGAAAGAATCGGTCGCGCATGTCCCACCGACGGCGGTGAACTCGTCATCCGTTATGGTCGCTTCGGAAAATTTATTTCATGCGCGAACTTTCCGAATTGTCGTTATACCGAACCGTGGCTCGTAAAGATCGGCGTGCAATGCCCGAAAGACGGCGGCGACATCGTCGAAAAGAAAACGCGCAAAGGACGCACGTTCTACGGCTGCGCGAATTATCCCAATTGCGATTTCACTTCGTGGAAGCGCCCGCTCAAACAGCCCTGCCCAAAATGCAACGGCTTGCTTGTCTACGCCAACAAACGCGAAGCGCAATGCACGAATTGTCAAGAAACTTTCCTGCTCGAAACGATTATCCCCGAAACAGTTGAATAGGAGTCACCATGCACTTTGCGCCACTTCCATATCTCGACCCTGGCTCTGGCAGTTTTTTGATTCAGCTCGCCATCGCCGCGCTGCTTGGTTTAGGAGTCGCATTCCGCGCCTCGTGGAGCAAGATTAAGGGATGGTTTGGAATCAAATCGAAGCCGACCGAAGACGATGACGAATCAGAAAACGAATAGCGGAGGACTACCCGCTTCTTTTCGGGACCCCAGCGGGTTTCTGTTTTCTCGAGGCGGAGTCCTGTATCGACAGGTCAACCGCGCGTATGAGGGCGATTACACACGCTTGATGGAGTCGGGGTTGTACGAGAGGCTGGTGAAGGCTGGGTTTTTGATCCCGCATGTCGAAGCGAGTCAGGTTGCCCCTGCGAACGACGCGGCTTTTAAAATTATCCAGCCTGAGCGCGTACCGTTCATCTCGTATCCGTATGAGTGGTCGTTCGGGCAATTGAAGTCTGCCGCGCTGGCGACGCTAACCATCCAAAAGCGCGCGCTCAAAGTGGACATGTCGTTGAAAGACGCGAGCGCGTACAACATGCAATTCGTGCGTGGCAAAGCGATGTTGATCGACACGCTCTCGTTTGAGATCTATCAAGAGGGACAACCCTGGGTTGCGTACAAACAATTCTGCCAACATTTTCTCGCGCCGCTGGCGTTGATGGCGTTGAAAGACGTGCGCTTGAGTCAACTCTTGCGCGTGTACATTGACGGAGCGCCGCTCGATCTTGCAAGTGAACTACTCCCGACAAAAACGCGTCTCAATTTTGGTTTGCTCACGCACATTCACGTTCATGCTGGCGCGCAAAAAAAATATGCTGGTGAAGAGGTCAAATCGCGCGGAGGCTCAATGAGCCGACAAGCGATGACAGGCTTGATCGAGAGTCTTGAGGCCACCATCCAAAAATTGGATTGGACTCCGCGCGGCACCGAATGGGGAAATTATTACGACATCACCAATTATTCCGACGCGGCGTTCGAGCATAAAAAACAACTTGTCGGCGAATGGTCGGCGCGACTCAAGCCCACGCTCACGTGGGACTTGGGCGCGAACAATGGCGCGTTCAGCCGCGTGGCTGGAGCGAACAGCGGGTTCGTTGTGTCGTTCGATATTGACCCCGCCGCGGTCGAACAAAATTATCGGCAGATGAAGAACGATAAAACTGAAAAACTCCTGCCGCTGTTGTTGGACTTGACGAATCCAAGTCCTGCCATTGGCTGGGCGAACCGCGAGCGCGATTCGTTCGGCGGGCGCGGTCCCGCCGATTTGGCACTGGCTCTGGCGGTGATTCATCATCTCGCGATTTCAAACAACGTGCCACTCCTGCAACTCGCCGACTTTTTTGCGGAAACCACAAAGTGGCTGGTGATCGAGTTCGTACCTAAGCAGGATAGCCAAGTGCAGAAACTGCTTGCGTCGCGCAAAGATATTTTCCCATCGTATACGCGCGAAGGATTTGAAGCGGCATTTGCCGAACGATTTGCAATTCGCGAGGCGGTCGAAATCCGCGAGTCGGAGCGAGTGTTGTATTTGATGGAACGAAAATAGGAAGATTGGCTCTTTCGGATGTTTGTTTTGCGTTGGGGATGGTATATAATTAGCGAAACCTGCGATAAAAAGGAATAGGCTATGGAAGCGATACTCGCGATCGTAAAAAATCTTCTTAAAAATAATCGGCTCGTATTTGTCCTCGGAGTGATTTTGGGTTTGGCGCTCGGGGTTACCTTCGCGTGGGGAATCTGGCCCGTTGAGGTTGTGGATACCACACCGGACGTCTTGCGCTTTGACCTGCAACAAGACTACCTGCGGATGACCATCGATTCTTTTAATAAGACAGGCGATGTGGATGCCGCCATGCGCCGCTGG
>CXWJ01003032.1_pt1 | contig 29701 bp, 27 predicted proteins | sample 590841 | NCBI WGS metagenome assembly CXWJ01 (sample SAMEA3498367, study PRJEB10139) | wastewater metagenome | biome: wastewater treatment plant; material: activated sludge | place: Austria | collected 2015-01-21 | reverse complement strand
ATCATCGCCTCGAACGAGGCGGTCGGGCAATTTTTCGGTGCCGTTGAGGTGCGCAAGCATTTGGCGAGCGTTGTTCGTGCGCCGCAGGTGTTGACGGCACTCGACTTCGTGCTTGCTGGCAAGGGCCCGCAGCGTGCCGAGTTTGCGCTTACCGGTGCGAACGAACGAAATTTCGAGGCTTACATCGCGCCGATCGAAGACGGCGACCGTATTCTTCGAGCAGCGCTTGTCGTCCTGCGCGACACGACCAAGGCGCAGCACGTTGAGCAGATGCGCGCTGATTTCGTTGCCAATGCCAGCCATGAGCTTCGCACGCCGCTCGCGTCACTGACTGGGTTCATAGACACGTTGCGCGGCCATGCCAAAGAGGATCCGCAGGCGCAGGAGCGGTTCCTGGGCATCATGGCCGAGCAAGCGACGCGCATGCGGCGCGTGATCGACGATTTGTTGTCACTGTCACGAATCGAGCTCAACGAACACGTTCGGCCGGCGGGCAGCGTGAATCTCGGCGACGTGGTGGAAGAAGCTGCGACCGCTTCGACACCGCAGGCGCATGCCGCCAGCATTCAATTGGAGATCGTGGAGCCGACGTCGTTGCCGAATGTCGCGGGCGATCGGGAGGAACTGCTTCAGGTCGTTCAGAACCTCATCGACAATGCGATCAAGTATGGCCGGCCGCAGACGATGGTAACGCTGGAGCTTGGTACGCGCAGGGCCAATCCGGGCGAGCCCGGGCCGTCACCGGCGGTTTATCTTGCGGTGAAGGATCGCGGCGAGGGGATCGCGCGCGAGCACATTCCAAGGCTGACCGAACGGTTCTATCGGGTGGACGTGCGCCGCAGCCGGTCAATCGGTGGTACGGGGCTTGGGCTTGCGATCGTCAAGCACATCGTAAACCGGCATCGCGGGCGGCTATCGATTGACAGCAAGGTCGGTGAGGGCTCCACTTTTACGGTCTTGCTGCCGCTGGCTACCGAGGTTGGGTACAGTGACACGCCTCAAGCGGGGCTTCTTACCGCGTCGTGAGCGAACAAAAGGGCCTGCCTTGCGGCAGACCCTTTCATCTTCCCCTCTTAAGTCGTGCGTACTAGCTGTTCGCTAAATAGCGGCGGAAATCGCGGTCGCGTTCGCGGTCGCGCCGGCCTTGGGTCGGCTGGAACGCCTTTACGCTATGTGCATCGCAGTACGGCGATCCGCCCTTCGGTGGATGGCCGCAGAAGTGAAACTCGTTCGTCGACGGGTCGCCGATCGGCCATTTGCACATGCGGTCCGAGATGGTGAGCACGGTCGTCTTGCGGCCGTTCTCGTCGACCACAGGGTCCTTTTCGACAATCGGTACTGCAACGACCGGTGCGGGGCGCGGGCGCACGACACGCCGAGCGGTCTGCAAGCGCGGGCGTTCGGCGCGGGCGGGGGTCGCACGGCCTGCCAGCCCGAGGCGGTGCACTTTGCCGATTACGGCGTTGCGGGTGACCCCGCCAAGCTGGCGGGCAATCTGGCTTGCGCTAAGTCCTTCGGCCCAAAGCTGTTTCAGTTGTTCGACGCGTTCGTCCGTCCAACCCATATTGTTCTCCCTCGCTGGGGGCGAGAATGGTTAAGGACAGCTATAGTAGGGAAGGCGATTGGACCTACAAGTTCTATCGGTCGGCACAAGATGTAGTTATTGGGGATTTGTGCCCGCCGGAACACATGGTTAACGAATCGGCCTGAATCGTTGACATAGTACCGTACCCCACCCTTTAGTGCCCCTCGCGGAAAACCTGGGCATTTCCGCTGGATGACTTGAGGAAAACCCCGTGATTTCGCCGCTCTTGCCGACCTACGCGCGTGCCTCCGTCACTTTGGAACGGGGGGAGGGCGTCTATGTCTTTGCGTCTGACGGCCGCCGATTTCTTGATTTTGGCTCAGGCGTGGCGGTCAACGCCCTTGGTCATGCCCACCCAACGCTTGTCGCGGCGCTTACGAGCCAGGCCGGCAAGATCTGGCACACGTCCAACCTCTATCAGGTCCCCGGGCAGCTGCGGCTCGCTGAGCGGCTTGTGGAGGCCACGTTCGCGGACACGGTGTTCTTCTGTAATTCCGGGGCGGAAGCGATCGAGTGTTCCATCAAGATGGCGCGCAAGTTCCACGCGCATCATGGTCGCGACCGGTTTCGTATCATCACGTTCGAGGGCGCGTTTCACGGGCGCACACTCGCGACAATCGCGGCCGGTGGTCAGAAGAAGCACCTTGACGGGTTCGGGCCCAAAGTCGATGGGTTCGACCAGGTTCCGTTCGGTAGTTTAGATGCTCTAAAAGCGGCGATAGGGCCCCATACAGCCGGCATGTTGATCGAGCCTGTGCAGGGCGAGGGAGGGGTGCGCCCCGTGCCGCCCGAGTTCCTACGCGCCATGCGGGCGCTCTGCGATGAGCACGGGCTGTTGCTGATGCTAGACGAGGTGCAGAGCGGCGTCGGGAGGACGGGCAGGCTGTTTGCGCACGAATGGTCGGGCGTCACGCCCGACATCATGGCGATTGCGAAGGGCATCGGCGGCGGCTTCCCAATGGGGGCGTGTTTGGCGACCGAGCGCGCCGCCGTTGGTATGACGGCTGGATCCCATGGCTCAACCTTCGGCGGCAACCCGTTGGCAATGGCAGTGGGCAATGCGGTGCTCGATGTGGTGCTTGCGCCAGGATTCCTCGACCACGTGAACAAGGTCGCCAACTACCTGCGCCAACAGCTCGCGATGGTGGCCGATCGCAATCGCTCGGTCGTCGAGGAGGTGAGGGGGCAAGGATTGCTGCTTGGATTGAAGGCCAGGGTCCCAAACACCGAATTGATCGACGCGTTGCGCGAGCGCGGACTTCTTTCGGTCGCGGCCGGCGACAACGTCGTGCGTCTGTTGCCGCCGCTGATCGTGAACGAGGTGCAGGTAAGGGACGCGATTTCCATCTTGAACGATGCGTGCCAGAGCTTGGCTCATGAGCCCGCAAGGGATGCAGCCAAATGAGTTTGAAGCATTTTCTTGATCTCGATGCATTCGACGGCGCGACGCTTCGCCGGCTCATCGACGACGCCAAGCGGATGAAGAACGCCCGCAACGGACGCTCAAAGGGTGCGGCCGACGACGTGGTGCCACTGAAGGGCAAGATGCTCGCGCTCGTGTTCGAGAAGCCGTCGACCCGCACGCGCATCTCGTTCGACATGGGCATGCGTCAGCTCGGGGGCGAGTGCATGTTCCTTGACGGGCGCGACATGCAATTCGGGCACGGTGAAACTGTGGGCGATACGGCGCGCGTCCTGTCGCGCTATGTGGATGCGATCGTACTGCGTTCGAAGCGGCACCAGAGCTTGCTTGAGCTCGCGGCCGCCGCGACAGTGCCGGTAATCAACGGGCTAACCGATAAGACGCATCCCTGCCAGTTGATGGCGGATGTGCTGACTTTCGAGGAGCACCAAGGGCCGATCAAGGGACAGACCGTGACTTGGTCCGGGGCCGGCAACAACGTGTGCGCTTCGTGGATCCACGCGGCCGTGAAGTTCGGTTTTCATTTGCGCGTGGCGTGTCCCGCCGAGGCAGAACCCGATCATCGCTTGATGACGTGGGCGAAGGAGCAGGGCGGCGACGTTCGCATTGTCCGGGATCCCTATGAGGCGGTGTCGGGGACGGCCTGCGTGGTAAGCGATACGTGGGTGCAGATGTCGGAATCCGACCAGCTAGGGGAAGGCGGCACGCGGTCGAGGCACAATGTGCTCGCACGCTATCGCGTCGACGAAAAGTTGATGGCGGCGGCCGGGAAGAAGACGATTTTCATGCACTGCCTGCCGGCGCATCGCGGCGAAGAAGTGACGGACGCCGTTCTGGACGGACCGCAGTCGGTCGTGTTCGACGAGGCGGAGAACCGTCTGCATTCGCAGAAAGCGGTGCTTGCTTGGTCGATGTCGTGACGAGCGGCGACTTCGTACGTAGCTTCCAGATCGAAGGCATGAACGTGCGCGGCCGGATCGTGCACCTGACCGATGCCGTCGATCGCGTCATCGGCGCGCATGGTTATCCAGACAGCGTTTCGGGCGTCGTCGGCGAGGCCTTGGCGCTCACGGCCCTGCTGGGCGCGTCGCTGAAGTTCGACGGCACGCTGACGATCCAGACGCGCAGCAGTGGCCCGGTGAGGATGATCGTGGCCGACTACACGTCGCCCGGCGTGATCCGCGCTTGCGCGACGTTCGATCGTGAAGCTGTGGAACGGTTGGGCGCGAACCCATCGTTTGGATCGCTCATCGGCGAGGGATCGCTTGCGATCACGATCGATCAGGGTGCCGACATGGAGCGCTATCAAGGCATCGTCCCCCTCGATGGCGCGGGTCTCGCAGAGAGTGCCATGAGCTATTTCGAGCGGTCGGAGCAGCTTCCTACGCGCATCAAGCTTGGCGTCGCGACATTGAGCGCGCGCGGTACCGACGGCGCGCGGCCGCATTGGCGAGCCGGCGGGATCATGATCCAGAATTTGGCCACACTCGGCGGGCAGAACGCTCCCAAGGCCGACAATCCGGACGATTGGGTGCGGGCGTCGATGTTGTTCGCAACGACAGAAGCGCTTGAGCTGGTCGACCCGCAGGTCGAGGCTGAGCGCCTGTTGTTCCGTCTGTTCCACGAGGACGGTGTTCGCGTGTTCGATCGACAGGCGCTGGCGTTCGGGTGCCGCTGCAGTGCCGATCGCGTGGTCACGGTGCTGGCACAGTATGTGGAGCAAGAAATTCGCAGCCTTGCCGACGAGGACGGGCTGATCCGCGCAACGTGCGAGTTTTGCTCGACCACGTATCGCTTTGCGCCCGAAGACGTTCAAGCGGCGCAAGCGTGATCCATCAAGCGGCGGATGAAGGCCACGCAGGCGTCGACCTGCGAAAGCTCGATATACTCGTTTGGCTTGTGCGCTTCGCGAATGTTGCCGGGGCCGCAAATGACGGACGGGATGCCTGCTTCCTGGAATAGACCCGCTTCTGTGCCGTAGGCGACGGCCTCGGCGTGGTTGCGGCCGGTCAACTGCTTGGCAAAAGCTTCGGCGGGGCAGCCGTCTTTCGCGACGAGGGCAGGCACGTGGGAGCGCACGGCGGTCTCGATGTCGGCTTCCGGGGCGACTTGGCGCAGGCGGGGCAATACGTTGTCTCGGGTGTGCGCTACAAAGCGCTCGAAAATGTCGTCTCGGCTGGTGCCAGGTAGGTAGCGGAACTCCCACAAGAACGAGCAGTGCCGGGCGAGAATGTTGAGTGCGGTTCCGCCTTCGATGACGGAGGCCTGCACACTGGTGTACGGCGGATCGAAGCGGCCGGACGGGTCGCCGATCCTGCGCATCTCTTCGGCGACGCCGTTCAGGTGCATGATCAGTTCGGCCGCGACCATGACGGCGTTCACGCCTTTGTCGGTTTGGCTTGAGTGCGCTTCGCGACCGGTCACGGTGGTGCGGAACGAGCGGATGCCCTTGTGCGCGTTCACGACCTTCATCTCGGTCGGTTCGCCGATGATGGCTAGCTTCGGCGTGGGCACGGATTTGACGATTTCGGCGATCATCGGGCGCACGCCGAGGCAGCCGACTTCCTCGTCGTAGGAGAGCGCAATGTGGATCGGTGTCGTGACGCGGCGCTTCTGGAACTCGGGCAGGAGCGCCAGGATCACTGCGGAGAACGACTTCATGTCGGAGGTACCGCGGCCGTAGAGCTTGCCGTCTTTCTCAACGACCCTGAACGGGTCTGTAACCCAGGGCTGACCGTCTACAGGGACCACGTCGGTGTGGCCAGACAGGATGATGCCGCCAGGCGCGTTTGGACCAAGCGAGATGAGAAGGTTCGCCTTCGTGCCTTCCGCGTTCGGAATGCGGCGCGGCTCAACGCCGTGCGCTTTCGCGTAATCCTCGACGAACGAGATCAGGTGCAGGTTCGAGTCGCGGCTTGTGGTGTCAAACGCGATCAGGCGTTCGATCATTTCGCGCGGCGTGTAAGTGGCGGCCATAGAACTCTCCTAGCCGCCAAACTAGACGCAAGCGCGGCTAGCCGTCGAGGCTTGAGGCCGGGTTGCCGATGATCGTCAGGAATTCGCGGCGGGTCATGGGGTCTTTGCGGAAGGCGCCGAGCATCGTGGAGGTCACCATTGTGACGCCGGGCTTGTGCACGCCGCGGGTCGTCATGCACTGATGCTGGGCCTCGATAACCACGGCAACGCCTTTCGGTTCCAGCACCTTTTGGATGCAGTTCGCGATCTGGGCGTTCATCTTTTCCTGCACCTGCAGGCGGCGGGCGTAGGCCTCCACCACGCGGGCGAGTTTCGAGATGCCGACGACGCGGTTCGTGGGTAGGTAGGCGACGTGCGCTTTGCCGATGATCGGGGCCAGATGGTGTTCGCAGTGCGACTCAAAGCGGATGTCGCGCAGGACGATCATCTCGTCGTAGCCGTCGACTTCTTCAAACGTGCGCTTCAGATAATCTTCCGGGTCCACGCTGTATCCGGAGAACCAATCTTCGAACGCGCGGGCGACGCGGGCAGGTGTGTCGCGCAGGCCTTCGCGGCTTGGGTCGTCGCCGGCCCAGCGCAGCAGGGTCGAGACGGCGGTTTCGGCGTCTTCGCGCGTCGGGCGCGATTGCTCCACCAGCTTTGGTTTCGCGTTGCTTTTGCGGATCACGGACGCCATTGAATCAGCTCCTTGCGGTCGTGGGATTAGTACGCCAGCGACCAAGGGCTAGATCAAAGCACCTGGGGCTATGATTTCAATAGAGTACCACGTGAAATTCTCGCGATTGCAGGGTTGACCCAGCGGATTTCTCGACTGGGGCATTTCCACATTGCATCGCGGGTTTAATGAATGCGGCGTGCTTCGTGCGGGCTGTCGAGCGGGAAGAGCGGGATGTCCACCTGGAACGCCTCGCCTTCGGCCGTTTGCATCTGATAGGCGCCCAGCATCATGCCCGACGGCGTTTCCAGCGGCGTGCCCGACTTGTATTCGAACTTCTCGCCGGGGCGCAGGATCGGCTGCTGACCGACAACGCCGGCACCCTTTACTTCGATCGTGCGGCCGTTCGCGTCAATGATGCGCCAGTAGCGCGCGCGCAGCTGCACCGTGTCGGGGCCGCCGTTTTCGATCATGACCGTGTAGGCCCAGAAGAAATGGTTGCTGTCCGGCGCCGACTGGTCAGCCAGATATGCCGGCTCAACCGACACTCTGATCTGCCGCGTCGTGCGTTGGAACATTTGGCCCCCGCCTGCCCCCTGAGCCGGTGCTACGTCGCCCAACTCGATCCCCGTTTCGCGCTTCATTGGCCTTCTACCGTTACTGCCGATTTCACTGAGTTCGCAACAAAGCAATTCTCATGCGCAGCGTGATGGAGGTCGGAAATCTCTTGGGGGGATGGTTGACGGTCGCCCGAAAAGGCCACTTTGGGCCGAAGTGTGACACGGCTGACCCAGTATTTTCCCTTGTCGTTCTTCTCCATGACCCCGACCGCCTCATCAACGTAACTATCGACAGTGAACCGCTTGCGTGCGGCAACGGCCAAAAATGTCAGCATATGGCAGGTCGAAAGGGAGGCGACGTAAGCCTCTTCGGGATTGACGCGGGTCGCTTCGCCTTTGAATTCGGGCGCGGCCGACCAGGGTACGACTTCGCCGCCGCCGAACTGCACCTCGTGCGCGCGGTTGTAAGTCTCGTAGGTGAATTCGGCGGAGGTGCGCCGCCAGGTCGTCGTGGCGCGGTATTCGTGCATGGGTCACCTCTAGAGTGCTTTGAGCGCCTGACGCAGATCGTCGGCAATGTCAGCCGGATCTTCGAGGCCGACAGACAGGCGCAACATGCCGTCCGTGACACCAAGCTCCGCCCGCGCCTCGGGCGTCAAGCGGAAATGCGTCGTGGTTGCCGGATGGGTGATCAAAGACTTCGCATCGCCCAAGTTGTTCGAGATGTCGATAAGGTTGAGCGCCTTGGCAAACTTGAATGCCTCGGCCTTGCCGCCATCTATGACAAACGTGACGAGCGAGCCGCCGAGTCCCATTTGGGCACGCGCGAGTGCGGCCTGTGGGTGATCGGGGCGCCCGGGATAGATGACGCGTTTCACCTTGGGCTCGCGTGCGAGCGCGTCGGCAACCGCGGCGGCATGTTCGCACATGGCGCGGACGCGTAGGTCCAAGGTCTCGAGCGATTTCAGCAAGACCCATGCATTGAACGGGCTCAAACTCGGGCCGGTGTTGCGGATGAAGGTCAGCAGGTGATCGGTCAAAAACTTCTTGTCGCACAGGATCGCGCCGCCTAGGCAGCGTCCTTGACCATCCATGTGCTTTGTCGCCGAGTAAACGACGATGTCCGCGCCGTATTCCATGGGCCGCTGCAGGACAGGCGTCGCGAAAACGTTATCAACGATGAGACGTGCACCCGCCTTGTGTGCGATCTCCGCGACGGCCTTGAGGTCGATGACTTCAAGTGTCGGGTTCGCCGGCGTTTCCAGAAAAAAGACCTTCGTTTGCGGCGTTACGGCCGCGCGCCAGGCGTCGAGGTTCGTGCCGTCAACCAATGTCGAGGTGATGCCGTAGCGGGCGCATACGTCTTCGATCACATAGCGACAGCCGCCAAACATCGCGCGCGAGGCGATGACGTGGTCGCCTTGGCGCAGGTGGCAAAGTAGTGCCGTCGAGACGGCGGCCATGCCTGTGGCGGTGGCGCGCGCGACGGGGGCACCTTCGATGAGCGCGAGCCGCTCTTCGAACATCGCGACCGTCGGGTTGCCGAAGCGGGAATAGGTGTATCCGTCGTCTTCGCCTTTGAACCGTGCTTCGGCAGTTTCGGGGCTGTCGTAGGCGAAGCCCGACGTAAGATAGAGGGCTTCGGACGTCTCGCCGTTCGGTGAACGTTTCAGGCCGCCACGGACAAGGCGGGTTTTGAGGCCATAGGTGTGGCCCGGGCGTAGTTCTCCCATCGCATGCACTCCAGACACAAAAATCCCCGGACCAAGGGGATAATCCCAAGCCGGGGTCGGAGGTCACGCGACCCGGCCTTTTAGCTGTTTGTTTAACGTGGCCGCGAAGCTGACCGGCTCAAATCACCACGTGGCGCAACTTATGCGGGACCGTTTGGACGCGCAAGGGTTGGGGACATTCCGCCGCGCCGCTTTGCCGGGCGGGGTTGGTGGCCTAAAAGCAAGCTCATGGCCCAATCTTCGACATTGTTTTCGCCCACCGATGACGGCGAGCCGCAACGCGGGCACTCGACGGGCATCCTTCCTGCAAGCCATCTGCGCGGCATGATCCAACGCGGGCGCATCCGTTCGCTGCGAGAGATTGAGGACGGACAACTCCAACCTGCGAGTTTGGACTTGCGGCTGGGATCGACGGCGTGGCGGATTCGCGCGAGCTTCTTGCCCGGTCCAGACTCCACTGTGAAGCAGCGCATCGATCAACTGGCGCTGCATCAGATCGATCTCACCAAAGGCGCCGTGTTCGAGGCAGGGTGCGTGTACATCGTGCCTTTGCTTGAGAGCATTGCGTTGCCGTCGCGTATGTCGGGCGTTGCGAATCCGAAGAGCTCGACCGGGCGGCTCGATGTGTTCACTCGGTTGATCGCGGACCGCGCGAAGGAGTTCGATCGGATAGAGCCGGGCTACGAAGGACCGCTCTATGCCGAGGTGAGCCCGCGATCGTTCTCGATTTTGGTACGCGAAGGGACACGGCTCAATCAACTCAGACTTCGGCGCGGTTCGCCGGTGTTTACCGACGCCGACTTGAAGAAGCTGCAGGAAGAGCAAGGGATCGTCGCGGGCGATGCCGATATCTCGAACGGCATCGCGCTCTCCGTCGATCTGAACGGTGCGGGATGGAACGGGCTCGTCGGGTATCGTGCGAAGCGGCATGCAGGCCTGATCGATGTCGACAAGCCTGGCGCGCATGACCTTGCAGATTTTTGGGAGCCCATTCGCACGCGGCCCGATGCGACCATGGTGCTCGATCCGAACGAGTTCTACATCCTGGCTTCGCGCGAGGCGGTTTCGATCCCGCCGGAGTACGCCGCAGAAATGGTGCCCTACAATCCGCTCGTCGGCGAGTTTCGCGTGCACTATGCCGGGTTTTTCGATCCGGGGTTCGGGTATTCGGGTGCGGGCGGCGCCGGTTCGCGCGCGGTGCTCGAGGTGCGCAGCCATGAGGTGCCCTTCATCCTAACGCATGGGCAGATCGTGGGGCGGCTGGTGTTCGAGCGGCTGACGGAACCGCCGGAGCGCGTGTACGGGCAAGGTTTGGGCTCGAATTACCAAGGCCAGGGGCTGAAACTCTCGAAGCATTTCCGGGGTTGACTATGCAGGGCGTGGCGTATTGGCCGTTCCTGCTCGCGATTGCCGCCTATGTCGCCTACCAGACGTTTCTCAAGGCAGCGCGGCCGGAGGTGAACATCCTCGGGCTCTTGATGTTTGCGTATCTGGTATCGTTCGCGTGTGCGGGCTTGTTGTGGTGGCGCAATCAGGATCTCGGGAGCAACAAGTTCGAAACCGGAGACCTGTTAATTGCAGCGGCAATTGGGGCGTCGATCGTTGGGATCGAGTTCGGGTTTGCGGCGGCGTTCCGGCACGGCTGGCCGCTGAACACGGCGGGCGCGATCGTCAACGTGGCGGCGGCGCTGATCGTCGTCCCGATCGGCTACATGCTGTTTGCCGAACACATGAGCTGGACGAAGGCGTTGGGCCTTTTGCTGTGCTGCGGCGGATTGGTGCTGATCGCGCAGCGCTAACTCTTGCAGCTGCCGCCGCCGAGGACGCAGAACTTTGCGCAATGCGGGTGGTTCAGCTTTGTGGGCTCAAGCGCGTCGGCGAGGTTGGCGCCCAACTCGAATTGCGGATCGTAGGGAAGTAGCGTGCATGCGACGACGGCAGGCTTCGCGGCGCCCTGGCGCTTCACCACCATGCGGCTTGTCGCGCACATCACGTCGTCCGGGCTCTTGTTCAGGATGCGCCAGCAGTCGACGGTGATTTCCGGGACGTCGACGCGGGCGTCCATTTCGGGGAACAGAATGAGTGCGTTGGGGTCGCTTGCGTCGATCTTCAGGTTTTCGCGTGCGAAGAGGGCGGCAAAGCCTGCGCGCATGTCTTCATCTTTGTCGCCCCAGCGCAGGCGGCCTGCGATGGCGAGCGGGATGTTCCGATCGCGCAACCAACGCAAGCCGATCAACGTGTCTTCGAAAGAGCCTTCGCCCCGCTCCGCGTCATGCAAGTCTTCACGCCAGTGATCGACGCTTACCCGCATGCCCAACTTGGCGCCGTACCGTAGAGCGAGGTCGACGATGGCCGCTTGCAGCCGGGGCCGCATCATCGGCTTCATCGCGTTGGTGAGCACGAGCGCGTCGGAGCCGCGCGTTAGGGTCGCTTCCAGGACCGACGCGATGTTGGGGTTCATGAATGGTTCGCCACCGGTGAAGCCGACGGTCTTTGGGCGATGGCCGAGTGCAGTCGCTTCGTCGAGATAGGCCGCGACCTCGGCTGCAGTCAGATAAACTAAGCGGTCGTTCGTGGGGGACGATTCGATGTAGCAGTTCTTGCACTCGATGTTGCAGAGCGTGCCCGTGTTGAACCACAGCGTGTCCAAGCGCTTCAGTGCGACAGTCGCGCGGCGCTCCCCCTTCGCGGTGGTGTCAGGGTCTTGGAACTTGCGCGGGTCGATCGGCTTGAAGGCTTGGGGGGCGGGGACGTTTTGGTTCATGGGACCCAAGCATAAGTATCCGAACGGGATGTGCAAATCGCCAATCGGATGCCGTCTTTGCCAGCAAAGGCAATGGACATTTCATCCGTACTTTCGGGAGTGTGGTGTAGCGTGATCGGTCGATCCTGCGGTCAACTGAGGAGGCGGCGCATTGAATCTCGTCCCTAGACTGCTTGCGTTGTTGAACACTTCCGAACTCATCGGAACGATCTCGGGCATGGTCGGCGAGAACGCTGCGCGGACGCAGAAGGGGTTGGCGGCCGTTATCCCTTGTCTTCTCGGCGCGCTGATTGCGAAAGGTTCGACCGAGAGCGGTGCCAGTTCGCTGATGCGGCTAATGAGCGAGCACAAGATCGACGGCAGCATGCTCGATCAGCTGGCGCTGTTATTCGGCGGGCGCGCGCAGGACGTGCAACTCGATGTCGGCAATACGATGCTAACAGCGCTCTTGGGCGACAAGGTGCTTGGGCTGACCCGGTTGGTCAGTGCGGAATCCGAGCTGCCGAGCGTTAGTGCCGGCAAGTTGACGGCGTTGTTGGCGCCCGTCGTGTTGGGTGGCGTTGCCACGGCCGCGCCAGATGGTGGGTTCTCTTCGAGTTCGCTTGCGGCGTTTCTCACGAGTCAGAAGGACTATCTGGGAGCCTATGCGCCGCCGGGCCTTGGTGGCTTGCTCGAACTCGGTGCNNCAACGTCGCCTGCGATCGGGGTTGCGGCGGTGGCTGCGCCGAGCTTCTTGCAACTGCTGTGGCCGTGGCTCGCGCTTGCGGCGCTCATTGTCTTGGCGCTCTTTGGGCTTCGCTCGTGCCTATCAGAAACGCAATCGTCTGTCGCGGAGGTGTCCGGCGCAGTGGAGGCTGAGCCTGGTTCAACGGAACTGCGCGCTGCCGAGCCGGCGCCTGCCCAACTTGANNGTCTTGACGGTTCCGCCCGGGTCCGTGGGCGAAAACCTCTACAACTTTCTTGTGGGCGTCGAGACAGGATCGAAGACGTTTCTGTTCGATGGGCTGACGTTCGAATCAGGCAGCGCGACGCTCGACGCAAGTTCGCAAACGACGCTTGCCGCCATCGCCGAAATTTTGAAGGCGTTCGGCACGGCAACGGTGTCGGTCGACGGCTATACCGACAATACGGGTTCGCGGGAGGCCAATTTGCGCCTATCGGAGGCGCGCGCTCAGCAGGTGATGGCCGCGCTGGCTGACGCCGGGATCGACGCCTCGCGCATGACCGCGGCCGGTCATGCCGACGATAATCCGGTTGCCGACAACGCAACAGAGGAGGGCCGGGCGCAGAACCGGCGGACGGAACTCACGGCGACCAAGAATTAGGAGGGTGCTTCACAGGCGCCGGTGGCCGGTGCTATCAAGCACACCATCGCGGGTGTAGCTCAATGGTAGAGCAGAAGCTTCCCAAGCTTACGACGAGGGTTCGATTCCCTTCACCCGCTCCACGTTTCACCTGACGGCTTCGCGTGCGCGACCGGGCTTCGGCGGACAAGTCGGCTTGGCAAGCCATTCCGCCCTTGTGGAGATGCCATGGCCCTTGGTGAGGCGTCCCACATTCCGACGTCGGCCATCATCGAAAACTTGCTCGGTAAGGCACCGGCCGATTTTGTCACGCTCGATTGGTTGATCGGCGAACTGCGCGAGCGATCATTCGGAATCGTGTTGTTGGTGTTGGCGCTCTTGGCGCTGATCCCGGGTGGATCGACGTTTATCGGGTTCTTGCTCGCTTACCCAGCTATTCAAATGATGCTCGCGCGTCCCGGTCCGACACTGCCTCGGGTAATCGCCGAGCGACGTGTGGCGACGGCGCGTGTCGCCGGCGTGTTCAAGCGCGCGACGCCGGTGCTTAGATGGTTGGAGCGGTTCGTCCGCCCGCGTTGGCGCGCGCCATTCGAAGCGACCAAACGGCTCGTTGGCGTCGTCGTTCTCTCGCTTGCGCCGACACTGATCTGGCCGTTTCCGTTCGGGCACGTCATTCCGTCGCTCGTGGTGGGACTGCTGTCGCTCGCCTATCTCGAAGAGGACGGCGTGTTGTTGTGCGTGGCGCTGGCGGCGGCAGTGCTGTCGCTTGCGATCACGGCGGCGACGGTTTGGGCCGGGATTCGCATGGTTGATCTGCTGTAGTCGCGGTTACGTCGCTTCTTGTCCGATCGCTGTGTCGATCGCGTGGTGGCCCTCGCGCGTCAGAAGTTCGAGGAGTTCGCGCTTGATGCGTGCAATCAGGCCGGGGCCTTCGTAGGTCAGGGCCGTGTAGAGCTGGACGAGCGTGGCGCCAGCCTTGATCTTTGCGAAGGCGTCGGCGCCGGAGGAGATGCCGCCGACGCCGACGAGCGTGAGCCTGCCTTGGGTTAGGCGGCGGACTTGCCGGAGCACAGCTGTCGAGCGCACGAATAGCGGTGCTCCGGAGAGTCCGCCGGTCTCATTCGCGTGGCGGCTCTTCAGCGTAGAGGGGCGGGCGATCGTCGTGTTCGAAACGATGAGCCCGTTGAGTTTGTGCGCAAGCGCGAGTTCGGCGATGTCGGCGCAGGCGTGATCGTCTAGGTCTGGCGCTATTTTCACGAGCAGCGGAACGCTCCGTGGGAGCGCCGCTTTTGCGTCGGCGAGAGCTGTTAGCAGCGTTTGCAGTTCTGATTTGTTTTGCAGGCCGCGCAGGCCCGGCGTGTTCGGCGAGGAGATGTTGATCGTCACGTAGCTTGCATGCGGACCCAGTTCCTTCAGGCCTGCCACATAGTCGGCCACGCGATCGTGTGCGTCTTTGTTCGCACCGATGTTGATGCCGCGTACGCCTGGGCGGCCGTGCACACGCGTGAGGCGTTCGCGTGCAGCTTGAAGTCCGTCATTGTTGAACCCCAAGCGGTTGATAACCGCACGATCTTCGCGCAATCGGAAGATGCGGGGCTTCGGGTTACCTTCTTGCGGACGTGGTGTAACTGTGCCCGCTTCGACAAAACCGAACCCGAATGCCAACATCGCTTCGGTTGCAGCCGCGTTCTTATCAAACCCTGCGGCTAGTCCTATTGGGTTGGGGAAATCCAATCCGAGCGCTTGTACACTCAGACGCGGATCATCAGGCTGAGGCGTCGCATCGTGGAAGCGGCTCAACATCTTGATCGTGAGCGTGTGTGCGAGCTCAGGATCGAGGTGCGCGAGCAGAGGCCGCCCGAGGGTCGAAAGCGTGCGAAGGAGGATCATCGTGATAAGGTTGGTTTTACCGGCAGCGGCGCCGTTGTAACGGTGCGCGCGGCGTTCGCAAATCGTGCAGAGAATTTGTCCCAGAGTTTCATCGGCTGACGGCGATGTTGTCGCATAAGCAAATATGGAGCGCCATCGACGCGCTTGCCGCACGGCACGGGCACTCGCCATCGGGGCTCGCGAAGGCGGCCGGGCTCGATCCCACAACGTTCAACAAGAGCAAGCGTTTGGGGCCTCAGGGACGATTGCGCTGGCCTTCGACCGAGAGCCTATCGCGGATCTTTCAGGCGACAGGGGCGAACCTGGACGACTTCGTCGGGCTGATGTCGCGCGGCAGCGCGCGCGGCTCGCGCCAGTTGCCGTTCTTGAAACTGAAGGATGCCGCCAAGAAGAAGGCGTTCGACGGGGAGGGGCGTCCGGTTTCCAAGACGTGGGGGAAGCTCGCATTTCCCGATCTTGTCGACGATGCAGCCTACGCGCTGGAGATCACGAACGACGGTGCGGCGCCGCAGTTTTGTATCGGGGATGTCGTCATCGTGTCGCCGACGGCAAAGGTAAAGCGCGACGATTGCGTCGTCGTGAAGAGCAAAGAAGGCGTTGCCGTTATGCGCTTCGTGCGGCAAACCGCGAAGCGCGTGGAGCTGAAGTCGCTCAATCCGGAAATGCCCGACCGCGTGATGGAGCGCGAGGCGGTCGATTGGATCGCGCGCGTCGCTTGGGCGCGCTGTTAGGTCTCCGGCGGATAGCCTTGGAACTTGCGTACAAGCGACTTGATGTCGACCGGTGTGCCGCTGTTCAGCAGTTGCCTGAGTTCGTCGGCGCGCTTGCGCGTAAATCTGGTCAGCACGTCTGCTCTCGCGTCTTTGTAGCCGGCATCGAGTGCGGCGCTCGCCTCCGTTCTGTAATCGTCGACGTCAAGTGCGAGAATCGTGAGCGCGTAATGGAAGTGGAGCAAGAGGTTGCCCGGATCGACTCTGAGCGCCTCACGAAACGACTCCAGGCCTTCTTTGCGATCTGCCCCGTAAGTGACTCCCGCGAGGACGGGACCCGCACGGTTTACGATCTCCAGATTCCAGGCGCCGTGCGCGGCTAGTGCCCACGGGTTTCTTGGAGCGAGCGCGAGCGCTTTGTCGATGGCCTTGCGCCCACGTTCCGGTAAGCGCTCGCTTCTTGCGTCCATAAGCGGGATCAACCGCCCGCGAAATCCGAGCGCGATTGCGAGCTGAATGTAACCCTCAGCCAATGTCGGGTCGCGGTCGATGGCACCTTGGGCGATCGTTTCTGCGGTCGCAAGGCAAGGTTTGCAGTAGGCGCCCTCTCGCATGATCGCGTCGGCAATGCGCGAACGGGCCGCAAAGGCCAGTGCCTCTGCGGACCCTTCGCCTTCGGCGATGGCGGCGGCGTTTACGAATTCGCCCGCGAGGTATGCCGCTTCAGCCTTGAGCGGAACGGCGGCAATAGCCGCGTTCGCGAACAAGACAGGAAGGACGGCAACGCACCATTTCATATGCGCGAGAGTAAGCGGGTTCGCGGCCGCTGTCAGGCTTGGAATTTTCCAGCAAGACCGTCGCGGATCAGTTTTGCCGTGTTCGCCACACCGTAGAGGGCGGCGAACGAGCCGAAGCGCGGGCCTTGGTCTTGACCGAACAGAACTTCGTAGAGCGCCTTGAACCAATCGCGCAACGGATCGAACTGGTGCTTCTTGCCCACTTCGTAAACGTGGAACTGCACCGCCTCGCCATCGCTCAGGTTGCCGATCTTGTCGAAGGCGGCCGCCAGGTCTTCCATCGCGGCGCGTTCTTTGTCCGTCGGCGCGCGGTACTTTTTCTTGGGTCGGACGAAGTCCTCGTAGTAGCGGATCGCGTAGCCGACCAAGCGGTCGAGCGACGGGTTGTCCTTCGGGTTGGCTTGCGGCGCGTATTGGCGGATGAAAGCCCAGAGGATTTCGGGGGTCGATGCGCTCGACGCGGACACGAGATTGAGCAGGAGCGCGAACGAGACCGGCCAAGATTCTTGCGGCGGACGACCGGCGTGAATGTGCCAGACCGGGTTTTCGAGGCGGTCAGCTTCGCTCTGTCCTTGGTACTTGTCGAGATGCGCCACGTACTCGTCGACTTCTTTCGGGATTGCGTCGAAGTAGAGGCGCTTGGCGGTCCTCGGCTTGTTGTACATGAACAGCGCGAGGCTCTCCGGCGCAGAGTAGGTTAGCCATTGCTCGACCGAGATGCCGTTGCCTTTCGACTTCGATATCTTTTCGCCGACATCGTCGAGGAAGAGTTCGTAGACGAAGTTCACGGGTGGTTCGACGCCGAGCGCCTTGCAGATTCTTGCGTAGAGCGGCTGGTTCGGCAGGTGGTCCTTGCCGAACATCTCGAAATCCACACCGAGCGCCGCCCAGCGCATGCCGAAGTCGGGCTTCCATTGCATCTTCGCACGACCGCCGGTGACGGTTTGCGTGATCTCTTCGCCGTCTTCGTCGTCGAACGTGATCGTGCCCGCGTTCGCGTCGTGGCGCTTCAGCGGCACATAGAGCACGCGGCCGGACTTCGGCGAGATGGGAAGGAAGGGGCTGTAGGTCTTGCGGCGCTCTTCGCCCAGCGTCGGCAGCATAATCGCCATGATCTTGTCATAGACGCTAAGCGCCTTCAGGAGCGTCGCGTCGAATTTGCCGGCCTTGTAGGCCTCGGTGGCCGACATGAATTCGTACTCGAAGCCGAATCCGTCCAGGAACGAGCGCAGGCGCGCATTGTTGTGGTGCGCGAAGCTTTCGTGGGTGCCGAACGGATCGGGCACGGACGTCAGCGGCTTTTGGATATGCTCGCGCAGCATTTCGTGGTTCGGGACGTTGTCCGGAATTTTGCGCATACCGTCCATGTCGTCCGAAAAGGCGATCAGTTTCGTCGGCTTGTCGGAGAGTTCCTGGAATGCGCGGCGTACCCAGCTTGTGCGCGCAACTTCGCCGAACGTGCCGATGTGGGGCAAACCGCTCGGGCCGTACCCCGTTTCGAAAAGGACATAAGGTTTTGTCTTGCCCGCGGCCTCGTCGCGCTTCACGCGCTCAAGCAGTTTGCGCGCTTCTTCGAAGGGCCAGGCCTTGGCGGCCATTGCGAGGTCTCTACGGGTCGGCATGGTGTTTTCAGGCTCGGGAAATTGAGGGCAAGCCATATGGGGCGCTAGGTTCAGCGTCAACGGCGGGGCATAGTACCGGTCATGGAATCGTCCCCTACGACCTCGCTTGAGGCGATCCCCGCACTCGTCGCGACGTTCCGCCGCGCAGTGATCGCGCATGGCGACGGGCGATTCGAGCAACCGTCGGCTGAGCAAGCACTTGCGGTGGCGTCGGTGGTGCCGCATTTGACCGCGCATACGGGGTTCACGTTGCAGCGGCTTGGCCGCTCGCGGTCGGAGCCGCGTGCGATGCATTTCGACGTGCTGGAGCTGTTCGCGTTTGTGCGGCCCGCGCAACCGATTGCGCCGGCTGTCACGGCACTTGCGCGAGCGCTGAAACTCGAGCGTCCTGGGAGTTTGCCGGAACAGGCGGCGACACTGCGTACGGCGGCCGAGATGCTGCTTGAGGAAGCGACGCAGATGCCGGGGCGACCGATGGCGGCGCGCGTGGCGGCGGCGATGGGGCTTTCGCGATGGGCGTGGGCACCGCTGCTGCTTGCGGTGATGGACCCTGAAGGACGCGCGAAAGCCAGCCCTCGCATGGACACCTGGCGCGAGCTGCCGGAGTGGGAGGATGCACCGCCACTGGGTCAACCGGGGAGCATGCCGATTTCACCTGAAGAGGCGCGGGCGCATTTGAGCGCAATCGTCGGGGCAGGTGCGGAAACACGCAAGACGCAATCGGACTATGCGGCGTTGGCTTCGCAGGCGTTTCGCCCGCGCTCGCAGGAAGGGGAACCGTCCGTTGTGTTGGCGGAGGCCGGGACCGGCCTCGGAAAGACGGCGGGATATCTCGCGCCGGCGACGCTGTGGGCTGAGCGTAACGACGGTACGGTTTGGATCTCGACCTATACGAAGAACTTGCAACGTCAGATCGCGCAAGAACTTGAGCGCGTTTATCCGGACGAGCGCGAGCGCGCCGAAAAGGTGACCGTTCGCAAGGGACGCGAGAACTATGTCTGCCTATTGAATTTCGAGGAGGCGTCGGGGCGCTTGCCGGTTTTGATCGAGCGGGAGACTGTGGCGCTCGGGCTGGTCGCGCGCTGGCTGACCGCAACGAAGAGTGGCGATTTGCAGGGCGGCGATTTTCCTGCGTGGGCTTGGCCGCATCCGGGGTTTTCGAATGCGCTGACCGACCGGCATGGCGAGTGCATCTACGCTGCGTGCCCGCATTACCGGCGCTGCTTTCTGGAGCGCACCGTGCGCAAGACGCGATCGAGCCGCGTCGTCGTCGCCAATCACGCGCTCACCATGGTCGAGGCCGCGCGCAGTGCAGCGCTGGCCGATCTCGATCCGGATGAGCGCACGGTGCCGCCGCTGCGCTACGTGTTCGACGAGGGCCATCATATCTTCGATGCGGCCGACAGTTTCTTTGCGATCCACATCACGGGGTGGGAAGGAGCTGAGCTTCGGCGTTGGTTGCGCGGCGCAGAGGGACGCACCGCGCGGCGTGGCCGAGGTTTGGTTGAGCGGCTGACGCCGGTGTTCGAGAACGAGCCGGAGGCGATCGACAAGCTGCAGGAGGTGGCGCAGCTAGCGCTCGCATTGCCGGGCGATGGGTGGCTGAGCCGTGTCGCCAACGAGGCGCCGCGCGGACACATGGAGCGGTTCCTAAGTGCAGTACGCACGCAGGTTCGGGCGCGTTCGGAGGATGTCGGTTCGCCCTATGGGCTTGAGTGCGAGGTGGCGCCGGCGACGACGCTGCTTGCGGATACGGCGCGCGAGTTTTCGGATGCGCTGAAGGCGCTCGCGAAACCGCTGAACGAGATAGCGAAAACTCTGCGCGAAATGCTGCGGGAAGGCGGCGGCGACGAACTCGCGCAACACCGGTTTCGTGCAGAGGCGGCGCTGCGCGGGATCGAGCGGCGGGCGAAGCTGCAGTTGCCGAATTGGGTGCTGGCGCTGAGCGGCGTCGGCGAAGTGCCACCAGGCGGTTATGTCGATTGGCTGGGCGTCGAGCGGTTCGATGGGCACGATACCGACATCGGTTTCTATCGCCATTCGGTCGATCCGACGGTTGCGTTTGCAGCTGAGGTTTTGGAGCCGTCGCACGGCGCGTTCATCACGTCAGCGACGTTGCGCGACAAGCCGCCGGAAGCGGAAGAAGGTGCCGACGGTTGGCGGTCGGCGGAGATTCGCACGGGCGCCGGGCATCTGGTGACGCCGCCGGTTAGGGCCGCGTTCGCGTCGCCGTTCGACTATGGTCGGCAAACGCGCGTGCTGGTCGTGCGCGATCTCAATCGTGACAACGATTTGCTGGCGAGCGCGTATCGCGACTTGTTCCTTGCGGCGGGCGGTGGGGCGTTGGGCCTGTTCACGTCGGTCCGGTCGCTCAAGCACGTGCATCGTTCGATTGCGGGCGCGTTGAGTGCGCGGGGCCTGCCGCTCTATGCGCAGCATGTTGACGGGCTCGATACCGGATCGCTCGTCGATTTGTTTCGCGAGGACGAGGATTCTTGTTTGCTTGGCACGGATGCGTTGCGCGATGGAGTCGACGTGCCGGGGCGGTCGCTTCGGCTTGTCGTGTTCGAGCGTGTGCCGTGGCCCCGACCCGACATCCTCCACAAGGCACGGCGGGCGGCGTTCGGCAAAGGCTATGACGATCAGCTGACGCGGTTGCGGCTCGCGCAAGGGTTCGGGCGGTTGATCCGGCGCGCGTCGGATCGCGGGGTGTTCGTGCTTCTCGATGCGCGCACGCCGAGCCGGTTGCTTTCGGGTTTACCCGCAGGCGTTGAGGTCGAGCGCGTTGGAATCGCGGATGCCATCGCAACCGTTAAGGACTTTCTCGCGGCGCCCGGGCTTGCCGATCAGCGGCCGCACCAATAAGGTCGCGCGCAACTTTTAGGGACACCAGGGCCACGTCATGACCGCCACACTCAATCCGCATTCAGCGTTGATCTATGTGATGGTCGTGGTGTCGGCCGCCGACGCGCGCATGAGCGATGCCGAGTTGCACGCCATCGGCGACTCCGTCCGGCTGTTGCCAGCGTTTCGCGGGTTCAAGGACGACAAGATCATCCCGGTCGCGCGCGAATGCGCGGCGATCTTGCAGGAACGCGAAGGCCTTGATGCGATTATCGGACTTGTGAAGGAGGCACTGACGAGTTCCCAGCGCGAGACGGCCTACGCCTTGGCACTCGACGTTGCCTTGGCCGAAGCGCCAGTATTGCCCGAAGAGAACCGGGTGCTGCAGCGGTTGCGCACGGGGCTTGAGATCGACCGGCTTACGGCAGCGGCGCTGGAGAAGGCCGCGCTGGTCAGACACGCGCGAATCCCGGTGTGATGGGCGGCTCCGAAGAGGCGGTCCTTCGGCTGACAGTTTTCATAGGCGTATTCGCCGTCCTTGCGGCCGCGGAGGTGCTGTGGCCGCGTCGCGCCTTGGCGTTCGGCCGCAGCCGCTGGCTTGCGAACGTGGGATTGAGCGCGCTGAACACCGGATTGTTGCGGCTTTCGTTTCTGCTGGTGCCCGCGCTTGGTGTGCTGGCTGCGATCTACGGAGAGGGGAAGGGTTGGGGGCTTCTGCCTGCAGCCGGTATCTCTGGGCCGCTGGCGGCCGTGGTGGGGTTTCTGCTGCTTGATCTTACCATCTACGTGCAGCACGTGGCGTTTCACTTCGTGCCGGCGCTTTGGCGGTTGCACCGGGTGCATCATGCCGACCCTGATATCGATGTTTCTACAGGCATCCGCTTTCACCCGATCGAGATTTTGATCAGCCAGGTTTGGAAAATCGTCGTCGTGTTGGTTGTCGGAGTTCCAGCGGCTGCCGTCGTCGTGTTCGAGATTGCCTTGAACGCGACATCGATGTTTTCGCATGCGAATTTGCGGCTACCCGCGGCGGCGGACGCCGTTCTTAGGTGGGTGATCGTTACTCCCGATGTGCATCGCATTCATCATTCGACGGTTATGCAGGAAACGAATTCGAACTTCGGGTTCAATCTTTCGCTTTGGGATCGGTTGTTCGGGACGTATCGTCGGAAGCCGGCGGGTGAGCAGACGACGATGCCGATCGGGCTTCAGTCTTATCGTGGCGCAGAGCCGACGCGGTTTCTGTGGCTGCTTGGTTTTCCTTTTGCGCGAGGACCGGCCGCATGAAGACGCTCTACATTTTACGCCACGCGAAGTCGGATCAGGGCGACGGCTCGATCCGCGACCATGACCGGCCGCTGAACGGGCGCGGTCGAGAAGCTGCGCCGCAGATGGGCGCGTATCTAAAGGCGAAGGGGTACAAGCCTGGCGTCATCTTGTGCTCGACCGCGCGGCGGACGGTGGAAACGTGCGATCTCGTGCGATCGTCGCTCGGAGACATGACAGTCGTCTTCGAGGAAGGGCTTTATCTTGCGGAGGCTCGTGCGATCCTCGACCGGGTGCGGCGGCTGGACGACGGGCTCGGATCGGCCATGGTCATTGGGCACAATCCTGGCCTTGAGCAACTGGCCACGGGGCTCAGCGCCTCGCCGAAGACCGAGGACGAAGAGCGCCGGCACCGCCGCATGCGCGACAAGTTTTCAACCTGTGCACTCGCCGTTATCCAGTTTCCGGCGAAAACGTGGCGCGAGATCAAGCTGGGCGGCGGCATGCTCATCGACTTCATGCGGCCCAGGGACTTTTGAAGCAAAGTTTCGCGGAGAGCGGTGATGGACGAGAGATTGACCGCGTTGGTGACCGGCGCGTCGGCTGGTATCGGCAAAGCGTTCGCAGATGTATTCGGGAAGTATGGTTTCAATCTCATTCTGACGGCACGGCGCGAGGATCGGCTTTCGCAAGTCGCGACGGAGCTGAGCGCGAAGCATCGGGTGCAGGCGCATGTGATACCGGCCGATCTCGCCGATGCCGCGGCGCCAGAGCGACTGGTCAACGAGATCAAAAAACGGGGCTTGCGCGTGGACGCGCTCGTCAACAACGCCGGCTATGGCATTCCGGGGAAGTACGTGGCAACGAAGTGGCAGGATCAGCGCGACTTTATTCAGGTTCTGGTCACGGCGCCATGCGAACTCGCGCATCGCCTTGCGCCGGCAATGGTGGAGCGCAAGCGCGGGTATATCATCAACATCGCGTCGCTCGCGGCCATGCTTCCCGGCTCTGCGGGGGCAACGCTCTACGGCGCCTCGAAGAGCTTCATGGTGCAGTTCTCGCGGTCGTTGAACATCGAATTGGAAAAGGACGGCGTGCACGTCACTGCCGTTTGTCCGGGCTTTACCTATAGCGAGTTTCACGACGTTACCGGCAGCCGTGAGCGCGTCTCCAAGATGCCGGAGTTCATGTGGATGACCGCCGACGTGGTCGCCGAGGAAGGCTATCAAGCGGTGATGCGCAACAAGGCGGTGCACATCAATGGGCGGGTGAACAAGGGCGTGGCGCTGCTTGCGAAATATCTGCCCGATCAGTTGGGACTGACGATCATGAAGGCACGCTCGCGCGACAGTCTGAAAGCGGACTGATTAGAGCGGCGGTTCGGGTTCGGCGTTGCGGCCCACGCGTTGCTTAGGCCTTGCGAGGTCAAGTCTGCGCCAGCCATAGCCGATTTCGCGCAACGACTTGCCCCACATCGGGTGCTGGCGTTCGGCGACGATTTGGCCGCCCATGGCTTCGTAGAAGAAGCGTGAGGGGTTGTCGGCCAGCGCCCAGATGATCATGCCGTTGGTGCCGCCTTTCGAGAACAAGCGGAAGATCGAGGCAAGGAGGCCGGCGCCGATGCCTTGGCCCGTCCAGCCGGGGGCGACGTAAAGCGTGAAGACTTCACCCTCGAACGGGAGCGATTTTTCGCGGGTGGGGCCGGCGCTGGCAAAGCCGTAGATGTTGGACTTCGTGTCGGAGGCGACAAGCACTGGGTTGCGCAGGTTCGACTGCTTGATCGTGCGTGTCCAGCTTGCGGCTTGATCGGCCTTCGACATGCGCACCAGGCCTGCGTCCGGCAGGATGCCGGCGTAGGTGTCGCGCCAGGATTCGACATAGACATGGGCAATATCAGCCGCGTCGGCAGGCCGCGCCATGCGGATTCCGATGCGGATGGCTTCTTCCATGTTCGAGCCTTCCCAAATAGAAAGCGAGGAGTGAAGCATTTCACCCCTCGCGTCACAGTTCAACAAAATTGGCTTCGACTAGTAAGCTCCCATCGCGTCCATGGTTGCGGCGCCGGCAACGCCGTCGGCGTTCAGGTTCTTCGACCGCTGATAGGCTTCTACGGCCTGCTTCACGTCTGCGTCGTAGTTGCCGTCGATCGGGCCCTTGTAGACGCCTGCGTCTTTCAGCGACTGCTGTAGGCGCTCGACTTCAATGCCCTTATCGCCCGGCTGCAGGGCGTAGCCCGAGCGCTTGCCGGCCTTTGCCTGATAGAGGCGCTGTTTCGATGACTTCAGGTAGTCCTTCTGGGCGCTTTCGGAAGCTGCGGCGCGACTCATTTGCTCGTTCTCGACGTTGATCGCTTCTATCTTCCGGCGGACGCGCTCGTCGTTCAGAGACTTGTTCTTTTCCTCCATCTCCTTGGCGAGGGTGGCCATGTTCTTCTTCGCTTCGGCGTGGCGGCCGGCTTGGACGAGTTTGACTTGTTCCTGCTGGATGCGATCGCTCTCGGCGAGCGTCGCTTGAGCGGAGGCGTCCTTGTTGCGGGCGCCCTCTACGGCGGCCTTGTCAGTTGTGGCGGCGACGGCGAGATTTTGGCTGAAGCTCTTTGCCTCGCCGCCCTTTGCGGTTTTGTAGTTGACGGTAACTTGGCCGAGATCGACTTGACCTGAGGTGGGTGCCGCAACTTCCATGCGCAGCAGGACCGACCGCTTTTCGCCGGCGAATACGTCTTCCAGACCGCGCTTGGTCTCGCGCGATCCCTTTGCATCGTCGTAGCCGACGACCTCGACCTTGCGCACCACCGCCGTGCCGCTAAAGCGAATCTCGACGTCGCGCGCGACGGTGTCGAACAGCGAACCCAGTTCTTCTTGAAACACACGGGCCATCTGGGTCGGGTGTTCAATGTAATAGTAGCGGCCGCCACCGTTTTCGGCGACGGATTGCATCAGGTCTTCGTCGTAGTCGCGGCCAAGGCCCATTGCCGAGATACGAATGCCCTCGCGCTTTGCGCCGCGCACGAGGCCCGCGATCTCCTGCGGATTGGTGACGCCGACATTGGCGAGGCCGTCGGACATCAAGATCACGCGGGTGATTGTTCCATCGGCGCGCGCCGGTCCATCGAGCGCGTCCCTGGCTTCGTCGACGCCGCGCATCATGCCGCCGGTTAGATTTGTCGAGCCGCGAGGTTCGAGGCGGTCAATCATCGCCTTGACCTCGCCCGTATTGCCGACGCGGCGGGCGGGCCACATGAGCGTGATTGAGTCGTCGTACTCGACGATCGACAGAGTGTCGCGGTTTCCCAAGCGATCAACCGCAAGCTTGGCGGCGCGGCGGAGGTATTCGATTTTGCCTTCGTCCGACATCGAGCCGGAGCGATCCAGCACGAGCGACAAATTCAAGGGCGCGCGTTCCTTGACGCTGCCTGGGTCGATGTCGATCCCTTCAAAGTCGACGACAGCGTAGACGACCGCGTTGCCGCCGCCGAGTACGGTCGGCTGGTCGAGTTGCACGCGGCCGCGCAACGGTTCTTTCGCAATTGCCGGAAGTGCCGCACCCATGAGCGCGATGCTGCAAAATGTGGCAGTAGCGGCCCGTCGCCAGACGTGAGTTAAATCAAAACGAATTCGGTTCGACATGAACTACTCTCCCTCGGGGGTGTTTCGCGGGTTTCCCGCGGCGGGCTGCACAAAGCGAACCCATGTGATCAAGGACCCAGTGACCTTGAAGCCGGCCGAGAATAAATCGCTTGCTGTGGCGCAAAGCGGCCGGGAATGCGGCAGGATTGCGACCTTCGCTGCGGCGAATGGATCACGCGCGAATCGCAATGATATTGCGCCGAGGAGAAAACCCTAGGATGCGCTTGACGAACCTGTACACTTATTCATGCGCAAATCACCTGTGCGAGAAATCCGTTGCGGATCATGGGTTTCCCAAAGGTTTACGATTGCTTTAGGGGATCACGTCACTATTTTTGAAACTTGAGATAGTTGGCCCTTTTGGCCCAGCTGCCGTTCTCGACGCCACCGCAGACGTTAGAGCGGCCGTGCAGTCAAAAGTGCCTTACGGAGATTGGCGGCAGCTCATGAGCAACTCCCTCGACGTCTTCGACGCGTTCTCTCGTGCCTATGCGCGCGAGAAGTACGAGACGATGTCCTTGCGCGACTATCTGTTGGCGGCGCGCGACAATCCGATGATGTACGCCAGTCCCGCGGAGCGCATGATCGCTGCGATAGGTGAGCCGGATTTGATCGACACGTCGCGCGACTCAAGACTGTCGCGCATGTTCTTCAACCGCACGATCAAGCGTTATCGCGCGTTCGAAGGCTTCTTCGGAATGGAAGATACGATCGAGCGCATCGTCGGTTACTTCAAACACGCAGCGCAAGGGTTGGAAGAGCGGCGGCAGATTCTCTACCTGCTCGGTCCCGTCGGCGGCGGCAAGTCGTCGCTTGCCGAACGGTTGAAGGAGTTGATGGAGGTTCACCCAATCTACGTGCTGAAGGCGGGCGATGTGATCAGCCCCGTGTTCGAGTCGCCGCTTGGGCTGTTCCGCACAGCGGAGCTTGCCGATCTACTGCAGGACCGCTACGGCATCGAGAAGCATCGGTTGACCGGGATCATGAGCCCTTGGGCCGTGAAGCGGCTCGACGAGTTCAGCGGCGACATCTCGAGATTCGAGGTCGTCAAGCTGCAGCCCTCGAAGCTGCGTCAGATCGCGATTGCGAAGACCGAGCCCGGCGACGAGAACAATCAGGACATTTCGGCGCTTACGGGCAAAGTCGATATCCGCAAGCTGGAGCGTTACAGCCAGAACGACGCCGACGCGTATTCGTTCTCCGGCGGTCTGTGCCACGCGAACCAGGGCCTGCTCGAGTTCGTCGAAATGTTCAAAGCACCGATCAAAGTGCTCCATCCTTTGCTGACGGCGACGCAGGAAGGGAACTATGTCGGCACCGAAACGCTCGGGCCGATTCCGTTTCAGGGCATTATCCTCGCGCACTCCAACGAATCCGAGTGGACGCAATTTAAGGCGAACAAGAACAACGAGGCGTTCCTCGACCGTATTTGCGTCGTCACGGTACCGTACTGCTTGCGCGCTACGGATGAAGTCGCGATCTACAAAAAGCTTCTGAAGGGCAGTGAGTTGGGCAATTCGCCCTGCGCGCCCGAAACCTTGGAGATGCTTGCGAAATTCTGCGTGCTGACGCGGCTTAAGGAGCACGAGAATTCCAACCTGTTCTCGAAGCTGCGCGTCTATGACGGCGAGAAGCTGAAGGATACCGATCCGAAGGCCAAGACGCTGCAGGAGTACAAGGACGCGGCCGGCGTCGACGAAGGCATGTCGGGCATCTCGACGCGCTTTGCCTACAAGGTTCTGTCGGAGACGTTCAACTACGACACGACGGAAGTGACGGCCGATCCCGTGCACTTGATGTACGTGCTTGAGCAGTCAATCAAGCGCGAGCAGTACGCCGAGGATACCGAGAAGCGGTATCTTGAGTTCATCAAGGCCGAGCTTGCGCCGCGCTATGCGGAGTTCATCGGCAAGGAAATCCAGAAGGCCTATCTCGAATCCTACAGCGAGTACGGGCAAAACCTGTTCGACCGCTACATCTCCTATGCGGATGCGTGGATCGAGGATCAGGACTTCAAGGATACGGATACGGGTCAACTCCTCGACCGCAATAGCTTGGACAACGAGTTGTCCAAGATCGAGAAGCCGGCCGGTATCGCCAATCCGAAGGACTTCCGGAACGAGGTCGTCAAATTCGCCCTGCGTCATCGCGCGGCGAACGACGGCAAGAATCCGGCGTGGACGTCCTACGAGAAGATTCGCAACGTCATCGAAAAGCGGATGTTCAGCCAGGTCGAGGATCTGCTGCCGGTGATTTCGTTCGAGTCCAAGAAGGATTCCGACACGCAGTCCAAGCACAACGAGTTCGTCAAGCGCATGCTCGCCCGCCACTACACCGCACGGCAAGTGCGGCGCCTGGTCGAATGGTACATGCGCGTTAACAAGGCGGGATAAAGCTTCGCGCGGGGGCATTGCCCCCGCGCGACCACCAACCATGGCAAACTTCATCGATCGCCGTTTGAACCCGAAGGGCAAGAGCCTTGCCAATCGGCAGCGCTTTATCCGCCGTGCGCGGGGCGAGATCAAAGAGGCGGTTCAGAAGTCGCTGAAAGACCGCACGGTTTCCGATTTCGCGAAGGATCAGAAGATTTCGATCCCGACGAAGTCGACGAAGGAGCCGCGCTTCCGGCACGACCCGACGGCGGGCGGCGAGCACGAGCGGGTGCTGCCCGGCAATAAGGATTTCATCGAGGGCGATCAGATCAAGAAGCCGCGCCAGGGCGAAGGCCAGGGTCGCGGCAAGGATGCGGCTCAGGGCGGCGAGTTCGAGGACGATTTTTCATTCACGCTCAGCCAGGACGAGATCCTCGACATATTCTTCGAGGACCTTGAGCTGCCGAACCTCGTTAAGACTGCGCTGAAAGAGGTCAAGGTTTACTCGTGGCGGCGGGCGGGGATGACGACCTCAGGGTCGCCGAACCAGATCAACCTCGTTCGCACGATGCGCAATTCGTTTGGGCGCAGGCTCGCGATGCGGCGGCCGAAGGAAGAAGACATCGAGGTGCTGCGGCAACGGCTTCTCACGTTGAAGTGCGGGGCTACGCCCGACAGCGACAAGCGCGAGGAGATCGCCGAACTCGAAGAAGAGATCGCGCGGCTTGAGCATAAGCGCAAATGGGTGCCGTTCCTCGATCCGGTCGACGTGCGGTTCAACGCGTTCGTCCAGGAGCCGGTGCCGACCAGTCAGGCGGTGATGTTCTGCCTGATGGACGTGTCAGGCTCGATGGGCGAGCGGGAAAAGGATCTCGCGAAGCGCTTTTTTATGCTGTTACATCTGTTCCTGAAGCGGCGCTACGAGCGGCTCGATATCGTGTTCATCCGCCATACGCACGACGCGCAGGAAGTGGACGAGCATACGTTCTTCTATTCGCGGCAGTCGGGCGGTACGATCGTGTCGACCGCTCTCGAAGAGATGAAGCGGATCGCGCACGAACGCTATGCGACGGGCGAGTGGAACATATACGCAGCGCAAGCTTCCGACGGGTACACGCAGACGGGGGATGCGTCGCGTTGCGTCGATCTGTTGAACCAAGAGTTGATGCCGATCTGCCAGTACTACGCGTATATCGAGATCTTGGACGAGCGCGAGATGGAAGTGTTCTCGAGCGAAGAGTCCGGGGCGGAGCTTTGGCGCGCGTACCGGACTGTCGCGAAAGACTGGAAGAATTTCGCGACGAAACGCATAGCCAAACCGGCGGATATTTTCCCCGTATTCCGCGAGCTGTTCTCGAAAGAGGGCGCGGAGGCGAGCGGGTGAACATCGGCGGCGCACGCGCTTGGGGCCGGCTCTTAACTTGGCTCGACCATGACGATGCGCCGGGCGCCTATGCACGGCTAAAGCGCGCACCACTTGGCCACGAGGAAACGGGGCGCCTGGTGCCGTTCTTCTCCGGCGGGCGGCTTGATACCGACCGGGCCGAGGCTGCGTTCGGACGGGTTGCACATCG
>CXWJ01000709.1_pt1 | contig 29731 bp, 28 predicted proteins | sample 590841 | NCBI WGS metagenome assembly CXWJ01 (sample SAMEA3498367, study PRJEB10139) | wastewater metagenome | biome: wastewater treatment plant; material: activated sludge | place: Austria | collected 2015-01-21 | reverse complement strand
GAGGGGGACGGGCGAAGGGGGAACGCGGGGGAGGGGGAAACGCGGGTAAGGGGAGCGGGAGGGCGACAAGGAGAGGGAGGGCAGGCGGTGAGTCGGGGATCGATCACTCGCGCGCCACGGCGATCGCCTGGCTCAGGACCTCCTCAAAGTAGCCCTCCCGGTCCGCGATCGTGTCGGCGCCGAACTGCTGGAAGATCTCAGCGCTGACGGAGCCCACGAGCAGGGTCCACGCCAGCAAGCCACGCACCATCGTCGTCTCGTGCAAGGGTGCCAGGGACAGCATGTCGGCGCCCAGCAGTCCGCGCGACGGCCAGCCTGACGCCCGTTCCGGCGCCATGGCCGTGAGTATGCCGACCAGTCTCAGCTGCACGCGGGTGCCCGGCTCGATCGTGCGCTCGCCCGGGGCGTCGTAGTGCGGCACGGGTGAGCCGTAGAGCAACGCGTAGTCGTGCGGGTGGGCGAGCGCCCAGCTGCGCATGGCCCGCCCGAGGGTGCGGAACTGCCGTTCGGACTGCTGCGCGCTGCTCTCCGCCTCCGCCGCATGAGTGGCGTCGTCGGCTGCCAGCGCGCCGTCCACAGCGTCACCCAAAGAGGTGTAGGCGGCCACAATCAGCGCAGTCAGCAGGTCGTCGCGGCTGGCGACGTAGCGGTAGACAGCCGAGGACGCCATCCCCAGGTCGCGCGCGATGGCGCGCAGCGAGAGGGCTGCCGCGCCGTGTTCGGCCAGATGTTCGGAGGCGACGGCCAGGATCTCGGACTCGATGGCCGCTCGGTTGCGCGCCCGGATGCCATCAGCCTTCATGGCCTCCAGTGTGCCACAAAAGAGAGCGGTGCTCTTGACAACCAGGACCCAAGCGTGTTCACTAGTCCCATTAGAGAGCACCGCTCACACATCAGGAGACATCAGCTATGCACACGTTCCTCGTTCTCGGCGCTGGCGGCATCGGTCGCAGCACCGCCGCAGAGCTCGTCGCGCTCGGCCACAACGTGACGGTGATGACGCGCCGCGGGACGGATGTCGGCATACCCGGCGTTGCTTCGGTGGCCGGCGACGCCTCGGATGCCGACGCGATCGCCCGCCACGCCAGCGGGGCTCGAGCCATCGTCAACGCCATCAACCCTCGGTATACGCAGTGGCAGCGCGACTGGCCGCCGGTCGCAGCGGCCATCCTCACGGCCGCCGAACGCACCGGGGCCGGCCTGGTCACGGTCTCGAACCTCTACGGATACGGCCCGGTCGACGCGCCCATGACCGAGCAGACCCCGCTTGCGACCACGGGGACCAAGGGTCGCGTCCGGGCTGACATGTGGCGCCAGGCCTTGGCGGCTCACGCCGCGGGCCGGGTCCGGGTGACCGAGGTGCGCGCGTCCGACTACTTCGGCGGCGGCATCGACAACAACGTCAGCCTGCTCAATGCGCAGGTGCTGACGAGGGCCGTCGCCGGCAAGACCGTCTGGCTGATCACCGGCGACCCCGACATGCCGCATTCCTACACCTACCTGCCGGACATCGGGCGGCTGATGGCCACAGTGGCGACCGACGACCGCTCGTGGGGATCGGCGTGGCACGTGCCCAGCCCGCCCGCCAAGACNNCTGCGCGTGGTGCCGCTCATCCGCGAGTTCCAGGAGACCGACCACCAGCGCGAGCGCCCGTTCGTCCTCGACTCCTCGCTCGCTGAGCGGACCTTCGGGCTGGCCGCGACACCGTGGCGCGACGCCCTGGCGAGCACTCTCGGCTCCCTCCAGACGTCGTCTCGCTGACCCGGCTCAACGGGTCGCGGGCCGCTCCAGATAGGTCTCGTCCGGCGGCCCGAACCCGGCCCGGGCATAGAGACCGTGGGCATCTGCGGTGTGCAGCATCCATCGGAACCCCGCGCCTGGACCGTCGTCGATCATCGCGTGCACGATCGCCTTGCCCAGCCCCTGCCCGCGATGCTCGGCGACGACAAAGACGTCGGCCAGGTATGCCGTGCCGACCCCGTCCGACCACGCCCTCGCGAAACCCACGAGGTCACCGGAGCCACGATGAATCGCCGCGACAACGCGCCAGGCGCTCTCGATCTGGCGCTCGATGTCAGCACTGGAGCGCCACCGGCCCCAGTAGGCCTCGGTGGTGAGCCACCGGCATACGGCATCACGGTCGACGCGGGCCAGGTCGTCGGTGATCTCGTATGGCGGGTGGTTCTGCACCCCGCGAGGCTAGCCGCCAGGTCCACTGCTGGGCGATGGACATTCGACCTGATGGCTGCTCTAGAACGTCTCGTCCCACGTGGCGACGGTGACCTGCACACCAAGGCACCTCAGCGTCGGAGTGCCAGACGAATTAAGTCGAATGTCGACCCGGCCGCTTGCCGAGCTCAAGGGCGCGCTGCCGATAGGCGGCGACGCCGGGCAAGACAGTCGACCAGGTAGCGGGCGATGAGCCGAGTGGGTCGCCATCTCGGGCGAGGGTGAGGTCGGAGCACAACGGGAGACCGGGCAGGGGCGCGCCTGCGAGTGGCGGAGGCGACGAAGAGCATCAGGCCGGACTCCTGCCAAACGCACGATTCGTTCACGGGTGTCCATGACCATCTGGTTTCGCTGGCGTCCACACCGAAGTCGTCGAGCCATGAGGGCCGTCAGGGTTAGGACGAACGAGGTTTCGTCAACGGGGAGCCGGCCTGGAGATCGGCCGTTCAGTCGGCTTCGCCACTGCGAGGCGTGCCCGCAGGATCAGCAATCTCAAGCTTGTAGAGGCCCAGCGTCAGCGCCGGAAGCCCCATCCGCGTGCTGAGGTCTTGGGCGTAGGCCCGGCCGTAGGGGTAGAGGGCGAAGGCCCCGGTCGTCTGGGCGAAGGCCTCCATCTCGACCTCCCTCGGCACCTCGTCTGCGTCTAAGTCCAAGGTGTAGAGCGCCCCGAACGTGAACTCCATCAGGGCGATGTCGGTGGTGGATCCGGCATCGTCCATCTCGTCGCCGTCGCCGTCGCCGTCGTTGTCGTCTGTCGACGAGGTCACGGTGATGACGAACCGAGCGTCCACAATGCAGTGAGAGTCACCTGGCGCGTAGGAAACGCTCGGCTTGAGGTCGAGCGTCCAGGACAGTCTCGCGTCAGGATCGGGAACACTGAGCGACCGTGCTGAGGACGCGAAAAGGCGGACGTCAGCCAAGTCGGCTCGACCGGCAATACGCGCGGCGACCTCACGCAGGCCCTTGTCGGGGCCGTTCATGCGGAACGCTGGTCCAGACTCCGCATCCAGTGTTCAGTCCCAGCAGGCTGGGCAGCCCGGGTGGCGCGCGCCGTCTTGGTTTTGCGGACTCCGTATCGGTCGTGTCTGACGTCACGGGCCCAAGGATCTTCAGTGGCTATGCCGCGGTTGGGTAGGTCGACGCGCACGACGACGCGTGCCCCGACGGCGCGTGCGTAACGCTGCAGGGTGGACAAGTGGGGGTCGTTGGCGCCGCTCTCGAACTGCGACACGGTCGACTGGGTCGTCTGCATCGCGGCTGCGACATCCTTCTGCGTCATGCCGCCCGACTTGCGGGCAGCGAGCAAGGTGGCCCGCAGCTCCGATCGGGCCTGCGCGTCGGCAAAATGCGCGGCGAACATGGGATCTTCGAGGTAGCTGTCGAGGTCGAAAAGGTCATCATCAGGGTGCGTGGCAGCACCCTTGGGTCGGTTGCTCATGGCATGGCTCCATCCGAGAATATCGGTTATAGCCAATAATAGTCGGCGCAGCGCGCAGAGGGCAAGCGCTCAACGCGTGGACTGTGCACGCTCGCCTTCCTCCAGCCAGCGCCGCCGCCGTGCGTGGGCCCTCTTGAGCTCGGCCTGTGGGAGCTTGTTGGTGTTCTTGTAAACCGCGATGACACAGACGTCGTGCACGGGGGAGTCTTCGAAGAACACGGCTCGGAAGGGATCTCGGCCGACCTGGACCCGCAGCTCGAGAAGGCCATCACCGAGTGACTTGATCTCGTGGCGAGCCGTCGCTCCGCGCTCTCGTCTGTGGATCACCTCAGCCAGAGCCGCGCGCCCGTGCACCGGCAGCTCGTCGAACTCCCTCTTGGCGACCGAGGTGGCGGCTCCGGGCGCGCGGTAGAACCGCCATTGGGGTGAATCCTCGGGTCGTCGGACATGGGCCGATCATGCCCCCGAGGTGTGACTGCGCTGCAGGTCGAGCAGTGACCTGGTGCCGATCGGCTGGGGAGCCAGCCATGCATGACGGGCCGAGGTATGCCGGGGGTCCTCACTCACCAGCACCCTCCACCCTGACGAGAACGTTGACGCCATCTAACCCGACCTCGGGCTGATCGGCACAGGATGGCGCTGGTTGTTTAAGGATGTCTCGCTGTGCCAGCGCTGGATGGAGGCGACTCGACGTCAGGTGCTCGGTCGTATGAACCCTGGCATAGGGCACGAACGTCCCCACCCGCACTGCCTTTGGCGTGGGTGACGAGGGAGCCCAGGTCTGCACGTTCATCGATGCTGCTTGTACGCCAACGCTTTCACCGCCGGGGGGCCTTTGCGAGCCGATGTCTGAGCCGGCGCACCTGTTGTTTCCCGGTGCTGCACGGCGCCACCTGTGCACCGGCCGCGAGGTCAGCGCTGCTCGACTGTCCCATGCCGCTCAGCGCGAGCGGCCAACAGTTTGCCTTCGTCTCGCTCGCGGCCTAGGCGCCGGGCGACACCGATGGCACCTTCGACGTGTGGATCTGGGTCTCCCTCATGGCCGAGTTCGTCCACGTGAGTCGACCGTCAGCAGTAGCGACGCTGGGTGGATGACTATCGCGGCGCTGTCGATTCCCGCCCCGCAGCCGCCCAGGTTGCCATCGCCCGCATCGGTGCCGAGATGTTTGCGTTGCTCGACACCGGGGGGTGGGGCCAGGCCTGGCTCGCCCACATGGGCAGCGGACGGCTGGAGATCGGCGCCCTCGTGCCCGAGACCGCCGACGCATCACCTTGCTCGACCTGCCGTGGGAGTTCCTGAGTAACTCCCAGGGGAACCTCGCCGGCCCGTCACTCCAACCGTTTGAGGTAGGTGATGTTCTCGCACTGCTCGCAGCCGGGCCTTCTAGTGGCGAGTGTCAGCCCGCCACTAGCCCGGAAAGTTCACGACACAGCGGCGTGATGTGACGCGTGAGACGCCCAGGGCGCTCGGGGTAAGGGGAGACGTGGACGTGTCCCGTTCCCGGGTCCCGGGTCCCGGGGCCCAGCCCTCTTTGCTGGACGACGGATGGGTAGGTGCACGAAAGCCGCAGGCATTCATGCATGTACCCATCCGTCGTCCAGGGGAAGGCGGGGCCAACGACACCCGACCACGGTCACGATCCGGCCATAAGTCGGCGGACCATCGCCTCTGGCGGCTCACCCCAGATTCTGGGCATGGAGGTCCCGAGCGAGGTCGAGGGTGTCGTCACGTTCGGCTTGCCCGGGAACGCAGCCTTGATCGCGCACTTGGGGCACGGACGGCGTAGGCTCGCACCGGCCAGCACGTCTGAGACAGCGAGAATGCCGATGCCCCGTGACGCTTGACGACCGGGCACTGGGCCCCGTGGAGTTCGTGCCGGAGTCTCCTCATCGTCGGTTTGTCGGGGGCGGAGTCGTCTCGATCGACGGCGCCACCGTCAGGATCAGCGCCCCTTTACTCAGCCTGTATGTCACCCCTTGGGGTATGTGGGCAACGATCGAGCCGTCGATCTTCACCGGACCAATCTTGGGCACTACGCGCCGAGCCGAAAGCAATGACGCGCCAGTCTGGTCGTGCCCGTGGAGCCACGCTGGGGGAGCCCTGCATGATGACTGGGGTGTCCTGATCTATCCCACGATCGGGACTGGGCTCATCTGGAGCTACGGCGTCACGGCCCCGTCGGAGGTCCTCGGTGTCCTGCGGGACTGTCGGTTGCCAACGCATCGGGTCAAGCGGCTCGGTCGCTACGACATCAACTACCCACCCTCGGTCGCAGCTCGGGAGCAGGTCGAGGAGACGACGTCCATCTGGGACGGCTTTTCCTGGTGACCCTGCTGAGCCTGATCGTCGGCAACTCGCGGGGATGGCGCATGCAGCCCCCACCCGGTCCACTCTCACCCTTCGCGCCACAGGCGCTCAGCTCAGGCGTATGCGGTGGGCAAGTGCGTGGCGTGGCCACCGACCCCATGGCTGCTCTAGAACGTCTCGTCCCACGTTGCGACGGTGACCTGCACGGCATACACCCCGTCGTCGACGCTCACGTGCAGCACGCCGCGCACGGTCCCGTCGGGCCGTGGTTGCGGCGGGGGCGAGGGCACGAAGGTCCCCACCAGCAGCACCTCGTCGGCGGGCGGCAGCGTCGAGCGGCCGATGTCGTTGGGCGAGGTGTCGTCGAGCTCGCTGATGACGAACTGGACCCCCTTGGTGTAGGGGATGAGGTCGGGCAGGTACTGCCGGATCTCGCGCACGTCGTCCTGGTCGAAGTCACCGATCTCGTCGTTGTCGATGCGCCGCAGCAAGGCACCGTCGACGTTGACAGACATCTCGATGTCGTCGGCGCCCCAGCCGCTCGTCTCCTTCTCGCAGACCACCCGCGGCTCGCCACGTGCGCCGCCGAGCAGCAATGAGATGTCGACCTTGGCCAGGAGCTCCACCGACAGGTCGCCCGGCGCCAGCCCGTCCGCGCGCGTGACCTGCACATAGGCGACGTCGCCCTTGCCGAGCTCGACCTTGAGGACATATGCCGACTCGCCCGGCCCCTGCTGGTCCTCCAGCGTCCACGTGCCGGCGTTCTCCCTGGCAAGGGACACGCCGAACGTCACGCCGGACCCCGTGATCGCGACCTCGGCCGTGACCTTGCGTCCGATGTCCACCTGCGGCCCGTCGAGCCGGAACCACTTGGTGTCCGCGTCATCCCACGGCGTCGAGAACATGTCGTCGTTGAGCCGCTGCCCAGCGCCGGGGAATGCGGCGGACACCGGCACGCCATACGGCAGCTGGATCGCATCCCACGGGCCGACGCCGTTGTGCTTGTAGGCCCGGAACGACATGTTCTGCTCGCCCCCACGAGAGAACGGGAACACCTTGACCACGAAGGGCGCCGAGGCGAGGACGAACTTCTTGCCGGTGTCGGGGTTCTCCTCCTCGCGGTACTGCTTGCGCGGTCTGGACAGGTCGGTGTCGAGGTAGACCTCGAACCCGCACCTGTCCGCACCCTCGTCGAGCCGGAAGTCATAGGTACCCGCCTCGTCGAAGCGGTACCAGCGCACTTGGCCTTCGGTGAGCAGCACCGGGCCGTCCGTGACGACCGGAAAACTGGGGAAGGCCGGAAACACCGGCACCATCGCGCCCGCCGGTGTCGAGTGCGCGACCGGGCGAGCCAGGTCGATGCGCAGCGGTTTGTGGTCGCTCATGTAGGACACGTCCGGATGCCCGGGCGGCACCTCGGACAGGTCGTAGTCGATCGACAGATGCTGCGCCGACAGCCCGCTCGTCACCGATCCGAGCACGTAGTCGAGCCGCTGCTCCTGAGGCGGATAGCGCACCGAGGCCGAGTAGCCCGGGTCTCGCAGACCGGGCGCGCCGACGCACTGTCGGGCGCCCCACAGGTCGACCGCGACGTCGGTGAACGCGTGCCCGGGGGTGGCGAAGTAGGACGACCACTCAGCGATCGACACCGCCGTCGAGAGCGGCTCGCCCATGATGTTGAGGTCGCCCATGTAGAAGGTCTCCTCCGGCAGCGGGAACCCGCCGGCACACACCTTGATGAAGTCCGCTGCGACCTGGATCTGCTTGGCCCGCGCCGTTCGATGCTCTTCGACGACGTCGGTGTCGGCCTGCGTATGGCTGAAGAACACGTGCACGGGCTCGGAGAACTGGTCCCTGCGCACTCGCGCATAGACGATGCCTTTGCACGCGTCCCCGTCGTTGCCGTCGGTGTCGACATAGGGCAGGAAGTTGACGACCGGCATCGTCGCGGGCAATGGGTAGCCCAGCAGGGCGCACGCTTCGGCGAGGCCAGGGCCGAGCGAGGCCGTGCTCATCGTGTCGAAAGGGAAGCGCGAGAAGACCATCAGCCCGGAGTCTTCGAGCCGGTAGTTGCTGCTGATGTCATCGGGTATGCCGACCAGCTTCCACGTGGCGAGCAGCGGCAGGTCGACCTCTGCGCCGGCCGACTCGGTCGCCAGGTAGTTGTAGTCGCACGTGCTGATGATGAAGGGGAAGTGCGCGCGCAGCTCGTCGACCAGCACCTCCCGCGCGTCCTCGTCGAAGACCTCCGAGAGGCCCACGACGTCATAGTCGAAGGCGCTGGCGACGAGCTTCTGGGCGATGATCTTGGCGCGCTCCTCCGCCGTGTCGATCGGGGGGATGGTGTAGCCCGGCGACGCCCCGACCTGCATGGCCCACGAGCGCATCTGGACGTTCCAGCTCAGCATCCGCAGGCTGTTCATGACGATGCTCCACTCGTGCCGAGACCAGTGATCTGTGCGAACGACGGCTGTCCAGGCCCGCCACCAGGCTGCGGTATGCCGAGCAGCTCGCCCGAGTGCGCCCACCCACCGGCGCCGTCGGGTGACCAGCGGGCCAGCCGCGCTCCCGCCGCGTCGGCCACGATGATGTTGCGGCCGTGCCCGACCGCGGACACCGGCGCGATGACCCGGCGGTCGAGCGCCCCCTCGATGAGCGTGCTGACGATGTCGGTGCTCACGTCGACGAGCAGCACCCGGGCGTTGACCAGGTCGGTCACCAGCACGCCGAGCGGGTGCCCGGCCACGCCATACGGCTGCGCGGCCGCCGCGCCGGCCGGCACCGGCAGGTCGGTCCAGCCTGCTCCTGTGGCGTCGTCCACCCGCACCAACCGGGCCAGGCCAGGGTCGGTGACCCAGGTTCTGCCGCCGGCGTCGACGTGCACGCCCGTTGGCGCCTCGAAGTCGCCCACTCCCGTCGACCCCGACACCGTCGCCTGCCCAAAGGCCCGCCACTGGTCCAGGTCGGCGGTGCCGGCGGCCACGGCGGCCAGCGTGAAGCCGGTCCACACCACGCGTCGGTTGCCGGTGTCGGCGATCGCGAGGGTGCCGTCGGTGGCCACCGCGACCCCGCGAGGGTGAAGCAGCGGCCCCACACCCGACGCTGCCGTCGGGGCGAGGGGCACCGACGCGCCGGTGGTCAGGTCCAGCACGACCACTCGGTTGTTGCCCGAGTCGGCGACGACGAGCGTCCGCTTGGGGGCTCGCGCCACGGCATACGGCTTGCGCAGCCCTCCGGTGGCCGGGTCGGGCACCACGACCCGATGCGAGGCACCCACCTTGATCGAGGCCAGCTCGATGACTGATGAGGTGCGGTGGTCCACGACGAAGAGCACGGGTTCTCCTTGACCGACGGTGTGCTCGGAGCCTAGGGCGCGGCTACCGGCGTGACCAGAGGTAGACCTGCTGCACCGAGTCGGGCACGGTCTGGGCGACGAGCCCGGGCAGCGTGCTCGTCATGCCGATCGTCGTGCAGTCCGAGGAGATGCCGAAGGGGAACAGCCCGCGGCTCACGGCGTCGCCGGACCGACCGACCTGCACCACCTCGGTGACTCCCGTCTCGACGGTATGCAGATAGGTGCCGTTGGGCGTCAGGAACGCGACGCACGCTCCGTTGCTCGCGACCAAGGGGTCATCGCCCGAGCCGGCGCCGGCACTGAGCCAGGTCGTCCGCCCGGTCGCGAGATGGCGCAGGTAGACGTCGGGCGCGTCGTTGGTGTCGCGCGCGACGAGGGCGGCAGCGGTGGTGAACGCGACGACCTTGCCGTCGTCGCTGACGGTGTAGTCCGAGACCGGCAGCACCCGCCGGCCGGCGTCGAGGATGAGCGGGCGGACCGTGCCGGTGGAGCGGTTGTAGCGGTAGAGAGTCAGGTCGTCGGTGTGTCCGGGCAGCGCCACGGACCCCATCGACCCGGCGAACGCCAGGAAGTCGACCGACCCGCCGTTGGCGGTGACATCGGGCAAAAAGACGGCTCGGTCGTAGCGCTGGGTGCCGTCGGGGCGTCCACTGGCCAGCCAGGTCGTGCGGGTGACCAGGTCGGTGAGAGCGATGTCGCCTTGGGCGTTCGCGTCACCAGGCGCGACCTGGTCGTCCAGGGTCACGAAGGCCACATATCGTCCGCTGCGGCTCATGCTGCCGACGTAGGCGCCTCGGGTCGGCGTGGCCCCACCGACCCGACGGTCGACCATCTGCAGATCGGGCTCGGCCGCTGACTCGAGGTAGACGTGATAGTTACCCCCGGTCGGCGCAGCGACACTGAGCGCAAGGTTGGGTGCGCTCGAGGTGAAGAGCACCTTGCCGGTGAGGCTCACGGCGGTGGGCAGCGAGCTGCCCCGGCCGCCGACTCCCGCATCGGTGCGGGAGACGAGGCGGGTGCGCCCGGACACCGCGTCATACAGGTAGGCCTGGTCGGTGCCGGCCGGGTTGCCCTGGGAGACGACCTCGAGGTCGGCGGTGGAGTAGGCGAGGTAGCGGCCGTCGCTGCTCATGTCCGGCGATTCGGACCACTGGCTGACACCGTGCCCGGCCAGCGTCCGGCTGACGAGGGTGAGATCGCCGACCACGGAGGCGACCGCGTCGCCATCCACCTCAGCGCCAGACGCCGTGCTGGGGAGGCCGAGCACGCAGCCTAGGCACGTCCCCACGACGGCAAGGGACGAGACGATGGTGAGACGGGTCTTACCCAGGATGGACACGTGACAACTACCCCCACCGCCAGCGCGCGGCTGACTTGCGCTCGAACAACACGAGTGACATGTGCCGGATCTCGATTCCCCACCGGCCGTGGGTCATCAAAGCACAGCCGAAGGCTGTTGGGAATGGCTGCTCACTTCGGATGCGCGAGTCACCCCAGACGCAGGGACACGTTGTCGATCCGCCCGTCGAACTGGTCGGGCGAGGGGTGTGGCGACCCGTCTGCGCTGAGCTTGCCGCCGATGGTCACCTGCGTGTCCACGTCGAATCGCAGATCGCCGCCGGCCCCACTGACGGTGTGGCTGCCGATGACGACGAACCCGCCCACGGCGGTGTCCCAGCGGCTCACCGTGGAGGTCAGGGTGCCGGCACTGGCGTCACGCCGGCATTCGCCGCGATGCCACTTGGTGTTGCCGGCCGCGATGGTGACCGCCGGCGTGGTGAGCGCCGCAGCACCCTCGCTGAGGCGCAGCGCGCAGAGGACGCGGCCGTCGTCGGCGCTGAGCTTCCACTGCGGACCGCCAGCGAGACCCCGCTGCAGGATGTTCTCGCCACCGCCGATGGTCGTGTCGAAGGAGAAGTCCGCTCGCCAGGTGAACGACCCGCTGCCCACCGCGAGCGCGTCCGAGCCGGAGCTCTTCAGGCCGACGATGGCCGGGATGCTGGCCGAGGCTCCGCGCAGGTCCATCGACCGGTTCGTCGACGTCGTGCCGTTCTCCGCCGCCTTGGCCCGCGAGGGCTTGGGCACCACGCTGACGAAGACTGTCGGCTGGGCCGTGCCGGTGATGTCTGGATAGGAGACGGTCGAGCCGAGTCCGTACTCGTTGAAGGTCATGCTGAACACCGTGGTCGTCGAGCTGGCCCTAGCCGAGAGGATGGGCAACGAAGCGAGCGTGACGGCGCACAGGGCAACGAGGGCGTGACGAAGGGGCGTTCGTCGCACTTCGAGCTCCTAGCGGTTGGGCGGGTGGACACTGGACGGGGTCTACCCAATGTAACAAGACGGATACGACGCGTCCGGGGACTTTGCGAATATCCGTGACCGTCGTTGTTGCCGGCCGAGTTCCACGCCTGTCACCCAGGCGCCTGGGCGGCGAGCCGGGACGCACCCAACCGCGCATCGGCGCCCGTCGCCACCCATCGCTAGGGTGTTGCCCATGTCTTCGTACCTCGTCGTCGGGGCCGTGGTCCTCGCCGGGGTGCTCCTGGTCACCGCCGCTATGCTCGCGCGCCGCCTGGTGGCCCCGCGGGCGCCGACGCCGGGCAAGCTCGCGACCTACGAGTCCGGCGTCGACCCGGTGGGCGACGGCTGGGCGCAGACCAACATCCGCTACTTCGTCTACGCGTTCCTCTATGTCATCTTCGCCGTCGACGCGGTCTACCTCTTTCCCTGGGCCACCGTCATCCGGGACGCCGAGCTCGGCAAGGCCAGCCTGATCGAGATGGGCATCTTCATCAGTGTGATCGTGCTCGGTCTCGCGCACGCTGCTCGACGGGGGCTGTTGCGATGGGTGTGAGCGCCTCATGAGCACCCCGCTGCCGATGCCGCGAGTGGGACCCGTCACCGAGCACGCTCCGACACCCATCAAGATCGTGCTCAACTGGGGCCGGCGCTACTCGCTGTGGGTGTTCAACTTCGGTCTGGCGTGCTGCGCGATCGAGTTCATCGCGGCGTCGATGGCCCGCCACGACTTCATCCGGCTCGGGGTGATCCCCTTCGCCCCCGGCCCGCGCCAGGCCGACCTGATGGTCGTCTCGGGCACGGTGACCGACAAGATGGCGCCGGCCATCCGCCGGCTCTACGACCAGATGCCCGAACCCAAGTACGTCATCTCGTTCGGGGCGTGCTCCAACTCCGGTGGGCCCTACTGGGACTCCTACTGCGTCACCAAGGGCGTCGACCAGCTCATCCCCGTCGACGTCTATGTGCCCGGATGCCCCCCGCGGCCCGAAGCCCTGCTGCACGGCATCCTGCGCCTGCAGGAGCAGATCGCGGGCGAGTCCCTCACGAGCGCCTCGATGGCAGCCAAGATGGGGTATGTCGGGCAGCGCCCGCGCAGCGCAGCCTCCCTCACCCGTCCGATGGTGGCCCCGCCGGCTGCCGCCGATGATGCTCCAGCCCAGGGTGGATCCGCCCCTGACGCACCCGACCGCGACGGGGCGCCATGAGCAACCAGACCAGCACGTTTCGTGACGTCGCGCTCAGCGACTGGGTGTCGGCCGTGCGCAGCGCCCGCGACAGCGGGTTCGACTACTTCGACTGGCTCACGGCCGTCGACGCCACTGACGCCCTGGACGGACCCACTGGCCCGGGCGCGACCGACGGTGCCGGCCCGGCCCAGGGCGCGGGGCCCGACCAGGGCGCGGCCCCGGCCTACGAGGTCGTCGTTCATCTGGCCAGGATCGACGGCGACCCAGGCGTGGGGCACTGGGAGGGAGCCCTGATCCGCACCCGCGTGCCGGTCGAGGGCGTCCTGCCCAGCCTCACCGCGGTCTTCGCCGGCGCCGCGTGGTACGAACGCGAGGTCGCCGAGATGTTCGGCATCGAGATCTCTGGCTTCGGCGACGGCACCGACCTCGGGGTGCGACCGCTGCTGCTGCCGGTCGGTTTCGAGGGACACCCGCTGCGCAAGTCCTTCATGCTCACGGCGCGCGCGTCCAAACCCTGGCCCGGCGCCAAGGAGCCGGGCGAGAGCGGTGACGTGGCGGCGCGCGGGGCCGCTCCTGGGCGCCGTCGGGTGCAGGCCCCGGGCGTGCCGCCCCCCGAGTGGGGCCCCCGCCAGCAGGCACTGCCGGGGGAGCCGTCATGAGCCTGCTCGAGGTGCTGTTGCGCACAACGGCAGTGATGGCGGCCTTCCTCGTCCTGCCACTGCTCGTCGGACAGGCCGAGCACAAGGTCATGGCCCACATGCAGGGCCGGCTCGGCCCCATGTATGCCGGCGGGTTCCACGGCTGGGCGCAGCTCGTCGCCGACGGCGTGAAGTTCGTCCAGAAGGAGGACATCACCCCGGCACGTGCCGACACGTGGGTCTTCAAGTGGGCGCCGGCCCTCGCCCTCATCCCGTATCTCGTCGCCCTGTCGATGATCCCCATCGCCCCCGGAGTGGTCGCCGCCGATGTCGACGCCGGCATCCTCGCGGTGCTCGCCGTGCTGGCCGTCGGCATCCTCGGCACCCTCATGGCGGGGTGGGCGAGCGCCAACAAGTACGCCCTGCTCGGTGCCCTGCGCGCGGCCGCGCAGCTCTTGTCCTACGAGCTGCCGATGGTGCTCGCCGCCGCCTCGGTCGCGCTGGCCGCCGGCACCCTCTCGCTGACGGGCATCGCGGCGGCGTGGTCGCCGTGGTGGCTGCTGCTGCAGCTGCCCGGCGCCTTCGTCTTCCTCGTCGCGGCCCTGGCCGAGCTCCAACGGCCGCCGTTCGACATGCCGGTCGCCGACTCCGAGATCGTCTTCGGCGCCTACACCGAGTACACCGGGCTGCGGTTCGCCTTCTTCCTGCTCGCCGAGTACGCCGGCATCGTCGTCATGTCGCTGCTCTTCGCCGTCCTCTACCTCGGTGGCTGGGCAGGTCCGGGCCCCGACGCGCTGGGCTGGGTCTGGACGATGCTCAAGGGCTTCGCCGTCGCCGTCCTCGTGATCTGGCTCCGGGTGGCGTGGCCCCGCATGCGCGAGGACCAGCTGCAGCGTCTCGCCTGGGTGGTCCTGGTGCCCCTCGCCCTGGTGCAGCTCGGCATCACCGGCGCCTGGGTGGTGTTCCTCGCATGACGACTCCCAGTCCCAAACGTGGCCTGCGCGGGGTGCCAGGGCTGGTCAAGGGGCTGGCCACCACGGCCCGGACCCTCGCCATCCCCACCCACACGCGTGAGTACCCCGACGTGCTGCCGGCTCTGCCCGCCCGCTCGCGCGGTGTCATCGCGCTGACCGAGGAGAACTGCACGTCGTGCATGCTGTGCGCGCGTGAGTGCCCCGACTGGTGCATCTACATCGACTCGCACAAGGAGACGATCCCGGCCACCACCCCTGGCGGACGCGATCGCCAGCGCAACGTCCTCGACCGCTTCGCCATCGACTTCTCGCTCTGTATGTACTGCGGTATCTGCATCGAGGTCTGCCCGTTCGACGCCCTGCACTGGAGCCCCAACTTCGAGTACGCCGAGGTCGACATCCGGGACCTGCTGCACGAGAAGAGCCGGCTCGGGGAGTGGATGACGACGGTGCCGGCCCCGCCCCCGCTGGACCCGGGTGCCGCCGAGCCGGCCGAGGTGACCGCGGCCGCCAAGCCCGCGCGCCCGGTCCGACCGCCCGGGCGGGCGACCACCGGCCGTTCGGACGCTCCCGGGAGCCCCGAGGCTGCCGAATGACCGGTCGCGACCTCATCTTCGTCGCCCTCGCCCTGCTCACGACGGCGAGCGCGCTCATGTCGGTCCTCACCCGCCACGTCGTGCATGCCGCGCTCTGGCTCGTGGCCTGCCTCGGCGCGTTGGCCGGGTGCTATCTCGTCCTCGGTGCCGAGCTCGTCGCCGCCGTGCAGCTGCTCGTCTACGTCGGTGCCGTCGTCGTGCTCGTGCTCTTCGCCCTCATGCTCACCCGCGCGCCGATCGGACCCAACCGCGACCTTGACACCTCGCGCTGGCAACGCATCCTGGCCGGGCTGATCGGTGCCGCTGTGGCCGGACTCATCGCCGCCTATGTCATCCCTGTCACGGACGCCCTGCCGACACCGCGCGAGGCGACCGAGACCAAGAGCGTCGCGACCGCGATCTTCGGCACGTGGGTCTGGCCCTTCGAGCTGCTCTCGCTGCTGCTGCTCGTCGCCCTCATCGGCGCCTTCGCCGTCTCTCGGGTGACCGGCGCCGCCCCGCGACGCGGTGGGTCTGGGGTCTCGGCGTGAGCACGCTCTGGCCCCCGGTCATCCTCGCGGCACTGCTCGCCGGCATCGGTGTGTATGGCGTCCTGGCCCGCCGCAACGCCGTGCTGGTGTTGATCGGCGTCGAGCTGATCCTCAGCGCGGGCACCCTGCTGCTCGTCACCATCGGCAGCACCGACGACTCACCGTTGCGGGCTGGGCACACGTTGGCCCTCTTCGTCATCACGATCGCGGCGGCCGAGATCTGTGTGGCACTCGCCATCATCCTGGCGGCCTTCCGGATCCAGGGCAGCATCGACCTCTCGCCGACCCGCGCCCGGGTCGCGGTTGGTGACCCGGGTGACGGTGAGAGCTCGAGGCTGGTCCGATGACTCCCGACCGCACCGTGGCGCTGCTCATCGTCGCCATCCCGACGATCGCCGCCATGCTCGGTGTTGTCCTCGCGCGCCGACCGCGGATCGGCATACCGGTGGCGCTGGCCGGATCGCTTGCCGTGCTGGTCGGCTGCGTCGCCCAATGGGCTCAGCTCGGTCTGCTGAGCACCAGTGGGAGGTCCGCGTCGGTCGCGCTCGACACCGCCCCCGGGTTCGGCGGGCTCGTGGTGGGCGAGCTCGTCATGCCCTTCGAGCTCGTCGTCGACCGACAGTCGGTCATCACCGCGACAGTCGTCGCCATCGTCGGCCTCGCGGTGCAGGCCTACGCCGTCTGGTATCTCGCCGACGATCCCCGATGCGCCACCTTCGCCGCCACCGTGTCGATGTTCGTCGCGGCCATGCTGCTCGTGGTCATGTCTGCCGACCTGGTGCTCACGCTCATCGGGTGGGAGGTCATGGGCTGGGGGTCCTACCTGCTCATCGGACATCTCAGCACGCGCGAGGCGGCCCGGCGAGCGGCGTTCAAGGCGTTTCTCGTCACGCGGTTCGCCGACGCAGGCTTCGTCCTGGGGATCCTCATCCTGGCGGCTCTGGCCAAGACCACGTCGATCCCCGAGATCATCGCTCGCTTCGCCGGGCTCGGCTGGGTCGGCCAGCCGCCCACCCCGGGCGCCGCCGCCGCGGTCACCTCGGCGCTGATCTTGATCGCCGTCGGGGTCGCCGGCAAGTCCGGCCTCGTGCCGTTCCACGACTGGCTTCCCGACGCGATGCAAGGCCCCACCCCGGCGTCGGCCCTCATCCACGGCGCGACCATGGTCGCCGCCGGCACGGTCGTCATCGCCCGGCTGCATCCGCTGTATGTCGGGCACCCCGCGGCCGCCGCCGTCCTGGCCGTGCTCGCCTCGATCACCATGATCTGGGCAGCGCTCCTCGCCTTCGCGCAGACCGACCTCAAGAGGCTGCTGGCCTACTCGACGCTGAGCCAGGTCGCGGTCATGCTCAGCGGTCTCGCGGTCGTCGGCGTCGGCAGTGCCGACCCCAGCGGCGCGGCCAGCACCAGCGCCGGCCTGGCCCACATGCACGGCCACGCCTTCTTCAAGGCGCTGCTCTTCCTCGCGGCCGGCTGGCTGGCTGCAGGAGCCGCGGGCACGGCCATCGCTGCTCTGCACGGCCGGACCCACTGGCGGTCGCCGCTCGGGTTCAGCCTCCTGATCGGGCTGGGGGCGCTGGCCGGAGTGCCGCCCCTCGTCGGGTTCTTCACCAAGGAGGGCGTCATCCACGTGGCCGAGCGAGCCGCTCTCGACGGCAGCGCCGTCGGGTGGGTCGTGCTCATCGCCTTGCTCGTCACCGTGGCGCTGACCGCCGCCTACGTCACGCGGCTCGCGTTGGTCATCATCGCCTTCACCCCCTCGGCTGCCGCCTCCGGCACCGGCTCTGAAGGCGCCGGGCTGGTCACCGCGTGGGGACGCTGGCCCGTCCTGGCCCTGGCGCTGTGCACCACCCTCGGTGGTGTGGTCGTGCTCGCGTCCGAGGCTGGGCTGGCGATCGGCGTCCTCACCACGCTGGTGTCACTCGCCCTCGTCGGCGGTGCCGGGTATGCCGTGTGGCAGCTGTTTCGCCGCACCGGGGAGGACCCGGTCGCCCTCGTGCGCCCGTCGCTCATCGCGCACGCGCAGACCGGCTTTGGCATCGACCGGGCCTACGTGTGGGTGGCCGAGCGGGTCGTGGCCCTGGGGCGCCTTGTCGTGCTGCTCGACCGCGACGTCGTGGACGCCTACCCGCGGGGGGTCGCGCGCGCGACACTACTGGCTGGGCGCGCGGCAGAGCGTGGCCACCGGGCAGTGCCGTCATCGGGTCTCGTCGCCGTGCTCACCGGCCTGGTCGCGGCCCTGGTGATCGGGGTGGTCGCGTGGCGCTGACCCTGGCGGTCATGCTCGGACTGCCACTGGCCGTCGGCGTGGTGCTCTTGGCCATCGTCCGCGACATGACGGCGCGAGCCGCCAACATCCTGTCGCTCGTTGCCGCAGCCGGCACGGCGGTGGCCGCCGTCGTCGCCGCCTTCACCCGCCCGGTGGTGGACCTGCCCTGGGTGCCGGCCATGGGCCTGCGCTGGTCCTTCGAGGTCGACGGCATCGCCGTGCCGCTGATCATCCTCACCGCCGTCCTCACCGTCGCGATCGTCTGGCACTCGCGCGATGCGGAGCCGGTCGGCGGCGCTGCCGGGACCTACTACGGCTCGATCATGCTCGTGGAGCTCGGCGCTCTGGCCACCTTCACCGTGCGCGACGCCATCGGGTTCTTCATCGCCTTCGAGCTGGTGCTCGTGCCCATGTGGATCATCATCGGCCGCTTCGGCGACTCGCACGTCAGCGCGCAGGCCCGCTCCGATGCGGCCAACCGGTTCCTGCTCTTCACGGTCACCGGATCCGGCTTGATGCTGCTCGGGCTCGTGACCCTGGTCGCCGTGACCGGCACCTCCAACCTCGACGCGCTCGCCGCCGGACGAGGCGCGGGCCTGGACTCGGGCACCCAGCTGCTCATCGCCGTCCTGCTCGTCCTCGGGCTGGGCATCAAGGTGCCCATCTGGCCGTTCCACACGTGGCTGCCCCCCGCCCACACGACGGCCCCCACCGCCGGCTCGGTCCTGCTGGCCGCCGTGCTGCTCAAGATGGGCACCTACGGGCTCATCCGGATCGCCGTGCCCACGGTGCCCGAAGGGTTTGCCGTCGTGGCGCCGGCGCTGGCCGCCTGCGGCGTCATGGGCATCCTCTGGGGTGGTCTGGCCTGTCTCGTCGAGCGCGACCTCAAGCGCCTCGTGGCCTACTCGTCCGTGGCCCACATGGGCTTCGTCGCCCTCGGCATCGCGTCGGGCACCGAGGTGGGCCTGCAGGCGGCCCTCTTTGGCAACGTGGCGCACGGTGTCATCTCCGCGCTGCTGTTCTTCGTGGTCGGCGGCATCAAGGACCGGTGGCTCACCGCCGACCTCGAAGCACTTCCAGGAGCGTTGCGCGAGACCTCGCCACGCTTCGGCTTCGCGCTCGTCGTCGGGTTCGCCGCGGCGCTGGGCCTGCCCGGACTGATCGGGTTCTGGGGTGAGTTCCTGGCGGTCTATGCCGCGTGGTCACCGGCCGCTGACCTGCCGACCGGGTTCTATCAGGCACTTGCGGTCGGCGCGGTCCTCGGTATGACGATCGCCGCGGCCTACTCGCTGCGTGTGCTGCGCGTGGTGTGGGCGGGCTCGCAGCAGAAGCGAGGACGCGGCGACGCCTTCGGTCTCGAGTGGGCTGTTCTCGGGCTGCTCATCGCCGCCACCGTGCTCGGCGGACTCATGCCGGGCCCACTGCTCGACCTGACCGCCCCGGTCGCGCGCGAGCTGCTCGGCGTCGCTGGCACTGATGGGGTGGCGACCCCATGACTGTCGAGCTCGACATCCTGGCCCTGCTGCCGGTCCTGGGGCCGGTTGCTGGTGCTCTGGCCGTGCTCGTGGCCGACCTCGTGGCGCCCCGACAGCGTCGAGCCCACTACGTCATCGCGGTGGTGTCGATCACCGTGCTGGGCTTCCCCGGGCTGCTGGGCGTCATCGGAGCGGGGGCCGGTGACTCCAAACGGACCATGTGCTTGAGCGAGTACCTCTGCCTCTACGAGGTCGACGCCGTCTCGGCCACCTTGCAGTTCGCGGCCCTGCTCAGCGCGCTGGCCGTGCTTCTGATCGCCTGGCCCCGCGAACGGCATACGCCGGCCGAGATGTCGAGCACCCAGATCGTGCTGATGCTCTCGGCGACCTCGGGGGCCGTCGCCGTCGCCGGGGCTCGAGACCTCGGCTCATGGCTCGTCGCGTTGGAGATCGCCACGATCCCCGTGATCGTGCTGGCCGCGTTGCCCGCGACCCGCGCCGCACTCGCGGGCGCCATGCAGCTGCTGACGACCTCGCTGGTGTCGGTGGCGCTGCTCGTCGTCGGGGCGGGGCTCTGGTATGCCGCGACCGGCTCGCCGTTGCTGCGCGCCGAAGCCGTGCTCAACGTCGACACCGACGCCCAGCGGGCCCTGCTGACCTTGGCCGTGGTCTTCATGCTCGCCGGGCTGGCCTTCAAGCTCTCGCTCGCCCCTTTCCACGCCTGGACGCCGACCGCCTACGTCGGTGCGCCGCTGGCCGTCACGGTGCTGCTCGCCACGGTGTCCAAGATCGCCGCGCTGGCGGCCCTGATCGTCGTGGCCCAGGCGCTGTCGGCGCTGGGCGCGGCGGCGGTGGCGACGATCGCCGTGCTCGCCGCCGCGAGCATGACCCTCGGCAACCTCGTCGCGCTCCGTCAGCGCGATGTCGTGCGGTTCCTCGCCTGGTCGACCATCGCCCAGGCGGGGTGGGTCGTGCTGCCTCTCGTCAGCCTGTCCGGGCCCGGCATCCAGGCCGCCGCCGGCTACCTCCTGGGCTATGTCATGGCCACCGTGGTGGCGTTCGGCGTCGTCGCCGTGCTGGTGCGCGAGGCATCCGAAGGAGCAACCGACGGCGAGCGCTCGGCATACGACATCTCGAGGTTCCGCGGGTTGCTGCGCCGACGGCCGGCGACCGCCGGCGCCTTCGCGCTCGCGCTCTTCTCGCTGGCCGGGGTCCCCCCAGGGCTCCTCGGACTGGTGACCAAGATCCTGGTGCTGCGGCCGGTGCTCGCCGAGGGGTGGTGGGTGCTCGGGGTGATCGCGGTCGTCAATGTCGTCATCGGGGTCGCCGTCTATCTGCGCTGGTTCGCGGTGATGCTCGAGGCGGCCCCAGACGAGCTCGAGCCCGATCGAGCCCACCCGAGCCAGGCGCTCGCCCTGCTGGTCAGCGGGGTGCTGTTGCTGGTGGTGGGGGTGGCGCCGCAGCTCATGCTGGGGCTGCTCGGCTAGTCGTCTGCGCGCTCGCGGCTCCCGTCGAGGCAGGGGCCGACGCGTGTCGGGGAACACTCGGGACCACTGGGGACCACTGGGGCCACTCGGGAACACCGTCCCCCGCCGTCGTCGTTCATACGACATGCACAAGCACTACAACGGCCTCAAGACCGCTGCCCTTTTCGGCGCGATCTTCGCCGTCCTTCTGGCCATGGGGTCGCTGATCGCAGGCGGTCGCTACCTGTGGCTCTTCGCCGTTCTCGGCGTCGGGATGACGTTCTATGGCTACTGGAACTCGGACAAGATCGCGATCAAGGCCATGCGGGCCCGTCCCGTGAGCGAGGCGGAGGCGCCGCAGATGTACCGCATCGTCCGCGAGCTCTCGACCGCCGCCGGCAAGCCGATGCCTCGTCTCTATGTCTCACCCACCCAGGCGCCCAACGCCTTCGCGACGGGTCGCAACCCGGACAACGCGGCCGTCTGCTGCACCGAGGGGATCCTGCGCCTGTTGGACGAGCGTGAGCTGCGGGGCGTCCTCGGCCACGAGCTGATGCACGTCTACAACCGCGACATCCTCACCAGCTCGGTGGCCGCAGCCATCGCCGGGGTGATCACCTCGGTGGCCCAGATGGCGATGTTCGCGAGCATGTTCGGTGGTGGCGGGTCCGACGAGAACCGACCCAACCCCTTTGCCTTGCTCCTGATGTCGCTGCTCGCCCCGCTCGCCGCGGGGATGATCCAGATGGCGATCAGCCGCACGCGTGAGTACGACGCCGACGAGGACGGCTCCCGCCTGACCGGCGACCCACTCGCCCTGGCGAGCGCCTTGCGCAAGCTCGAGATGGGCATTGCGCGGGCACCCTTGGCGCCGCAGCAGGATGTCGTCAACGCGAGCCACCTGATGATCGCCAACCCGTTCCGCGCCCAGGACGTCTCACGGCTGTTCTCGACCCACCCACCCATGACCGACCGGATCGCCCGACTGGAGTCGTTGGCCGGACGCGGATAACGTCCATGGCGTGGCGAGCCTGACGCGCATCGAGGCACGCACCCGAGCCGACCTGGTCCGGGTGCGTTCCTATCTGGTCGAGCTCGACCTCGTGCCGGCGCCGACCGGACCCCGACGCAGCCGGCGTCCCCCTGCGCCCGTGGAGTCCTTCGGGTCGCGCACTGTCATCGACGTCGAGGCCGCCTACCTGGGCGACACCTGGCTGGACCTTCGGGCGACGTCGCTGCAGTCCGCGCTGCTCAACGGTGAGCCACTGGACCCGGCAACCCTGATGGAGGGACGGCTGCCGATCACCCTGCGAGCCGGCGCCAACCGGCTCGAGATCGAGGCCACCATGGCGTTCAGCCGTGATGGGCAGGGACTGCACCGAGCCGTCGATCCCGAGGACGGTGAGGCCTATGTCTACGGGCACCTCTTCCTCGATGCCGCGCCGACCGTGTTCGCCTGCTTCGACCAGCCCGACCTCAAGGCGCCCTACGACATCACCGTCCGGACCCCACCCTCGTGGGTCGTCATCGGCAACGGCCCGGCTACCTCGCCCGAGCCAGGGGAATGGCGGGTGGTGCCGCCCGCGCCGCTGGCGACCTACTTCGTGACGATCTGCGCCGGGCCGTACGTCAGCGTGCACAGCGAGCACGACGGCATACCCCTGGGTCTGCACGCCCGCGCCTCGCTGCGTCCCCAGCTGGAGCGCTGGTCCGACGCGCTCTTCGACGTGACGGCCCGATGCTTTGACTACTTCCACGCCTTGTTCGACATCCGCTACCCCTTCGGGGAGTACCACCACGTCTTCGTCCCCGAGTTCAACGCGGCCGCCATGGAGAACCCTGGGTGCGTCACCCTCCGTGACCAGTACCTCTTCCGTGGCCAGGCGACCGACGACGAGATCAGCGAGCGCACTAACACGATCGCCCACGAGATGGCACACATGTGGTTCGGCGACCTCGTGACGATGCGGTGGTGGGACGACCTGTGGCTCAACGAGTCGCTCGCCGAGTACCTCGCCTACCGCGCGAGCAACGGCACCGGCCTCACCCCGGACTCATGGGTCTCGGCCACGATCGCCCGCAAGGTCTGGGGGTACGCCGCCGAGCGGGCACCCTCGACACACCCCGTCGCCGGGGCGCCTGCGCTCGACGCACAGAGCGCGCTGCAGGACTTCGACGGCATCTCGTATGCCAAGGGCGCCTCCGTGCTGCGCCAGCTCATCGCCTACATCGGTGACCGGGCGTTCATCGAGGGCCTTCGCGAGCACCTGCGCAGCCACTCGTTCGGCAACGCGACGATGCACGACTTCCTCGGCGCCCTCGGTCGGGCGGCCGACCGCGACCTGACCTCGTGGCGGGACGCCTGGCTGCTCACGGCAGGCCGCGACCAGCTGGCGGCCCACCTGCGATCGGGCACCCTGCACCTGACCCGGACCGACCCGTGCATGAACGGTGCTCGCGCTGCCCGCCCGCACACACTCGACATTGTCGGGTACGACCACGGGCGGGCGGCCTTCCGCGTCGAGGGCACCGTCGACGCCGACTCTGCGGACTTCGGACCGGTGCCCACCGCTCGGCTGGTCGTGCCCAACGCCGGCGACTACACGTGGGCCGACCTGGTGCTCGACGAGCGCTCGCTCGCCCACGTCGGTGACGAGCTGAGCCAGATCGGCGACGAGCAGGCCCGCGCGGTCCTCTGGGTGGCCCTCATGGACGGCGTCGCCCAGGCGCGGGTCGACCCGATGAGGTATGTCGACATCGTCGCCACGGCGTGGCCCGCCCAGCAGCAGGCCGCGATCGTGCGCCGGGTCGGCAACCACGTCGTGCGCACGGTGCTGCGCTACTTCGTGCCCCCGGACTTGGCGCTGGCGGCTCGACATGCCGTCTCGGATGCCGCGACGCAGCTCTTGCGGCGCGCTGAGGAGTCATCGGATGCCTGGTCCGGCACGTCTGGATCACCCGGCTCCTCGGCCGGCCCCTCAGTTGGTTTCTCACGAGGTGGAGGGTCGTCGCTGGCCATCAACGCCGCCCGCTTCATCGCCGAGATCGGCGTCGACCACGCTGCGCTGGAGCGATGGTTGCACGGGGAGGGGGTTCCCGCGGGGCTCGCCGACGACGCTGACTTCCGCTGGATCGTCGTCGGCTCGATGGCCGAGCAGGGCCTCATCCTCGCCGAGGACATCGCCGCGGTGGCGGGTCAGGACAGCACCATGGCGGGCCGGCTCAACGCGCTGCGCTCACGCGCGTCCCTGCCCGACCCCGAGTCCAAGGAGTGGGCCTGGCACGAGCTGACCTCGCCGGGCTCCGGCCGCGCCAACTACGAGCTCAACGCCCTGGCGGAGGGCTTCTGGCACGCCCGCGACGTCGACGTCGTCCGGCCGTACGTGCCTCGTTACTTCGCCGAGCTGCCCGGCCTGGCCGCCTGGGTGGGTGAGGACGCGCTCGCGACCGTGGCCGACCTGGCCTACCCCAAGGTCGTCGAGGCCCAGACGCTGCGCCTGGGTGAGGTCGCGATCGCGGACCCCGCCCTGACCCCGGCGGTGCGCCGGGCCATGGTCGACGCCGACTGGAAGATCCGCGAGGCCTTCACGAGCCGCCACACCTTCGCCTGAGCCCGCCGCACCCCCTGTCGAGCGGGCGCCGGATGTCGCCTCTGTCCGAGTTGAGCGGGCGCTGGATGTCGCCTCGCCGAGTTGAGTGGGCGCTAGATGTCGCTAAACGGCCGTTTGACGACATCCAGCGCCCACTCAACCGTCGCGATCTCGCCGCCCTCGCGGGTCCGAGGCCTCAGCGGTAGTTGGTGAACTGCAGCGCCACGTCGAGATCGGCCTCGCGCAGCATCTTCTGCACCGCCTGCAGGTCGTCGCGGGACTTGCTCGACACCCGCAGCTCATCACCTTGGATCAGTGCCTTGACCGTCTTGGGGGCCTGCTCGCGGATCATCGTGGAGATCTTCTTGGCGTTCTCCTGCGAGATGCCGTTCTTGAGTCCGCAGTCGAGGCGGTACTCCTTGCCCGAGGCTCGAGGGGTGCCCTCGCCCGCCAGGTCGAGATGCTTGAGCGAGACACCGCGCTTGACCAGCTTGGTCTGGAAGACGTCGAGCACCGCGAGGCAGCGCTCCTCCGAGTTGGCCTTCATCACGACCGACTCGCCCGAGAAGTCGATCGACGCGCCGACGTTCTTGAAGTCGTAGCGCTGCGCGATCTCCTTCTGCGCCTGGGTCAAGGCGTTGGCGACCTCCTGCTTGTCGACCTTGCTGACGATGTCCATGGACGAGTCGGCCATGTGGGCTCCCTTGGGTGACGGATGGGTGTCGTATGACGATCGGGCTCGCCGACCAGACTAGCCCGCTGGCCACCGGCGAGCGGGGAGCGGTTTGGCGGATCGTCGCGGATGCTTGCTATCCTCACTCCGGCGTGCACAGCGCCACGGCAGGTTGTCCGAGCGGCCAATGGAAGCGGACTGTAAATCCGTCGCGAAAGCTTCGAAGGTTCGAATCCTTCACCTGCCACCCTGTGAAGGGCCCCCTGACCTGCGCAGACGCGTGGCCAGGGGGCCCTTCTGCAGGTCCAGAGCCTCGGGCTCGTGCCTGGGCGACTCCGCCCCCCCGGCGCGTCCGCAGCCCCTCTCGATCGCCGGCCCCGCTGGCATCCGTCGAGCTACGATGGTGCCATGCCCACTCCGGCGGCACCCCAGGTACCTGCGGTTCCGACCGTTCATGGTCGGTCCGGTATGTCGCGCGAGCCGGCCTACGTGCGCGAGCTCGCCGAGGTGCTGCGCCTCGTTCTGGTCGCTGGTCTGGCCACCGGGATCGTCGTCATCGGGATCGGCAGTCGCCTGGCGATGCTGGCGCTGCGCCTGACCTCCCCCGACTCGGTGCTCAGGGTGCGAAGCGACGATGGCTTCACGATCGGTGAGGTCACCCTCGCCGGGACCTACAACCTCATCATCTTCGGCGCCGCCGTGGGCGTGATCGGCGCCGCTGCCTACATCGCCGTCGCCCCATGGCTGATCGGACCGCCGTGGTTGCGCCGGGTCACCGTGTCGGTCGCTGCCGGTGCCATCGGCGGGTCGATGCTCGTCCACTACGAGGGGGTCGACTTCCAGCTGCTCGGACCACTGTGGTTCGCCCTGAGCCTGTTCATCGCGCTCCCGACCCTGGCCGGACTGGCGCTCAGCGTCGCCGTGGATGCCGTGGCCGCGCCACACTCCGTGACTCGTCGGGGGCACTGGTGCTGGGCCATGCCGGTCACACTGCTGGCCCTGGTCCCACTGACGCTGCCCGTCGTCGTGCCGGTCGCCCTCCTCGTCACTGCGCTGCTCCCGCTGCGTCGACGGTACTTCGCCCGCCTATGGTCATCACCCCGCGGGCGCCTCATCATCCGGGGCGCATTCTTGGCTGTGGCGTTGGGCGGCTTCGTCGCGCTGGGGTCCGACCTGCGTCAGTTCGGGCTGCTCGGTTGACCGCCCCGCGCGCCGCCGCGAAGGAACGCCGGGGTGACCCACGGCTGTGTTTCACATAGGTTCGTCTATGCGCGGCTTGACTCGTCCGGCAGTCATCGATGCGGGCGATCCCACCCTCGAGGGGAACGACGACCATGGCGACACCCGACATCTCGGTTCAGCTGTACTCCGTGTACAAACCCCTCGAGGCTGACCTCGACGCAACCCTCGGTCGGCTCGCCGACATCGGGCTGCGGCACGTCGAGGCCTTCGACTTCGTGCGACGCGCCGACTCGCTCAGGGCGGCACTCGACCGCCACGGGCTCAGCGCGCCCACCGCCCACGCCATCCTGATCGAGGACAAGGTGCAGACGCCCGACGCCTTGTTGACCGTGCCTCCCGCCGAGCAGACGTTCGAGGCGGCCGCGACTCTCGGCGTCTCGATCGTCATCGACCCCTTCGTGCCGCCGGCCCGATGGACCAGCCTCGACGACGTACAGCGCAGCGCCGACCGGCTCAACGAGCGGGCCACCCAAGCCGCGACGTATGGCCTGCGAGTGGGCTACCACAACCACGACGCCGAGCTGAGCTCGATGATCGACGGCCGCCCGGTGCTCGAGATCTTCGCCGAGCTGCTCGACCCCGCCATCGCGCTCGAGGTCGACCTCTACTGGGCGCGGGTCGGCGGCCAGGATCTGGCCGACCTGCTCACGAGGCTGGGCGACCGGGTCGAGGCGGTCCACGTCAAGGATGGCCCAATGCGCGCAGGCATCTCGAGTGCCCAGCTGCCCACCGACCAGGTGCCGGCCGGTCAGGGCGACGTCCCGCTGCTCGCAGCCCTGCAGGCCGGGAGCAGCATCCGGTATGCCGTGATCGAGTTCGACCACTTCGCGGGTGACATCTTCGACGGCATCGAGCAGAGCTACGCGTTCCTCGAGGCGAGCCTGGCGCCGTCGCAGTGAGCCGCCGCGTGGGGTCCGAGCCGGTCGCGACGTGAGGGCCGTCGTCCTGGGCAAGGGATGGGGCCAGGTGCACGTGCGCGCGTTGCGCGAGCACGGCGTCGACGTGGTCGGCCTGGGCGGGCGCCCCCAGAGCCAAGCCGAGACAGAAACGGTCGCGCGGAGCCTCGACATACCCCACGCGGTGTCGACGCCGGATCAGGTGCGGGCGCTCGCGCCGGACCTCGTGACGCTCGCGACGCCGGCCAGCACCCACGCCGACCTGCTGGGCGAGTATGCCGAGCTGCCAGTGATCTGCGAGAAGCCGCTGCTGGGCCTGCACGGTGACCCGGGGGTGCTGCAACGCCGACAGGCCGCGACGTTCGTGACCTACGGCTTCGCCTTCTTGGAGGTGGCCGAGTGGCTGGCGACGGCGGTCGCGACCGCGGGTGCGACTCGGCGCGTGCACGTGGAGACGACCTACGACCTGCCCTCGGACCTGACGCCGGACGAGTGGGTCCTCGAAGCGGCCAGCCACCCCCTGTCCTTTGTCACGCATCTCGTCGGTCCGCCCACGTTTGCTCAGTCTGGCCACGTGCCGCACGGACGGCGGCTGGAGCTGCTGGCGAGCCAGGTTCCCATCACGGTGGTCTCGCGGCGCGAGGCGGGCATCGACGGCATGGCACACAGCGTCACCGTCGAGACTGACGAGGCGACCTTCGCCGTGCGCGGCAGCTTCGAGATGGGTGGGCCGTGGACCTATGGGCCGGTGCGTCGGGACGGCGAGGCGATCTCGGACGTCGAAGCCGATGTGCGGGGCGGGCTGGACTGCTGGCATCGGGCCACGTCGGCCGCGATGGGTGCGGCGGTGCGCACCATCGCCACCCCGAGCCAGGCGCCAGACCGGCGTCTCACGTCGATCGACACCGCTCTGGCGATCGACCTCTGCGTCCGGTCGTCGCTGGTCTAGGCCCTTAGCAGCCTGCGCGTCGCATTGAGCAGGCTCGGCGTGCTCAGCGCGCAATCGAGGGTCAGGCCGGGCTCGTCCGCCTCGAGTGGCTGCAGCGCGGTGAGCTGCGACTCGAGCAGCGATGCGGGCATGAAGTGACCACGGCGTGCGCTGAGCCGCTCGCGCAGCAGCTGAGCCGACCCGGCCAGATGGACGAACGCGACCGCATCCGACGTGCTCCGCAGGACGTCTCGATAGCCGCGACGCAGGGCCGAGCACGCCACGACGGTCCCGGTGCCGTCCTGGTCGTGCCGACCGATCCACGCGCTGACCTCGCCCAGCCATGGCCATCGGTCCTCGTCCTGCAGCGGGATGCCGGCGCGCATCATGGCGACGTTGCCAGGCGGGTGCAGGTCGTCGGCGTCGAGAAAGGCCCAACCCAGGGCATCGGCAACAGCACGCCCGAGCGTCGTCTTGCCGCAACCCGACACACCCATGACCACGAGGTGCCGAGCACGGGGTGGCTCAACCGTCATACGCGCATCATGCCGACTTCGACCTACGCGCGATGACCGGCGCGTGTCCCAACACCCCGTCCAGCCTGGACGTGTGGCCGGTCTTCGACACAATGAGCCTGTGTCGAGCGATCCCCAGCCCACGGTTCACGTCTCCACCGGCCAGCTGCCGCCCACCGACCGGGTCCGTGACCTCATCACCTCGGTCCATGAGCGCTACGCCACCGTCATGGACGGCGCCCTGTCGACGGTCTACCCGGCTCTGACCCTGGCCGACCCCGAGCACTTCGGCATCAGCGTCGTGAGCGTCGACGGTGAGGTGGTGCAGGTGGGCGACACCGATGTGGAGTTCACCATCATGAGTGTCGCCAAACCGTTCGTCTTCGCCTTGGCCTGCCAGGCCGTCGGCGCCGACGCGGTGCGGGCCGCCGTCGGGGTCAACGCCACGGGTATGCCGTTCAACTCGCTCGCCGCGATCGAGGCCGGACCGGCGGGGCGCACCAACCCGATGGTCAACCCTGGCGCGATCGCCACCACGGGGCTGGTGCCCGGCGCGACCCACGAGGACCGATGGGACGTCATCCGAGCCGGGCTGTCGAGCTTTGCCGGGCGCGACCTGCCGATCGACGCGCAGGTGTTCGCCTCGGCCTCAGCGACGAACTATCGCAACCAGAGCATGGCCCGGCTCCTGCAGAGCTTCGGGCGCATCGCTGGTGACCCGGCCGAGACCGTCGACCTCTACACCCGGCAGAGCTGCCTGTCGGTCACCGCCCGGGATCTGGCCGTCATGGGCGCCACGCTGGCCGACGGAGGAGTCAACCCCATCACCCGGGCGCAGGTCGTCGACGCCGAGACCTGCCGCGTGACGTTGGCGGTCATGGCGACAGCCGGTCTCTACGAGACGTCGGGTGAGTGGCTCTACACCATCGGGCTTCCGGGCAAGAGCGGGATCGGCGGCGGTATCGTCACGTCGGCGCCGGGCAAGGGCGGCCTCGGCACCTACTCGCCCCTGCTGGACGCGGCCGGCAACAGCGTCCGGGGGCAGCTGGCGGCCCGCCATCTGTCACAGGCGCTCGGGTTCAACCTCTTCGCGTCGGCACCGGCGGTCGCGCCCGCCTAG
>CXWJ01030420.1_pt1 | contig 29839 bp, 25 predicted proteins | sample 590841 | NCBI WGS metagenome assembly CXWJ01 (sample SAMEA3498367, study PRJEB10139) | wastewater metagenome | biome: wastewater treatment plant; material: activated sludge | place: Austria | collected 2015-01-21 | reverse complement strand
GGATAGCCGTGCTTGCCGGCGTAAACCGTGTCGGCTGCCGGCCCGGCCACGGTCACATGCGCACCCGCCTCGATGAGCCGCAGTTTCGGATACCACAACTCGAGGTCTTCGTACACGTCGTCCACGAACATCAAGAATCGCAAATCGGCCAAGGGGCGTTCGTTGGTCATGGCTGGGTTCCGCAAAAAAACGAGGGGGCTAGGGTTAAGAATCAGAAGGCACGCGTAGCTATCGGCAATATACGATGAGATGAGGTGAAATTTAAGGGCTGGCCGTAGTTGCGCATGAACTGGCGAGCTCCTCCAGCGCCTCGCTCGCCGCCGTGAGTGCCGCGAGGCCATCGCAACGAGTCGCGTACTCACGACACTTTGTCGCAACGTGGCGAGAGGCCAAAAGTCGCTCCAATGCCGCCGCAATCGCGGGCCCACGAAAATGTCTCACCGAAATTTCCTCAGCAACGCCCAGCCTCAATAGGCGGCGCGAATTATCGAACTGATCGAACGACATCGGTCGCACGAGTTGCGGCACGCCAGCCGCCAACCCTTGGGCACAACTGCCAATTCCGCCGTGATGGATCAGCGCTGCCGTCCACGGCAACAATTTGCTGAGAGGCACGAAGCCGAAATGCCGAACGGTATCGGGCAGCCGCGCGGGCAACTGCTCATTGTACTTCGTTAGCAAAATACCGCGCCGATTCAGTCGCTCGCATGCTTCCACAGCAGCCGAAAAAAATTGATGTGCCTCACGGTTAGCCGAACCGGGTGAAAAAGCTAGCGGCGGCGACCCGCCCGCCAAAAACTTTTGCACGTCGCTTGATAGCTGGTCAGTCCCCGGTGAGTCCCACAGTGGAAATCCAACCAGCCGCGTGTTCTTCGGCCAGTCTGGTTGCGGTGGACCGAACCAGTCGGGAAACAATTCGAGCACCAGATCGGTCTTGTGGAGCCAGCGGCTGAATACGCGCCGCACCGGGGCGAGGCCAAGTTCCCGCCGCAATTGATTAAGCGGTTTTTCCAACAACGGCCGGATCACCACGGCGTCCGCTAACCAGAATTGAAACCGCTTCAGCCACTGCGGCACGCGCGGCCCGGTGAGCGTGCCCGGCAACCTCGGAGAATCATGAACTGTCCACAACATGCTGGGCGCGAAATCGACACTCGCGACCGGCGCGTGCAATTTCTCACCCGCCACGCGGCTGGCCATATCGAGCCCATGTCCACAAAAAACCGTCTCGCCCGGCACGTGGTTTGTCGCCAACAAATCGTACAGGGGCCGAAGCAACTCGCCCCCCATGTAACCCATCACGAGCCGTGGCCCGCGCAGCGGATTCCATAGATCAGGGTGCTGCGAAAGGGCGATGTAATCTTCCCGCGAGCCTAGGGGTAACAATTCCAGCCCGGCTCCCGCTACCACGTCAACAAAATATGGATTTGTGACGATCTGCACACGGTGCCCGCGCGCCGCGAGTGCCGCCCCCAGGCCAACCATCGGATGCACGTCGCCGTAGCTGCCGAGCGCCGAAATAATAAAATGTGTCATGCGAATCGGTGAGTGAAAGCAACAGCGAGCAGCCCAAGGAACCCGGAAACGCAGCTTGCCACTATACGCGCGCTGGCCGACAATGGAAATGGCCGAAGCTTTCCGGTCACCTTTCGTCATTCGTTACTACCTCGCCATGTCCACGCCGGACGAAATCGATCGCGACAAGTTCTACACCAATCGTTCCGCCGGTAATGGCGATGACGACGATGGTGACTACGAGCTTGAGCCGCTGGACGAAGAAATCCTGGCGGCCGAAAAACGGCGAGCGGAAGAAACGATTGCCGCCTCGCAAACGGCGATCAATGTCGATCAGATATATCGCGATCTCGAAGAGCGCCAAGATGGGGGCGTCCTCGGGGAGTGGCTGCGTAGCTTCCAAGGCAGCTTCCGGGGCGGCTTTCACTTCCAGGTGAAGCACCTCCTCATTGCCACGGCACTTCTGGCAATCCTACTCACGCTATGGAGGCTTGGCCAATTAGTAAACATTTTGTCGTTGGCGTTCGTGAGTGGAACAATCGGCCTCTATCTCTATTCACAATGGAAAGAAAGCCAACTTCGCGCGGAAGCAGACGCCCGACGGGACGCGATGTATGCTCGACGACGCGCTTACTTCGACAAATCACGCCCGTCCGAAACCTCGCTCGCCGACGAAACAGCAAAGGCCACTTCTAGTTCGATGAGCCCACCCGTCGCGGACGAAGCGTTCCAACAAGCGCTGGCCCAGCCGAAGCTCCGCTTTCAGTTTTCTCTGAAGCAGTTGTTGACCGTGATGGTTATCGCCGCATTCGTCCTGGGATTAATACGCGTGTTCGGCGGCCCGGCGCCCATGGCCACCATGCTCGGCGTCATCGCTCTTGGCGGGCTAGTTGTTCACGCCGCCGGTTATGAGCCACCGGAAATCTTCGTCCTCGGCTGGTGGCTCCTTTTGGCCTTTTATGTGTTATTGAGTATCATCGGCGTGGTTTGGAGCGGCGCTTGATGCCACTGCACGACCGATCGAACCATATTCATCATGCGCGTGCCCGTCATTCACCATTCACCTTTCACAGTTCAATGCACTCCGCACTCATCCATCAGACCGAACTGGAACTCGAACAAGGTTTGAGCGAAGTGCTCGCATCGCCGCGCGAGCTCGGTCGGCTGGAAGCCATTTTCGTGCGACCGAAACCGAACGAACGCGTCACGCTTACGACCGCTCGCCTCACGCCGGAGGCCGGCATCCAGGGAGACCGCTGGGCGAAGGAGAGCCATGGCAAATCGGGGGAGGGCCAACCTGACCTTCGCAATCAAATTTCCTTAATGAACAGTCGATTCCTGAGACAGATCGCCGGTGATGAGGATGACGCCCTCTGCCTCGCCGGCGATAATCTCATCGTCGATCTCGATCTAAGTGCAGAAAACCTGCCGGCGGGCGCTCGCGTATTGATTGGCTCTGGCGTCGTGATCGAATTCTCCGACTTGCCTCACACCGGTTGTTCTAAATTGGCCGCGCGCTACGGCGACCAAGCCCGCGCTTTCATCAACAATAAAGCCCGCCAAGCGCTCCATCTCCGCGGCCGCTACGGGCGCGTTGTCACCGGCGGGACCCTCACCCTCGGCGATGAAGTGCGCAAGCTGTAGGCGGCTTCGATCAGCTTCTAGCTTATTTTTCGTGGGAATCCAGCCCTCACGACAATGAAAAATCTGCTCCCGCACAAGCTGTTTAATTGGCATTCACTCTCCTAATTGGACCCAGCGGCGGAAAAAACCTCTTCAGCGGTTGTTGGCGGCTGGCAATTCGCACTGCCTGCATTAGACTCTAGGCGGATGGCGAAGCCACTAGAATCCACGTCAATTACACCCCTTCCATTTGAGGAATAGGACCATGTCTACCGATTTTGCTGTCGCGAACCCAACCACTACGCACGAATTGCATCCCCTGCGCGACAAGTGGTGGTGTTTTCTGTTGCTCGGCATTGCGCTGATCGTATTAGGCACGATCTGCGTAGTGGACCCCTTGGTTCCCTCGCTGGCCTCCGTCGTTGTCCTTGGTTTTATGCTGATCGCCGCCGGCATCTCACAAGTCGTGAGTTCGTTCTGGGCCGGCAAATGGAGCGGAATGCTATTTCATCTGCTGATTGGTGTGCTGTACGCCGTCGTCGGCTTCATGATCATCGACCAGCCGGTCGTGAATATGGTCCTATTAACGAAGTTCATCGCCATTTTTCTGATCGTCAGCGGCGTTTTTCGTATCGCCGCGGCACTTGCCGTGCGATTCCATGACTGGGGCTGGGCCCTGCTCAACGGTGGTGTAACTTTGCTGTTGGGCATCATCATCAACAAGCAACTGCCCGAGGCCTCGTTGTGGGTTATCGGCTTGTTCATCGGCATCGAATTGATCTTCAACGGCTGGGCTTGGGTGATGCTGGCTCTCGGTTTGCGTGCGGCCGCAAAGGCAAACTAAGACGGAACCGCAGGCAAAGTCGCCACAGGTCGGCCAATTAGCTCAGCCCCGTTCGGCGAGGGCCAATACCTGGGCGAAGGGGATGTGGCTCCAGCGGCCGAACTCAGGCCGGCTACGTAGCTTGGCGCGGCTGGTCGCTGGAGATGATATTCCACAGAGGAAGCGGGCTATTTGACGCGGCGAGGCGAGCGCTGGATGGCGTTCGCCTCGCAGCTTACGGATAATCGCTTCGTCCGGTAACGGCTGGGGCGTACGCGAAGGCGCCAGGGGCTGGTGGGGCTCGCCGTCGCAGCGGCAGCAATGGCCGCAGCTGGCCCGTTGCTCGCCGAAATATTCCAGCAAAAACGCCGTCAGGCAGCCATCGTGCTCGGCGAGGTCGACGACCCGCTGAATGCGGGCGATGTCGTGTGCTTCGTGCTCCAGGAATCGATCCGCAAGCTTTTTGACCAGCGCCCTGCGATCGACGGTCTGCTGTAACCGGTGGTACCCTTGCCGGACGCCGGACGCTTCGACGAGTAAATCGCCTTGTTGCTCCAAGTAATCGAGCGCGGCGACAATTCGCTCGCGAGGCTGACCGAGATTCTTGCTGGCCGCGGCCGCATCAAGCGTGAACCAAGTTTTCCCTTTGTGAGCCGCTTGAAATAAAGCCTGGAGAAACGCGCCGCGGACCGGATCGAAGCGGGCCAGGATTTCGGCCGAGGGGCGAAGCGGCTGGAACTTGAATTCGGAATAAAAAGGGCCCGTCGAACTGAGAATGCCTTCCAGCTCCAGGTAGGTCAGTAGCGTCTTGACGACCAAGTCGCGCACATCATGCCGCTGAGCGAGGTCATAGACGCTGACGTCGAACTCTGTGGGCTGGTCCAGCAACTCATCGACCAGCGCGGCGACCGATTCGGGCTGGGGCGTATCGCCATACGTAAAGTTCTCGAGGGTGACCACATCGTCCACGCAGGCCAGCATTTCGCAAACGGACGGACGGCAATCGCGCCCCGCGCGGCCGATTTCCTGCATGTAACTTTCGAGGCTCTTAGGCAAGTTGAAGTGGTAGACGGCGCGGATATTCGCCTTGTCGATCCCCATGCCGAAGGCGATCGTGGCAGCGACAACCATCTCATCTGATGCCATAAAGTCTTCTTGAATTGCCGTCCGCTCTTCGGCATTTAAACCGGCATGATAAGCGCGGGCTGCGAAGCCGGCTTTGGACAAATAGTTGGCGACTTGCTCCGCCGTGCGTTGCAGCGTGACGTAGACAATGGCGGGGCCGGTCGGCCGATCGCGCAATTTCGAGACGAGAAGTTGCATCCGCTGGTCATCCGCACAGGGCGTTACGCGGAGCGCCAAGTTAGGCCGGTAGAAGCCGGTTTGAACGACATTTTCGGCGGCGATATCGAAGGCGGCGGCGATGTCGGCGGCCACATCGGGCGTGGCGGTGGCCGTGAGGGCGAGCACCCGGCCGACGCCGAGCTGCCGAGCGAGGCTCGCGATTTTCATATAGTCGGGGCGGAAATTGTGGCCCCATTCGCTGATGCAATGCGCCTCATCGACGGCCAGCAAGGCGATCGATTGCCGAGACAGCAGTTGCAGAAAACGCTCGTTCCCGAGTCGCTCTGGGGAGACATAGAGCAAACGAGTTCGGCCGGCACGGAGATCGTCATAGGTGCGGAGCGTCTCTTCGCGGTCCAGGCTGGAATCAAGCCGCGCGGCCGGTATGTCGTGGGCGATCAAAAAATCGATCTGGTCCTTCATCAGGGCGATCAAGGGCGAAACGACGACGGTCAGGCGCTCGAGCAACAGGGACGGAAGCTGATAACAGAGGCTCTTGCCGCCGCCGGTCGGGAAAATGGCGAGCGTAGATTCGCCCCGCAGGAGGCGGGAGATGACGGCGGGCTGGCCGTCGCGAAAATCGGCAAAGCCGAATGTTTTCTTGAGCAAGGAGCGGGCCTCNNGGAGCGGGCCTCGGCGGGTAGGGTCGAGGCGGTGGGGTCAACCATCGTCGGCATGGCATCCTCCGCGGCTAGATGAAAAATGGGCGCCGCGACCGAACCGCGGCGAATACTGTACGCGCGTTCATTATCGGCGTATCGTAGCGAGGCCTGCGGAATGTGCCAAGTACCTTTTTGAAAATTTTTTGGCGGACGGGGAGAATGGACAATGGGGTTCTTGAGAAAATTTATTGGATAGGCCCGAAACGCTGGCCGCTGTCCGACCTGGGCTCAAGGTGCGCAAAATTCCTCCCCCCTGTCATGGGCACAAATTCCCGGCGTTTTCGTCAAGGTGCGCAAAACTCCCCCTACTAATTTTGCGCACCTTGAGTCAACAGGAGCAGTCATCGGCCTCAGTCATCAGATGCGCAAAACTCCGCCACCTAGTTTTGCGCACCTGATGCAAAATTGAACAGTTCAGGTGAAGGCGTTGGTCGTTAGTCGTTAGTCGTTAGTCGTTAGGGAAAGAAGCTGAAGGCAGAGGACTCGACCCTAGCACAAGTCGTGGCCTGATTTCAACAAGAAAATCTGGCCGCCTAAGTGGCGTGAAAGTGGGGTATTGACGGGCGTTTGTAGCCTGCCGGTTCATGCCAAGAGGGGGCCGCACGCCACAAGGGTAGACGCTGTCCTACAGTGAATATCAGGTGATGCCCTCCCTAAGCGAGAGCGAGCGGCTATCGAGCCAGATCGACGATCAGCCCGAGCAAGAGGGCAACGACCGCCGTAACGAGGAGCATCGTTCGCAAACTGAATCGCCAACGCAGCCAAGGCGCGGCGGCGAGCGCACCAGGATTGGCGAACGGCAGGACGATATACAGTTACTTCATCGGACATCAAAAGAAAACGAACCGGATATGTATCTATCGGGTTCCCGCTTCGGCCTGACTGGTTGCCCCTCGACATCGACTGCCGGTACTTCCTCAATTTTTACTTGCACGGTTCCTTCCGAAAACTTCCCGATGGGGACGAGTGCAAACCTCGTGACGGAATCACTGAGCGGAATTGGTGTAAATCGCGTAGCTTCAGAGTGACCGCGTGACGCAATGAATTGGTACTTCACGGTGATAAGCCCTGGCGACTGCTCCACGGAATTGATTTGCGGGTGCCAGCCAGTTAAGTACGAATAGAAAACTAAAGTCAGATCGGAGTCTCGCGGCTGGCTGGCTCGCTTTTCCTTCTCTTTGGCCGTGAAAACAGCATGAGCGTTTTTTAACGCTTCCTGATCAGTTCCCGCTACGACGAACGCCGGGCCTGCCTTTTCACCTTCTGCGGGAACCTTCTGAAGTAATACGACAATATGGTTAACGAGTGAGCCCAGAATATACTCTTTCTTGGACATGTTGCGTGTGTCTCGCTTCGGTTCCAATTTTCTGATATCCCGCGTCCCCGGCATCTCGTAGGCCCAGATCTGGTCGAGTGGGATCGTCTTTGTTTTGGGCTCTGCTTTCGGTTCCTCCGCCAAGGAACTTCTCTGCGAGAACAAGACGGCCGCGAACGCGACGATCAAGTAAAACCATTTCATAAGAAAATCTCCGACGTAGTGACGACCGGGGAAATCAATGGCCCGGAGGGACATTTTACCGCAATCGACAAAATCGATGCGCTACGATTTCTCAGAAAATCGAACGCCATCAGCAACGCTGCTGGAAAAATTGACGCGGTGCCGACGCGCTGTCGTTCCGACAAATCCCTTGAAGAGCCGAATGTGGGGGCTGGGCGGACACGGTCCACGGCGCGGCTAGCGCAGCGGCGGTTTTCCCATCAACCGTCGCAACAACCCGATCTGGCCCGCGTGAATCAATTCGTGCTGCGAGCACCATTCGATCGCCCCCAGTTTTGTTTGGAACACCAGGTGGGGCGGCTCGGTGGGCACGTCGAGTTGCTCGTCGGACTGCAAGCTAAGCTCGGTTACTGCTTGTTGATAAACGGCGTCGAACGTGCGGATGATTTCGGCGGAGGACGGATTATTCGCCGCGCCGGCAACCGGGACAGAGCCGATCTTAAATCGTTCGAAGAAGTCCGTCGGCATCAAGGCTTCGTCGGCCTCCGTGCGGCCGCGCAAACGTCGCAAGCAGAGGCTATATTGTGCCACTGCCAAATGGGCCACCTGCCAGGCGATGTGGGTTGTCAGTTCGCTCGGAGACCAAAACCACTCCTCCGGCGTGAGTCCTTGCAACACGTTCTTGGTGTATTGCCGCGAAAAATGAAGACGCTCGAGGGCCGTTTTCAAGCGGCCTTCCGCTGGTGAGGACATCGCAGAGCTCACTCCATTGTTTTGATTGTCGGCGGCCGTTAATGAAACCGTTCGGCGCCCGAAAAGCACGAGCCAAGCACGCCCGGCAGGGTCGAGTTTCGCAGCAAGTCTCCGCCTTTGCTAGCGGTTGCGGCGGTTTACTTTTGCGGAGGGATGCGTCAGACTGCTGAAGATTCGTAAGCCGTTTTGCATCGCACTTCTGCCAAGGACTTCCCATGAGACGATCTGGTTCGCTCGCCCGTTCCACGTTCCGATTTCTTGTTTCAACGCTGGCCGCGCTCTTGGTTGCGGGGGCAGTCGTGAGCGTACCGGTCGCCCGGGCCGCCGAGTTGGCGGAACAGGTCCACTCGCTTAAATCGGTGCCGGCGGATGCCGCATTCTATTCGGCCAGCCTGCGGCTAAAAGAACAGCTCAATATCTTTTTGGAAAGCAAGGCGTACGACCGGCTGATGCAGAATCCGCTGGTGCAACTGGGGAAGATGCAGGCGCAGTTCCAGTTGCAGCAGAACCCGCAACCAGCGATCGCGAAGGTTCGTGCGTTTCTGCAATCGCCGGCCGGCAAAGAGGCGATTGCCGTGGTCCAAGAAATGGTGTCCGAGGAAATCTTTCTCTACGGCAATGCGGATGTGGCGCGGTCGCTGGAATTGCTGATGGAGTTGAATTCAGCCGGCCAAGAGCTGCAGAAATCGGTGATTGCAGCGAAAGCAGAGGGGGAAAGCGACGAGGAGATCAAGGCCGAGCAAGCGAAGGTTCTGCTCGAAAAGTATGGCCCGCAGTTGGAAGCGCTCAAAATCCCAGACATCGTGTGGGGCTTCCGCATCCAAGACGGCGCTCGAGCCGTGCGGCAGTTGGATCAGATTCACGAAGCGCTGACCACGCTGCTCACGAAGCAGGAAAAACCGGCCCTGGCCGCCTTGCTGAAGCGCGAGCAGATTGCCGGGCATGAGTTTCTAACGTTTCGCCTGGATGGGACGCTGGTACCGTGGGATGAGCTACGCTCCGAGGCCGAAGACGTCGACGACGAAACATTCGACAAATGGAAGGAATTGCTCAACAAGAAAACGCTGACTGTCGCGATCGGCGTCGTGGGCGAATTCGTTGTGGCGTCGGTCGGTAGCTCGACGGCGCCTTTGGAACATTTTGGCGAAGGAGCAGTGCTGGCCAGTCACCCCGCCCTGGCTCGGCTCAACAAGCATGCCGACCAACGGGTCACCTCTGTCTCCTACGCAAGCAAGGAAATCGCCGCCGCGATGGGTTCGCCGCAGCGGACAATCGACAACATCGTGGACACCGTGGATACCGCGCTCAGCGAAGCGGAAATCGAAGAGAGCTCACGCGAGGCGCTCCTTGAAGACGTACGCGGCTTTGGCAAAGACCTCCTGAAGTTCTTTCCGACACCGGGCGAATGGACCGGCCTCAGTTTTCTCACCCCGCGCGGTTACGAAGGGTTTCGATATCAATCCGGCACGCAACCGGCTATGGATAGCTCGCAGCCGCTCGATGTGTTAAAGCAGGCGGGCGGCAATCCAATGATGCTGTTTGCCTCGCACGCCCAAGACAGCTCAGGCGATTACGATAGGGTGGTCTCCTGGATCAAGCGGATTGCCGGCCATGTGGAGAAAATTGCCGAAGAAAAATCGGACGAAGAGCAGTGGGCGAAGTATCAGGAATTTCGCGGCCGCGGCATCGAGTTGTTGCAGCGAATCGACACAGCCAATCGCGACCAGTTGATTCCGGCCTTGAAAGCGAATCAATCGGCAGTCGTGCTGGATGTGGCGGCGCAGAGCCACCAGTGGTTCGCCCAGATGCCGGAGTCGCCCACGCCGCTGCCGATGCTTGAATTCGGCCTGGCCTGGAATGTGAACGACGCGGAGAAACTGCGGGCAGGCATCAAGACCTATTTCGACGTCGTGAAGGAGACGATCTCACTCCTTCATGAAGCGCATCCGGACGAGATGGAAGAATTCGAGCTCCCTTCGCCCGAGAAGCATGAATTGGCCGAGGGGGGCGCCGTGTACAGCTACGCCGCACCGGAGGAATGGGGCGTCGATACGCAGATCGCGCTCAATGGCGGGCTGACGAATAACGTGGGCGCGGTGAGTCTCTTCCCCGGTTTCACGGAGCGGCTACTTATCCCCACGCCGCTGGCGATTGATACCTCGCTGGACGTCAATCGGGCCGCGGCCGTGGTGACGTACGTCCAACCCGCCAAATTCATCGAGGCCGTGCGCCCGTGGATCGACTACGGCTTCGGTGTGGCGATGGGCCAGATCAAGCACGCGGACGAGGAAGAGGCGGCTGAGGACGAACCGGCCGAGCCCTCGCCCTTTATGATGCAGGCCGGGTTCATCCTGCCGCAGATTCACCAAATGCTGGACGTAGCCATGGCGCTCAAGAGCGCGTCGGCCGTAATCTACGAAGAAGACGGCGTATGGGTGACCCACTCGGAGACCCATTTGGAGGATCTTAAATAACGGTGGTGACGCTGACGAAAAACGAAACCAGAGCCTAGCCTGAACCGCCCATGCTCTCAATCAAGCGGCTAGAGCAAAGCGAGCTAGGAGAAATCACGTTTTCCGAGTCCCACCAATTTAACGGCGACGACGGCATGCGCCGGAAATGCAACCTGCGGCCAACACGGCGATTGCCAAGCTGCCCGGCTCTGGGACGAGGTTGAAGCGGCCGGCCCGGATCTCGCCACCGCCGTTATTCACGGTATGGATATTGAGATAGGCCTTGTGTGCGACAACCGCAGCATACAGAGCATTGAAAGCCCCCGTGGTCCCGCCATTCGCGTTGACGAACGTGCCATTACCATTCCAGCTAGAGGCTAGATTCATGTCGAACGTCATGTCGTAGCTGCCGGAAGTCCCTGATGGAAACGCAGGGAAAGTGGGAGTTGTCGTAACGACTGAGACATTTCCGGATTCGGCAACCGCTTGGCAGCAGTGGATATGCGAAGCGGTCACATTACTCGATAGACCCGAGTAGTCTGCTTGAACTCGCATCGTAAGCAAGTCGAGGTCGAAAGTCAGCCGGGCCGTGCCCGTGCCAGAGGAGATAACTCCCTCAGGAGCCAACAGACTAGTATAGACTTCTGTATGTGCGTTGGATGGCAAAGTAATTGCTAACGTCAACACAAGCGAGCCGATGGTAAGCACCGTTTTCATCATTATGCTACTCCATGCTACTTCGGGTTATTAGATGCAAGATACTACGGGATTAAATTTTGGCACTGCCCGAGGAATTACTCAAAAAAGGCAACTAAAGAAACCTTCGTGAGAAATCCGGGCAACATCCACGAAAGTAAATGTGTCGAAGTTAGCCCAACCTTGCATGATTTAGGAATTTTCAGTTTTTTTCTGATCACCTCCGAAATATTGTCGGCCTCGCCAAACCCTTTAGTAGGTGTGGTAGTTGGTCGAAGTCGGCGGCGGGGCGTATCCGTCGATCGTCGACGCGGCCTTGTAGACGGCCCGCTCGATCTCATCCGTCACAAAATCAACGTGGCCGTCCGCATAGCAAAAAAGCGCCCCATTGGGATGGCGGCTGGCAAAGGCGCCGTTTTGGCGTTCGATGGTCGTTCCGGCGCCTGGACGCGTGTTAAGTGGGTTGGCCGTGGACCTCAGGCAGTCGGCGTTTACCAGCGCATAGCTCCAGGTGTTGGACGATTCCCACGTGTCGGTGAGCACCACTTCGCCTAGCATGACCGTATTGGACAGGCCATCGACCACTTGTTTCGCCTTGCGACGCAAAACATAAAGAAACAAGCCGTCATTTTCGAATTTGGCGGTCGCGGTCGCTACATTGGGACCGCGAGTGCCTTGAACGAAGGCATAACTCGACGTGGCCGCAATCACCGGTGCGTAGACTTCGCTAAGCTCAGGCGACGTCTCGCTCGGGCAAACCAGCAGGCTCAAGTTTGCCTTGATTCCTTGGCGCTTTCCAGGATCGGCATACCATTCCAGGTCGTCCACATTACGGTTCCAAAGGCCCCCTTTCGCTACCGCGATTTGATCGTACAGCGCCTGCTGCTCCAGTTGGGGAAGGATTTCCACAAACCCACTGGCCCCAGACTTTTTTGCCGGCGCAAGGCCCGGTGGACAGACTGAGACGTTAGTTTTTTCTCCCGTGTCGTCGCACCCTATCCGTCCGGCTGGGAAAAATCGACGACTCGCTTCGAAGTCGAGAATCGCCTGTCCCACCTGTTTTTGCTGAATCGCACACGTGGTGCGCCGCGCCGCTTCGCGAGCCGACTGGACGGCAGGCAGCAGCAAAGCCGTCAGCGCTCCCAAGATGGAGATAGACACCAACAACTCGACTAGAGTGAAAGCGTCCAGCCGGCGAAGATTGATCGTGCCTCGCATGGGTTCGCTACTAGTTGTCGGATAAAAGAATTAAAGATACGTCGATTTGTGTGCCTGCATGCCGAAGATCGGCTGAATCGTCGTATTTCAAACTTCCCCGGTCGTCGAAGCGGCTGGACGGTATTTTCCACGCTGCGGATCAACGCTCCGCGTATCATACACCAATCGTAGCGCGTATTATACAAGTCCCACTCTCGCAATCCTGGATTGTCGCAGCCCGGCAAGCCCCACTTGGCTTCCACGCGATCACACCCTCCCGCGAGGTAGATCGCAATGAAATAGGCGGTTCAACACATTCTTTATTGCTATCAGCAATGGCCGACCTGTGTAACAAATCGCTCGATACTAGGCTGAATTCGCCCAGCGCGATTGACCCGGAGGCGTTTGCTGCGCAATACAGTCAGGCGTACCCGCGATTGCACCTCATTGCCATGGGAATCATCGGCGATCGTGCCCACGCCCACGACGTGGTCCAGGACGCAGCGGTGATTGCGTTGGAAAAATCGAGCAGCTTCACTCCCGGCTCCAATTTTGTCGCGTGGCTGTCGGAGATTGTCAGGCGCTGTTCCTGGAACTATGCAAGCAAGACTCGCGGACGTCGCACGACCGCCGTTGATCCAGATATCTTTGCCCAGTTCGCTTCGAGCCAGCCGTCTCCAGGAGCAGCATGGCCAGATCGCAACAGCACGGGCGAATTGGTCGATTTTGAAGCAGACTTCGACGACGCTACTTGGCACGCGCTGAAGACGATTCCTGCCGATGCACGGTGCTGCCTCTTGCTACGTGTCGTACAGAACCTGTCGTATGCCGAGATTTCTGAATTGATGGAGATTCCTGAAGGGACTGCCATGAGTCACGTCCACCGGAGCAAAAAACAGCTTCGGCAATCGTTGCAACATCGTGTTGCTGAGGCCCGAATCCCCGGCGATCATCCATGACTTACGAATCCGATTCTATCACTGACGCACAGGTTGAGGCTTATCTCGACCAGCAAATGACGCCTGCCGAGCGGGCGACGTTTGAACAGCGTCTACGCGCGAATCCGGAAATCGCGCGTGCAATTGCGCTGCAATCCCAGATCGACGCCTCTCTCCGGCGATTGTTTCCAGTGGTGCAGTTTGACGGCAGCCTGCCCATTGAGGTCGAAAATAATGGCGCCCCATCGCCATCGATTCCTTTCGCGCGCAACGAAAAACGCCTCCGCCTCACCCGCATGGCGCGCGCCGCCCTCGTGGGGCTGGCGGCCGCCGTACTCTGGGTCATGGCCGTATGGCATTGGGGAGGCGGGACGGTAGAAACACCATTTTTCGAGGCGCGGCCTCTCGCCCAAGTCTATCGGGAAACGGTGGACCGCGGTTTTGAGCCCTATTACGAATGTCGGGAAGATCAACGTTTCGCCGACACCTTTCTGAAACGTCAGGGTCAGGCGCTACATCTCGCGTCGCTCCCGCCAGGTAGCCAAATGTTGGGGCTTTCCTATGCCGGAGGACTGAGCCGAGATACCACGGCAATGCTTTGTCGCGTCGAGGATCGGCCGGTCATGGTCTTTGTCGATCGCCTCGAAAACGATCGGAAGATCGCGGCTGAACACTCAGCCGATCAGGTGCATGTCTTCCGCGAAGCGCGTGACGGTCTGGTGTTCTATGAAGTTACCCCCTTCGACGCTCCGCGAGTAATCGACTATCTGCTGGTCGACAATGGTCCGGCAGCGCGACCTGCTCCGACCAATTGACTGCCTGATTCTCAAAACTGGGAATCTTGCAAGGATTCGGTTCGCTCGACACATCTTATCTGTGCCGCAGGCCAACGCGGGGGCCGTCCGAATTGAGAGGAGCAACATCCGTGGCAAAGATCCGCCTTAGCTGCCTGGCAATGGTAGCAAATGCCCTCGTCGCCCTATTCACGAATCGATTAGCCTTAGCAGACCATATCCTCCCCGCCATCACACATGGGAACATAGCCGTCCATCTACAGCCCGTCGCCACGGGCATGGGCGCGCCTCTCTATGGCATCAGTCCTCCCGGCGATCTCAGCCGCTTGTTCGTATTAGAGCAAAAGGGATTGGTGCAAATCCTTCAGAACGGCGTACTATTACCCGGTGCCGCGCTGGATATTCAAAGCCGCGTCCAGATCGCACCGGTCGGTACCGGCCCCATGAATCCAGCCAACGCGAACGACGAGCGCGGCCTTCTCGGATTGGCGTTCCACCCCGATTTTAGCGATCCGAGCCGTCCAGGATTTCGCAAGCTCTACACCTACACCAGTGAAGAGATACCAGCCGGCACTTCGCCCACCTATATCGCGCCGAATGGCGCGGTCCAAAATTACAAGAATCTGATCGCGGAATGGCAAATGTCGGCCGCCGATCCGAATGTTGTCGACCCGACCTCGCGCCGTGAAATCATCTCATTCGGCAAGAACGCCGGCAATCACAACGGCGGTACGATCGCTTTCGGTCCCGACGGCTATCTTTACTTGGCCACCGGCGATGGCGGCAACGCGAATGATGTGGGGACGAGTCACATCGAACCGGGCGGCAATTCCCAGAACTTGACCACCCCGTTAGGAAAAATGTTGCGGATCGATCCTATCGCGCCCTCGCTAACCCCGGGTAGCTCCAATCCGGCCAGCAGCAATGGCAACTATCGCATTCCAGTGAGCAACCCGTTCGACGGTCCAAGCGATGTCCCGGAAATCTACGCCTTGGGTCTCCGCAATCCGTACCGCTTCGCGTTCGACCGCGCCGGCACGCATGATTTGATCCTGGCCGACGTGGGCCAGAACAACATCGAGGAAATCAACCGCATCCAACTTGGCGGCAATTATGGCTGGGCGGTCAAGGAAGGGACGTTCCTCTTCAATCGCACGGCCGGCCCCGGCGGCACCCCTGCCGCCGGAACCATCGGCGCCAACAGCCCCGGCGCTCCCGCGGGGTTGATCGACCCGATCTCCGGCCCCTTGGGCACTTTGCAATACGACCACGGCGACGGCATCTCCATCACCGGCGGTTTTGTCTACCGCGGCACATTGATCCCGGAACTGATCGGCAAGTACATCTTCGGGGACCTGGCGATTCGCAACGCTCCGCCGCGGGTCGACGGCCGACTATTCTACGCCGACCTGGAGAACGGCACGATCTCCGAGTTTCTGCTCCCCCAATTCGCCACCAATCAGTTGCCTGACGGCCTCACGGTTCATGGCTTTGGCGAGGACGGCAATGGCGAAATCTACGCGATGGTCACTAACACGCCGGCCAACGGCACCGGCGGAATCATCTACAAGTTTGTCCCAGTACCGGAACCCGCCGCGTGGACTCTAGTCTCCGCCGCCATTGGGCTCGTGATGATTTTCCGCAGAACTAGATCGATCATAATCCCGAGCTGGACTGCGTTGAACTGCCGCGCCGCATGGCCCGTGATCGTTCGCGCATACGCAATTGCGAGAGGATTTGGCCAATGAATTGTCTAAACGGTTGGGCGGCGCAAGTCTGCCTGGCGACACAAATCGTGGTTATCGTATTGTCGCTACCCGCCCCATGCAGAGCCGTATCGGGTTCCCAATTCGACAACTTCAGCGGCGGCGCGCTCCACGGCTGGGGTTTTTCGACTTCCGCGACGCCGGTAGGCAACGTCGCGGAAAATGGCCCCAGCGCGAATGATGCTGGCATCGGGGCACTCCACATGGACACGAACCTTCATGGCAATGGCAAACTCGTCGTGATAAATAACTCGGCATGGACTGGCGACTGGACGAACGCCGGCATCGCGCGGATCGCGATGGACGTAAAAAATCCCAATGCCTTCGCAATGAGTATGCATATCGGCATTGCGGGATCCGGCGGAGCAAACCCATTGGGCGACGTCCACGTAACGCCTGGCATTGCGGTCGCCGCGGACAACGCGTGGCACGTTCTGACGTTTGATGTCCTCGCGGCTGATTTTACCTCAATCAGTGGCTCCAGCACGACCGCCGCGCTCGCCGACGTCACGCAGATGCGCGTCTTTCACAATCCAAGCAACGGCGTATTCACCGGCGCGAATGGGGGCGCTTTCCTTCTCGACAATATTCGAGTCGTCGTGCCTTCGTTACCCGGCGACTTTAATCAAAATGGCGTCGTCGATGCCGCCGATTATGTGATGTGGCGCAATGGCGATAGCTCGGACGATACGCAAGCCGGCTATGACACGTGGCGCGCCCACTTCGGCCAGACTGCCGGCAATGGTTCCGGTGCTATTGCGAGTGCGGCGGTTCCGGAACCGGCGATTCCCACGATACTTATCCTCGCGGCGGCCGGCTGGCATTCACGGCGATACCGGATCGGCCAGCTTGGCGAGTCCCTAAACTCATTCGTGCTTGAAGCCGGGCCATCAACCCGATTTTTCAAAACGCTGCTCGAAATTTGAACACATCGACGGCTTTAGCTGAGTATTGCCCCTGCTTGGTTCGTGAAATGCTCACGAAGCAATGCAGACTTGCGCACTAGAGGTCGCCCCTATACCCTACCCTACCCCCGCTTGGCCATCGGCACCACCGCCCGCTCCGTCGCCCCGGTGTATATCTGCCGCGGGCGGCAGATCCGCTTGTTCGGGTTGCGGTGCATTTCCAGCCAATGGGCAATCCACCCCGGCAACCGACCGAGGGCGAATAGCACTGTGAACATCTGCACCGGAATCCCGATCGCCCGATAAATCACGCCGGAATAGAAATCCACGTTCGGATAGAGTTTCCGCTCGATGAAATACTCGTCCTTGAGCGCCACTTCCTCCAACTGCTGCGCCACTTGAAAGATCGGGTCGTCGATGTTCCGCTTGGCCAGCAGCTTGTCGCACGCGGCCTTGATAATCGTCGCCCGCGGATCGAAGTTTTTATACACCCGGTGGCCAAAACCCATCAGCTTGAAGTTGCTGTTCTTGTCCTTGGCCATATCAACGTACTTCTTGACGTTTCCTCCATCCTTCAAAATCCGCTGCAACATCGCGACACAGGCTTCGTTCGCGCCGCCGTGAAGCGGCCCCCACAAGGCGCAGATGCCTGCGGAGACCGAAGCGAACAAGTTGGCGTCTGACGATCCCACCATCCGCACGGTGGAAGTGCTGCAATTTTGCTCGTGATCCGCATGGACGATCAGCAACAAATTAAGCGCGCTGACGAAATCCGGATCGGCCTCAAACGGCTCCGTCGGCACGGCGAACATCATCCGCAGAAAGTTTTCGCAGTACGTCAGGTCGTTGCGCGGATAAACGAAGGGTTGCCCAATCGATTTCTTGTAAGCGTACGCGGCGATTGTCGGCAACTTGGCCAACAACCGCAACACGGAAAGGTTGACTTGTTCCGGGTCCGTAACGCTCAGCGAATCTTGATAGAACGTGGAGAGCGCGCCACACACAGAGCTGAGAATCGCCATCGGGTGGGCATCGCGCGGAAAGCCATCGTAGAACGATCGCATGTCCTCGTGGAGCATCGTGTGACGGCGCAGCTTGGTCCGAAACTCTTCGAATTGCTTCGCCGTGGGCAGCTCGCCGAAGATCAGCAGATAGGCTACCTCAACGAATTCGCATTGAGCCGCCAGATCTTGAACCGGGTAACCGCGATAGCGAAGGATGCCTAAATCACCGTCCAAAAAGGTAATCTCACTGGTCGTGGAACCAGTGTTCATGTACCCCTCATCGAGGGTGATGTACTCGGTCTTCGCGCGAAGGTTGCTGATATTGAACGCACGTTCGCCTTCGCTGCCGACAACGATCGGCATTTCCAAACTCTTGCTCTCCAGGGTGAGTTTGGCGTTGTCAGACATGGAGGATTTCCTTTCAGAAACAATGCTCATACCTGCCGCCTTCCGATTCGGCCTATTTAGCCAGTGCAGCATGCGACGCCCGATCCATCAGTGTAACGGCGACAAATGAACCGTTCAATCGGCTGTGGAACGCAAGAAAGACGATGCAGACTCTGCCCGCGTCCACTGCCACGCCGATTGCGCCAAGGGCGCAAAACGTGCGCCAACGATCGCCCCAGTGAGATTTGGCCTAAGAGATGGCGGCGGGCGCCATGCCGGCGCGTCGGGAAATTGGGCCTTCTTGCGATGCCATTCGCCCCGACGCGCCGGACCGTGGCCAAGTGGTTTGTTCCAGAAGTATAGCGCGCCATTCGCGACGCGCGGGCAGCCAGACGTAGCTTTTTCACGATTCGCTACGGCATCCTCGGAATAAACGGTAGATGCGGCGAGGCCGTCACGCGACGCGCGCACGCGCCCGGCGCTGAGCTCGCTTACGAGCTCCGCGACGACGTTTGCGCCGGCCGCCCAGGCATGAGACTGGCTCTGGCTGCGCTCCAAAGAACGGGAAATCGAGCAGGCTGGCATGACGCTCACGCGACTGGCGAGTACGACAGACGAGACATGGCAAATAAACGCGGTAGCCACACTCCGGACAGCGTTTGGGCGGCGAACTGGCGACGAACAATTCCGCTTCGCGCTCAATCGGCAGACGGCCATGCAGACCGCGACTGCCACTGGCGATCGCGCCGACCGTGGAGCGGCTCACCTGCAAGCGATCCGCGATTTTACGTTGCGAGAGCTTGCCTTCCAGCAACAGGCGGGCAACTTCGACGATGGTGGATTGGGGAAGCATGGCAGTGACGGTAAGGGTCAGCGGGCAATATTGAAAAAATGAAAAGCTACGAATCACTCTTCGGGGTCGATCCAGAAATCGCGATCGTCCGGCAAGAAATCAAGCTCGTCGGGGTCAATGAGGAAGACTTCCCAATCGCGATCGTCGACCTCGTAAGAGGCCTCCTCGTCTTCCCAATCGTCGACGTCGTTCGGCTCGGCGGCATGTGGAGCGGGATGGGGTTCTCTGGCCATGAAAGGCTCCTGCTGGCGGTGCAAGTGAAAGCTGCTGTCAAAAGCAACGTGCAGAAACCTAACAGAACGCGCGGCCGATTACTATACTTTTGTACACTATTTCTGTAGGTTTTATGTAAAGGCCTGCCACGCCACACTTTGCGCCTCCCCTCCCAAAGATTTAACGATTACGAAGAGTACGCCGCTGCTGTCTTGCGCGCATCAAGCGCGGGCGATCCAGACGTCGATATTCAACGTAAGGCATGGAGTGCCGCGTTGGGCGTACGGAGTGCGCCGCCGGTCACATTGCGGGGAGAATTGCCATGCCATTTCCGCTGATTTCAACAGCGTTGGGAATTTGCTTCGTGCTCGTGTGGGCGTTTATCGGAGGCATGTTGCTCCGAGACGGCTACCTGGCGGCCCGCCGGGACCGTGACACGGAGATTCCGATTCTGCCCTTCTTAAACCCGCGCGATGGCGTTCCGCCAAAGCCGTCGGGCGGCCCTCACACTCGGACAGCGAGACACCGCGCGCCGATGCGCACGGCTTCGTAAGAATGGCTGGCGCAACCGTGGGGCAGACATCTTTGCCTGCTTGTACGTTTGCTCGATTGGCAGACAAGAATGCCTGCCCAATCCCATTTAGAACATTTGTTTGAGCGCTTCGTCGAGAAGCTGATTCATTGGCGCGGCCTGTTGCTGCAACAGCGTCCGCAGCGCACTGGTCAGCTTCGCATTCTCATCGTAAGCGGCCTGAAGGTCGTCCAGCTTCACATGCGCCACAACCAGGCCGGCGGTCCCGAACGCGCGAAAGAGAGGATCGGTACTGCCCAGATCGGCCAACTGCTGAAGCGGTTCCAGTGCCTTGTCGTACTCGCGAGTCCGAAAGTAATGGTAGATCAATCCCTGCTTGGCTAGATTGCGCTGAAATGCACTGGCGTTGGGAAAGTTAATCTCGACCGCCTGCCAGGCATTCTCCGTATCGACCATCTTGGCCTGGTAAAGCTGCCCCCAAACTGAGTCACTGGCAGGCACCGCGCTCTGAACGCCAGCCAATAACGAAGGGGGCCGAAACAAGGTCGCCAAAGCTCCCCCGACCAGCAAACAGCCGGCGATCGCCGCTGCTAACCAGCGGCGCGGAAATTGCCGCACCCGCGGCAACGAAGTGGTCTTCATGAGGCTGTCCAGGCGAGCCGTGGCATCGGCGCGATCATCGGCCACTTGAATCACTTCACTCAGCGACCACCGCTCCGGGGCAACCGCCCAGCCTTCCTCCGCCCCTTCTTGAGCGAGGGTGTGCAGGTCGGCGAGCAGCGCGCTGGGATCGCGGAACCTTTGATCGGGCTTCTTGGCCAGCATGCGATCGATGATTTGCGCTAGCCGCGCGGGCACGTCGGGGCGCCGATCTGCCAGCGGCGGAGCCGGCTGATTAAGATGCAGAATTGCGACGGCCAGAGGGGAATCGCCCGTGAACGGAGGTTCGCCGGCCAGCATGTGGTAGGCCGTGACGCCGAGCGCGTAGATATCGCTGCGAGAATCGAGCTCGCGGCCTTCGATTTGTTCCGGGCTCATGTAAAGTGGAGTGCCCATCGTGACGCCGATCTGCGTCAGATTCACGCCGCCGTCTCCCTGCACGCGCGCCAAACCGAAGTCGGCCACTTTCACTTCGCCGCTGCGGGCCAGCATGATATTCTCAGGCTTGATGTCTCGATGAACGATCCCTTCGCCGGACGCTTTGCAGAGTGCGCCGGTTACCTGCCGCAGAATATCCAGCGTGAGGCGCGGCGTGAGGGAGCCTTGGCTCCGGATGACTTCGCCCAGATTGCGACCGGGGACGTACTCCTGAGCGATGTAGTGGATGCCATCTTCCTGGCCGACTTCGTAAATCTGCACGATCCCGGCATGGACGAGAGCCGCGGCGGCCCGCGCTTCGTGATGAAAGCGGCGAACATACGTGGGATCGGTCGCAAGCCCCGCATTGAGGACTTTCAGCGCCACCTGGCGACCGAGCGATAGCTGTTGCGCCAGATAGACTTCCGCCATCGCTCCGCGGCCGAGCCGGCGGAGAATATAGAAGTCCTTCAGTTTTTTGCCAACAAGTTCGGCCATCGCACAACTCATAGCCTGCGGAACGAAGCTCTATTCATTGTGTGCTGCGGCATGACTTGGGGCTAGTGATGAGGCTGGACGAGCATGCTGGCTAGAATTTTGCAGGTGCACTGGGTTGCCTCGTCGAAGTCCCGCAATACGGTATAATACGATAACCCAACGAAGCCCATCGTGCCGCGTGGGAGAGTCTAGCTATGAGCACAAAAGTCATTGAAGCAAGAATCATTGATCGCGGTCGCGGTCCGGAAATCGCCGGCACGCGAATCACCGTATACGACGTGATGGACTACTACAAGCATGGCTGGCACCGGGACCAGATTGCTGTGCTCTTTCGCCTGTCATCGCGGGATATTCAGGCAGCGATCGATTATATCGAAACGCACAAAGAAGAAGTGCTGATCGATTATCAGAAGATTCTCGACCGACACCACAATTACAAGTATTCGCCTGAAGTACAAAAAATCGTGGATGGATGCTCCCGAAAAGCGCGTGATCGTTTGGCGGAAATTCGGCAAAATAAAGCAATGGAGAGATCGAATGCCGACGATCATGGCTGATCACGACGTTGAAGGTCACCTGCGCGTTCTGTTGAATATATGGCTGTCTCCCGGTTGGATCGATTTTTGGACTGAAGCGCGGTGTGAAGTTGAGTCGTTCGACCGTTTAGGAGTAGCCGCGGACACCTCCGACTTGGAGATTTGGATGCTGTGCCAGGAGCGTGAGATCGTTCTGATCACCGGCAACCGGAATGCGGAGGGAGACGAATCCCTTGAGGCAACTTTTCAGCGACTCGGCACACCCCGCAGTCTGCCCGTTCTAACCATCGGCGACCCCGACCGGCTAATGAGAGATCGCCACTACGCCGAGGACATGGCAGCGCAATTGTTGGATTACATGCGAGACCTCGACAAAATGCGTGGCGCCGGCCGGCTCTATTTGCCATAACGAGTAACCGAAGAGAATCGGAAAGATTTGAAACCTACCCACCTAGCCGTACATTCCCTAGCACCTCCGCCGCGGCTTCGGAACGGTTGAGAACGTAATAGTGGATGCCTGGCACGCCAGCGGCAATGAGCGCTTCTGTTTGTTTGGAGGCGAACTCGACGCCGATCTGAAATTGGGCCTGACCATCTTCGCCGGCCGCTTCTAACCGCCGAACGAAATCGCCGGGCAGCTTGGCCCCACACATGGCTGTGATTCGCTGAATCTGGGCAAAATTGGTCACCGGCAGCAGGCCGGGCACGATCGGAACGCCGATACCCGCTTTGTGGCAGCGCTCGCGAAAGCGGAAGAAATCGTCGTTGTCGTAGAACAACTGCGTGACAACCACGTCGCCCCCCGCGTCCACTTTTCGCTTCAAATTGACGAGGTCGATTTCCGGGCTAGAAGCCTCCTGGTGCGTTTCAGGGTAACCGGCGACGGCGATGCCGAAAGCAGGGAACTCACGGCGGATGAGCGTGACCAGCTCGTTGGCGTGGGATAACCCGCCCGCAACTGGGCGAAAGGACGTGTCGCCGCGCGGTGGATCGCCGCGTAGGGCGACCACGTTTTCCACGCCTGATCCGTGGGCCGTTTTGAGGTATTCGCACAGCTCTTCCACGGTGCGCCCAACGCACGTGAGATGCGTGGCCACGGAGATGTCGAACTCGCGACGGACGCGAGCGATGATTTCGAGCGTCGTCTCCTGCGTAGAGCCCCCGGCGCCGTAGGTGCAGGTGATGAAGCTGGGGCGAAACTCGACGAGTCGGGCGACGTGCTGAAAGAGGTTCGCCACCCCCTGCGGCGTCTTAGGCGGAAACAACTCGAACGAAAGGCCAAATTTTCCGGGTCCATACGCGTCGGATAGCTTCATGACGATCGAGTGTGCTTAAGAGAAAATAAAGGACGGCAATTTAAGAACTGCTCAGACGAATCATCAAACCATGGAACAAGGAACAAGTTTTTCCAGGAGGAAACACGGATAACAGAGGACAAAAAGAGATTCCTTTCATTTGCCTTATCTCTGTTCTCTCTGTGATCTCCTGTTCAACTAACTTGTCTGCCTTCCTTCTTCTTTGGCGATCTTGGCGGTTCAGATGGTTCGATTTATCTGACGCTTTAAGTTTAGCAGATCAAAGATAGGCTGTACTTGCCCGAAGATGCTCGCCCCTCGCACCTATTTCAGCCACGCCCTGTCAGCCGCGACGCGCAGCGGAGCCCGTCCCGAGCGCCCCTGTTTCAATCCGCAATCCGCAATCGTGGGCCGCCCACCCTAGCACAAACGGTGGCCAAAACCTAACAAAAAATTCCGCGCGCACAGTTTGAGGGCACGCCCAAATTTTCCCCAACAATGCCCGCGATTCTTCTTGAAACACCCCACTGCGCAGAAGCCCCTCCCCCACTTATGCGCAGCTTGGTCGACCCACGCACACCCGGCCGCAGTTCTCCAACTCCCCGCGCCAGCCCCAATCCCCCTTCCTCAAACTGCTACCGGCAAACATTGCAGATTCAGCGCAATCGCTAGGGCAATCGCCAAAATCGATAATCGTCCGCGACCTTTTTGCCCGTATTTATAAGGGAAACCACGCGTTTCTATCAGCAACCTATGCTTTTCGGAATGGGCAGGGATGCGTGGCAAAAGTTTGGAGCGCACAGGCAAAGGCACAAAAGTGCCCAACCGGAGGTGCGCTTAGCCTCTAGACAATTTGCTTGCTATACAACAATGAGTTTCACTTCGCTGGTAGTAATGATTGGTGGCTGCGTCCTGGGCTTGGTCCAGATCGGCATCGGTATCGCAATTGGTATGTGGTTGCGCCGCGGCGACTCCACAGATTCCGACCGCAGCAAAGAAGATATGCGGCAGGCGGGGCTGATCGCCCAACGGCTACAATCCTTGGCCGACGAAATGTCGTCGAACGTCGGCGCGCATCGCGCTCACCTCGACCAAGCCAGCCAGGCCCTGACCTCCGACGAACATCAGAACGACGAAAAATTAGCGGAATTCGTGACGGATGTGATCGGCGACATCGTCCGCGCGAACCAGTCGTTGCAAACCAAACTAGAAACGGCCGAAAAGCGGCTCCAGGAACAACAGAGCGAAATTGAAACCCATATTTCCCGCTCGATGACCGACCCACTGACTGGCCTGCCCAATCGCCGCGATTTTAGCGATCGCTTGGAAGAACGGATGGCGGGCTGGAAGCGACGCGGCGAAGTCTTTTCGCTGCTCATGCTAGACGTTGACCATTTCAAGAAGCTCAACGACAAGCATGGTCATCAGGCCGGCGACGAGGTGTTGAAAACGATCGGCCGAGCCCTGCGCGGCGTGCTCCGTCGTGACGATGCAGTGGCCCGTTATGGGGGCGAAGAGTTTGTCATGATCCTGCCAGGCACGACGCTGGAGCAGGCGCGGGCAGTGGCCGAGAAAGTTCGACAGACAATCGCCAAGGTCGAAGTGAATCGAGGCGGGACTAAAATCACCGCCACCATCAGCGGTGGCTTGGCGACGATTCAACGGGAAGAGCAAAGCGAATCGCTGATGCAACGGGCGGACGCCGCGCTCTACGCAGCCAAGGCAGGAGGCCGGAACTGTGCCTACCTGCACGATGGAAAAGTCTGCCGAGCAAACGTGGAAACGCCAGCCGGCGCGGCCGCCCCATTCTCCACGGGGCCGAAAGGAACCGAGAAAAAATCAGCGGGACGAGCGTTTCCCGCGGCCAATCAGCCCCCCCATGAGGAAATCTCAGCGGAGTTGGCGCAGACGTGCGAAGAGCTACGCCAGTTTGTGGAAGAGCGCGACAAAAGCCACCGGCAAACGATGGCTCAGCCACGGGCGTAAGGCCGGAGAAGTGACAGCAACTTCGGCGTTTCTCGTAACCTTGAATTCTGTCAAGTCTCCCGAGTCGCACCGAGCATCTTGGCTGGGTGCCACACAGGTTTTCACGTATTCCGTGGGCCAAACCTCCATGCGATGCGCGCTGCATCAGCATCGACCGGCCGTCAATCTAGGATAAATACCGACGATTTTGAGTCTTGAAAATCGTAGCGAACTGAAAATTGGGACTTGTCGAAGCGGCAAGGATTGGCGCAGACTTACTCAGTTACTGTGTTGGTTCCGTGGGTCGGGCGTCGGTGCCGATCTTGGCGATTCAGTTATTTTAATCGCTGGGTACCCCGCACAGTACATAACTTAAGAACAGGCCGGGCGGAGTGTCCCGAGTATGAAGTGGCAGCGTAATCTGCAGGGAAGGAACTTAACCCGATGAGCCGAGCAGCAGTGGGCCCTCGAAAGAACACCGAACGACAAAACTGGACTGAAACCACGCCCGAGGCACTGTATGACAAATGCATGACCTTGGCTAGAAATCTGTGGTGGAGTTGGCATCCTGAGGTCGTCAATCTGTTTCGTGACCTCGATCCAATCAAGTGGCGCAAGGTTGACCACAATCCGATCGTTCTTTTGGCTGAGATGACGCCCGAACAATTGGCCCAACGGGCGTCGGAGATGGTCCTTTCCACACGGATCAATCAAGCCCACCGCCGTCTTAAAGAATATCTGGCCAATAAACGGACAACTTGGGGAGCCCGGGAGACGGGTGTGTTGGGATCGCGCCCGGTCGCCTACTTCTCGGCCGAATTCGGCATCCATGAGTCGGTGCCGATTTATTCGGGCGGTCTCGGCGTCCTCTCCGGCGATCATGTGAAAAGTGCTAGCAGCCTCGGCGTACCGTTAGTAGCGATCGGATTGTTCTACGATCAGGGATATTTCAAGCAACAGCTTGATACGGAAGGTTATCAACGGGAAGAGTACTTGGATACGCGAGTCGAGAATTTGCCGATCGAACCGGCGATTGGGACCGACGGCAAGCAAGTGACTATCACGATCGAGACGCGTGGCGACGCGTTGCACGCTAAGGTTTGGCGGATGAATGTCGGCCGCGTGCCGCTGTATTTGCTGGATTGCGACGTAGACGGCAATAGCCCGCAGGACCGCGAATTAACCTCCCGGCTGTACGGCGGCGACGTGCGAACGCGCATCCGCCAGGAATTGGTGCTGGGGGTGGGCGGCGTGAAGGCGTTGCGTGCGTTGGGCATCGTGCCGGGAGTTTACCATTTGAATGAGGGGCACAGTGCGTTTGCTCCTCTCGAAGTAATCCATCAGCGGATGGCCGATGACGGATTAACCTTTGACGAAGCGTTACGGGAAGTCGCCTATCGCACAGTTTTCACCACGCATACACCGGTGCCAGCCGGGCACGATCGCTTTGACGCGGGCCTGATCGAGGAACATCTGGGCCCGTTACGGGATAAGCTGGGGATCTCGCCGGCGCAATTGATGGGCTTGGGGCGCGTCGAGCCGCAGAACGAATATGAGCTGTTCTGTATGACCGTGATCGGACTGAAATTGTCCCGACGGGCAAACGCGGTCAGCTCGCTTCACGGCTACGTCTCGCGGCGGATGTGGTCCCACCTTTGGCCATGGCGAGTCGAAGAAGAAATTCCCATCGGCCACATCACCAATGGTGTCCACATTCCGAGCTGGCTGGCCCACCCGATGCACCAGCTGTACGACAAAGTACTAAGAACGGAATGGCAAGAGTGGATGGTGGACGCCAAGGCTTGGCAAAGTTTGTACGACGTGGATCCGGGCGAACTGTGGGAAACACATAACGCGCTGAAAAACCGTTTGTTGGATTTCGTGCGACGGCGCGTGGGACGGCAATGTCGCCGCCGGAATGAGCCAGATGAGGTGATCGAGGCCGCCCGGACCGTGCTCGATCCGAACGCGCTCACGATCGGATTCGCGCGACGGTTTGCCACATACAAGCGAGCCGATTTGTTCTTCCGGCAATTGGATGAGATCGCCCAATTGGTGGACGACCCACAGCGACCGGTGCAGTTTGTGTTCGCCGGCAAGGCACATCCGGCCGATGAGCCCGGCAAGCAACTCATCAAGAAGGTAGAAAACCTGCGGCACGATCGTCGCTTTACGGGACGGATCGTGTTCATCGAAGATTATGATATCAACGTAGCACGGCATTTGGTGCAAGGCGTGGACGTGTGGTTGAACACGCCCCGGCGACCGAAGGAAGCGTCTGGCACGAGCGGCATGAAGGCCGTGCTTAATGGCGGCCTGAACTTGTCGATCCTCGACGGCTGGTGGGCCGAAGCCTACAACGGCCGGAATGGATTTGTAATTGGCGACGGCACGCAGCACGTCGATGACGAGATCACCGATGCGCGAGATGCTGAACAATTAGTGAAGGTGCTACGCGAGGAAGTCATTTCGCTCTTCTACGATCGCGATGCGGACGGTGTACCGCAGGCCTGGATCGGCATGATGGTTGAGTCCATCGCAACACTGGCGGAACGGTTCAGCGCGCACCGCATGGTGATGGATTACGTCCGCCAATGTTACCTGGTGGCGGCCGGTGGGCTGAGCTCGGAGATGTACCGGCGGTAGGCCCACGCGTCGCATCCGTAGGACGGACATTCCTGTCCGTCATTCAGTATGCCTTAAAGACGAACAGAAATGTCCGTCTTAAGGGATGCGGGTTATCCATGACCGCCCAAAAAATCACTTCCCCCGATTCGCCAGCGCTTGCTGAATTGTGCGCGCAACTGGCCTCGCTCGCCGGCGAAACGGACCGTACCAGTCGGTGGCCGACGGAGCAGTTGCGGCTGTGTGGCGAATATGGCGTGTTCGAGTGGTTTCTCGATTCGAGATGGGGCGGGCAGAACTGGGATGAAGAACAGGCCGTACACGGCTATCTGGCTCTAAGTGCGGCGTGCTTTACCACAGCGTTCATCCTCACGCAACGGACTGGCGCCTGTCGGCGTATTGCCAGTTGCGGTAATGCGAAGCTGAAGCAGCGGTTGTTGCCCGGGTTAGCGAGCGGAAAATTGTTCGCTACGGTCGGCATCTCACATCTAACGACAAGTCGGCGGCATCTGGCAAAACCGGTGCTGGCGGCCGAAGCGATGCCGGGCGGATATCGGCTCTCCGGATTCTCGCCGTGGGTCACGGGCGCTGCGGCGGCTGATAATCTGGTGCTAGCCGCGACGCTGATCGAAGGGGGCGAAGCGACAGACCGTCAGTTGCTGATGGCCGTCCCGGCGAACCTGCCGGGAGTCAAGGTTGCCGAGCCTCTTCAATTGGTAGCCGTATCGGCCAGTTGTACTGGGCCGGTGGAGCTCGATCAGGTCGAAGTTTCCGAGGAGTGGCTGATCGCAGGGCCAGCGCCTGATGTCATGGCCACCGGGGCGGGTGCCAGCACGGGCGGTTATGAAACGTCAACCGTGGCCATCGGCGTGGCACAGGCCGCGCTCACTTACTTGAGCGAGGAGGCGGCCAAGCGAGACGATTTGCGAGCACCGAGCGATGCGCTGCAAGAGGAGCATCAACAATTGTTGGCCGATTTGATGGGGGTTGCCCGCGGACAAGCGGTGTGCTCCAAGGAATCACTTCGCGGGCGTGCGAACAGCCTGGTGTTGCGGGCTACACAGGCCGCGCTGGCGGCGGCGAAGGGAACGGGATTCGTCATGGGCCATCCGGCTGGGCGATGGTGTCGTGAGGCACTCTTCTTTCTGGTCTGGAGTTGCCCACGCCCGGTGGCTGCGGCGAATTTGTGCGAGCTCGCGGGGCTTGAGTTTTGACGCGGGCAGAGTGCTTTGTGTGGCCTCACTTCGGATGCTAGCGGCAATTTGGCATTCGGCCAAAGCGACGCGGCGGCTAGTTATTGATTCGAGCCAAGCTCCGATTGACATTGACGTCTTGCTGGAGCTAGATTGTTAGCTGACCGCCGGATCGGCTTACGGATTAATTTGCTCCTCCGAGAGCAAATTTTGCACCGAGTCCGGCGCGGTCTTCGGTTTGAATCGGTTGAAGTAAGGGAGTATTTTATCGTCGGGGCAGGCGATCGCGGTCGAGGCCGCAGAAAGAAATTATCGCCGAGGAATCAGCCCATGCGACACGCCGGCCACGAGCGTTCTGCTATCGCGCCCACGACGTTTTCAACGCCGTCCGATCAATCTGTAGGCCCCCATGGCGGCCTTGTTCCGCGGCGTGAGTTTGTGAAGCCACTCACATCGGCCAAGATACCCCCTTCCACGGAAGTAGTCCTCTCTCCTGGCGGCACGTTTGTCTCCGGAACATCCAACGAAGCGAAATCAGCCGAAGACAGGTCCGGCCCTGGCTGGCAATTGGCGGTTGCTATTCACCAACGGATTGAAACACGGCTCGGTGGTCGTGTGCGAAATCTGTCTGTGCGGTTCAACAACAAGACGATCGTGTTGGAAGGCGAGTGTTCAACCTATTACACCAAGCAAC
>CXWJ01012664.1_pt1 | contig 29927 bp, 21 predicted proteins | sample 590841 | NCBI WGS metagenome assembly CXWJ01 (sample SAMEA3498367, study PRJEB10139) | wastewater metagenome | biome: wastewater treatment plant; material: activated sludge | place: Austria | collected 2015-01-21 | reverse complement strand
CTGGGCAGGCCAAAAAACTCCCATTGATGTCTACCTCTGTCCTAGCGCGCCGAGGCCGACTGGGTCGCTCAAAGAGGCGCACTATGACGGCGTGTCAGGTCCGGGGCGAAACGGCATGCGAGTTTCTTTGGAGCAGGCCGCCTGTGGTGACGTTTCTTTCGACGGCGTTTTCTTTCCCGTCTACAAATCACCGACCAAGGGAAATGGCACGGGAATACCCAGGTCGGGAACGAGCATAGCTAAAATCACCGATGGCACGTCAAACACGTTCGCGATCGGGGAACGGACGTACAAGTTGTCCGATTGGATGACGGGTGGACTCTGGGAGAGCGACCCTCCAAAAATGATTTGTGATAGCGCGGCGAAGAATGTGAGTTACCGAATTAATACTTCGGTCGATAACGCGGGGAAGTTTGTGGACGTTGACGGCACCACTAAGAAGATTCTGACGAATGATCTGATTTTCGGCAGTTACCATAACGGCGGCGCCCAATTCTGTTTGGCCGACGGTAGCGCCCAACTGATTTCCGACGAAATCGACTTCACGATTTTCCAGGATATGTGCACGATTGCCGGCGAGGAAGTTAGTCAGTAGTCGTGGTGGTACCCTGCTGACCACTATTAGCCGAGTCTGCGACTTCCGGCGCCAAGAGAATTGGTTCTTTTTCCGTCAAGTAGCTGGCAAGACGATAAAGTGCAACCGGTTCCGTGGGCCAGTTGCCGTTCAACGTCTGGTCGATTTCTTTAACTCGCTCTAGAGACTTGTCCCGAGAGCCTTTATCGGCACGCATTGCCGAATCCAGTTCGGTTTCCAGCCAGTCGACTTGATAAACTGGATTCGTCTTGTGTTCCGTGGCTAGCCGGCGATAAATGGCTTGAGCGCTCTCCAGCTCTTTCGTTGCCGTGACAGAATCCGTGTCATGTGTCAATTGCGCAAGCCGCGCATGAGATTCCGCCAAGGCCCTCGCAAATCGAGTTTCATTTGGTTGCTGCCGGTGGAGTGTAACAAGCTTGTCGCGAGCTTGTTGGTAGTAGCCTATCGCATCTGAGCTCCTGCCAGCAGCGTCCGCCAGTGCCGCTAAGCCCAAATAGCCGTGCGCTGTTTCCTCCAGACCATACTTACCTTCCCCTAATAAATTCGCCAGCTTACTACTGACCTGATTCAGCACGTCGGCGATCATTTTTCGACGGGGGGGCTGGTCCGCTTTTGGGGGCCAGAGCCAAAACTCCCACGGATTGGTCTTTCCTTCCCAAACGCCAAGCTGACTGCGCAAAGTTTCTATCTCGCCGTTCGCTTGTAGCGTGTCATTGCGGTATCGGTTGACGAGATTGTCATTTTCAACGATTCGAGCCTGCAATCGAGTTTGCTGACGATGAAAGACGACCGCTGCGATTGGCCCTGCGACGGCAAAAAATACGGTCAATACGATTGCCGATGCAAGGGCTGGCTTTCGCTTGGTCCACCGCGCGACTCTTTCCATGCGACTGATTGGGCGCGCCAGAATAGGTTCGTGTCTGAGAAAACGGCCGAATTCTTCCGCCACTTCCTTAATATTTGTGTACCGGCCGTTCGGATCACGTTCCATACATTTCAAGCAGATGGTGCACAAATCGCGGGGTAAGTATCGATTAAGCGTCCGAGGATCCGGTGGGTCCTCAGTCAGCCGCTGGTGAATCTGCATTTGGGCATTGCCGCGAAATGGCAATTCGCCGGTGAGCATTCGGAATAATATCACCCCCAACGAGTAGATGTCTGTGCGGCGATCGGTCCAGTGTCCTTCGCCGGCTGCCTGCTCAGGCGACATGTAAGCCGGCGTGCCCAGTATGTGGCCCTCAACAGTCATCGTGATTTCGCCGACCTCACGCTTTGCCAACCCGAAGTCCATTACATGAGGTGCGCCAATTTCGTCCAATAGGATGTTCGAAGGTTTCAAGTCACGGTGGATGACACCCTTTTGGTGGGCGTGATGTAAGGCGTCGGCGACGGTTGCCAGAACCTGAGCGGTTTCTTGGAGGTTCGGCGGAGGCCCGGTGAGCCAATCAGACATAGAGACGCCGCGAATCAGGTCGCTGACGATAAAAACGGTATCGCCGTCGCGACCGACTTCGTGCACCGGCACAATGTTGGGATGGCGCAGTTGCGCCGCGGAGCGTGCTTCGCGAAGAAACTGTTCGACTTCCTCACGCCCAAGTTGTCCCTTGCGTGGAATCTTTACGGCTACCGTGCGATCCAGTTCCGTGTCTCGCGCTTTCCAGACTGTTCCGAAACCGCCAATACCTAGACGGGATACTAGCTCGAAACGGCCAATGCTTTTTAAAGTTGGCGATAGTCGAGTCTGCTCCTCGCCACCGACAAGGCTAAAGTTGCTCCCACACGTGCGACAGGTAATGCTCTCCAGGATTGTGTCGCTTAGTAATTCAACCGGATTCGTGCAATGCGGACAGCGAATGTGCAACGCTCGCGAGCCGGTTGACTTTGGCTCATGGGCGATAGTCGGCTCGCCCTCTTGCCCTCTAGCCAGCTGCACATCCGTCTTCGGACTGTCCTCTTCATCTACCGTGCGCCCTCTGTGCAGAGCCTTCAATAGCTCCGCGAATCCAGGCATTAAATCAGTATGCAGTGCACACAACTGAGAATCCGACAGCAACGTTCCGTCGGAATTGCGCCGATAATGTCGCTCAAGCAATATGAGTTCTTGAAGTAGAATCTTCCGGCCAGGAAGTGATATCTTAGCCATAAACTCTTCTAAGTTCGGAGTTCCGCCTTCTTTCCAGGCGCGCTCAAATGCCTGACAACACGCGTCGATTTGCTGTTGAATGTGAGGGGGCAAAGATGACTCGAAAGATCGTGATCCCATGGTCGTGTGGTTAAGCTTTCACTTCACGAAGTCAGGGGCAGAGTTTGAGTCAGTATAGCACCCTTGCCCGCGGTAAATGTATGGATGCCCCATCCAGTAGGGAATTTAAGCTCTTACTTTGGCCGCACGACCATCGAAATAAAACTAATACTCCGCAATGTGTCCTTTCGACTTCGTGCCCAATGCCGTCATTTTGTACGCAACAAAAAGAGGCTCTGTTTCAAGAACAGATACCGAGAAGTCAACTTGCGGCGAACATGAGAGGCTTCCGGAAGCCATTCAAACATATTGCGAATATCTACCGATCGAGAAACGTTCGTTAGAGGCATTCGTCGCTACGAGTTCTATCGCCGACGATTATTCTGCCTGCAAAAATTCAAAAAATCAGCTCTTAAAGCAAAGTTTAATCAAAAGTCAAATGCGAAGCTTGTTGGTGCATCCTCACAACTCCGCTTGACTAGTCTCCTCCGCGCCTGGTTGCGCTTGGTTCATTGCTTTCTCTAGAGAGCAGTGCGACATCTGGCCTGCGAACCCCTCAAAGAAACTCAAATTTCTAAGGTGGGCCCGCGCGGCGCAGGCGAAGTTGGAGCCAATGATGGAAAACGCAGCATGAAGAGGACTTCGTGTCGAGGTTTCGCGGGCATCGTGCCCGCGACGAGAGCGCTCATTGCCGCCCCTGGACCCCGGCTAGCCTCTTCTCGTGTTTGAAAAAAGGAAACCGAAACTGTGTTCGAAGTCTCTCACAAATCAGCCCCGCCGATTCCACTTGAACTCCGAGCCAAGACAGTCGTATACCAACGGCGGGCGGCAGCAGTGAAATCCCCAGATTCGATCCGCGATAAGATTTACGTGACCTCGGTCATGACGCCGATTATACCGCAGTTGCGCTATCGATGTTTCGGCCGCAGGCAACAGGATTGTCGCCGATTGATCAGGGAATAGGCTTTCAGTCCGAATCGTTCCATTGACGGCACCTGATCAACGAAACCGCCTTACAGGGAATAGCTTGCAGGCCAAACATCTGACAACTCATGGAATTTTTGGCCGATGATTGGAGTGAAGCACAGCGGCCAATCGACGAAGCCCGTGACCATGGTTACGCACTACCGCAATCGGCAGCTGCCGCTACGCATGGCCCACCACAGCAACGGGCCACTCTGCCTGCACCAGCGTATTTGAACATTCAGGAAGTTGCAGACTTACTTCGCGTCAGTGTTCGCACTGTACGGCGTGGCGTGATAACGGGCAAGATTCCACGCTCAGATACAACGATTAACGCCATCGAACGGTGGCACCGGAGTAATTTCAATGGCTAGTGCTTTCAAACGTGGCAAGAAATGGTACGCCCGCTACAAAGATTGGAAATAGGTTGATGGGCAATGGGTGGGCTACCAACCACCGGCGCCGGAAGCGATCCAGCCCTGTTCGCTTGCTCAGGCGTAGCCGAATCGAGCGAACAGGGCTGGTCTGTTGGAAATCCTAACCCTAACTTAGAGACTCGTTCCTTACCTGGGGGCACCTCACTGTGGGCATGAAAGTAACAGCAGAGCGGCTTTGTAGTTTTTGAACGGTGGGACAATTCTCGACCACTAATCGGGGAGGGATTGACAATCGTTGTTGTCGAAATGTTAGAATTATAAGCGTTCTTGGCTGCCACTGTTCTTTCCGTGCAGCCACACGTACTGCAAATTCGAGGTACGGTGCCTTTATCGGGAGAGTGGCGCGGGCTTCAACGCAAATCTGAGACTGAATACGTGGACCTGTACCTCCTTACCTCCGGCGGTTCAAGTTTCTTGTCATTTCTGGTCTGGCTGCGATGTGGAGTGCTTGCATGAAACAATCTTTCCGTGTCGTCTGTTTTGTGACGATGTTCGGCTTATTGCAGCTTACAGCACTTGCGCAAGGGCCAGTCGCGCATTGGCCGTTGAAGACCGACGCGCGGGACGTAGCAAAATTTGGACTGCACGGTACAACGAGCGGGGGGATTCGATTTGAAACACCGGACGACGGCCAGCAAGCAGCACGTTTTGATGGACGTGACGGAAGCGTCGAAGTAGCGACGCATGACGAACTGCAGGTCGGTACGTCAGATTTTGCGCTTGCCACGACGATCAAGCTCGCTGGCGCGACAGACTTTTTCAACGGCAGCATGCGCGATGTAAAGATCTATCGTCGAGCTCGGATGCCGAATTGCAGGCAAGTGAATAGTAGAAAACAGTTTTGCTGAGTACTCCCTACGCAAAAAAAGTATTGAAATGACCACCAACACCGACTCTTGCCACGCGTTTTCTTCTTATGATTGTTCCCAAAGCTGATCGTCGCCGTTTCTTGCAAAGCTGTTCAGCTGGAATCCTCAGCAGTGCCCTCGCCAGAACTAAGTGCCAGGCCATACAGAGTAAACCGCCCGGGAAATACATTGACGCGCATGTCCATGTTGGCACGATCGGTTTAGGGCATACGGATCCACTTACTGTCGAGGAACTGTTGCGTTGGATGGATCGGGCTGAGATTTCGCAGGCATGGGTGCTGCCCTTGGTTTCGCCGGAGGCATTTCCAAATCCAGTTTCAACAGAATATGTGCTTGAGAAAACGCATCCGTATCGTGATCGGCTCATTCCGTTTTGCGTCATTGATCCTCGCAACACTTGGTGGGGTAAGCCGCCATTGCTCAAGGAGGTCTTGACCCGCTATGTCAATGCCGGAGCACGAGGGTTCGGCGAGCATAAGCCAGGCGTGGCCATCGACGATCCTCGCAGCCTGGAGATTTATGCTGCGTGTGAATCCCTCAAGCTGCCTGTCCTATTTCATCTCGACGCGATATGCAACACTGACGACCCAGGATTGCCCGGGTTAGATAAGATCCTCGGGATGTTTCCACAGCTCACGTTCATTGGTCACGCGCACGGTTTTTGGGCCTCCATTTCCGGCGATGTTGTCAATCGTCGACAACTCGGAATCTATGGAAAGGGGCCGGTGGTGCCAGGTGGGGCGGTCGAGCGCTTGCTCAACAAACATCCGAATCTCTATGCCGATATCTCCTCCGGCAGCGGCATCAGCGCATTGCGGCGTGATCCTACGTTTACGCGAGGTTTTCTCGAACGCTGGCAGGATCGAATTCTGTTTGGAACGGACTATCTTTCCAGTGGTTGGGACACAGGCCAGCAAGCTTTGCTCAAGGACCTCGCGCTGCCTGCCGCTATGGAGGAAAAGATCTGCCTCGGCAATGCGCGCAAGATTATCTCCACTGAGTAGCGCAAAACGAGAACAGGAGCACAACGTGAAGCCGTTACTCTCCCGACGCGAATTCTCACGCTTAACAGTCGGGGCGGCAGTCGCCACTACCGCCACCGTTCGATCGCCCTACCTGTCAGCATCGGAAGCTAAGCCGGCTGTGCTGGGAGGTAAACCGGTTTTCGATGGCGAATGGCCCAAATGGCCAGTCTCTGACGAGCATGAGAGTCAAGCCCTGCAGGATGTACTGTTGAGTGGTCGCTGGTTTCGCAATGCGCCGGGTGGAAAGTCTACGGTAGATCTGTTTGAGGAGGCGTGGGCCAAGCACGTCAGCGTGCTGCACTGCCAAGCGACCAACAGTGGAACTTCAGCTCTTTTTGCCTCTTTAGCGGCTCTCGGTATCAGCCCGGGAGATGAAGTCATAATTCCTCCGTATACATTCATCGCGTCTGTCAACTGTGTGCTACTCAGGCATGCACTCCCGGTGTTTGTGGATACGGATCCAGCGACCGCTCAATGGGATGTGTCACAGATCGAAGCTCGACTGACAAACGATACTCGTGCTTTGCTGCCGGTGCACCTCGGCGGCGCTTCCTGCGACATGGACGCCGTCATGGCCATCGCCAGTCGACGCAATTTGCGCGTGGTCGAAGATGCTTGCCAAGCACATACGGGTGAATGGAATGGCCGACGACTGGGGACGTTTGGCGACACGGGTTGTTTCAGTTTTCAAAACTCAAAGAACATTACATGTGGCGATGGCGGCGCCTTAGTTACCTCCCAGCAAGATATTTACTACCGCACTCAGGCTTTTCAGAATCAGGGCATCGGCAAACCTATCCAAGAAACTGCGGTTCCCTCAGGCGGAGGGAATTTCCGCCTCACTCAGTTTCAGGGAGCGATCTTGCTGCAACAACTAAAGCGGCTCGATGAGCAATCCCATCGCCGTGAGCAAAACGCCATTTACCTGCGCGAGCTACTCGGCAATATCGAAGGCGTAACTCCCAAGAAAATCCTTTCCGGAACGACGCGTCACGGGTGCCATCTTTTCGTTTTCGATTTCGATCGTACCGCGTTCGCGGGCATGACCAAGGACCAGTTCGTCCGTGCTGTGAGCGCCGAAGGAATCCCCATCAGTAAAGGTTATTCGGCACTGAACAAAGACCTCTGGGTGGAAAGGATGCTCGCCGACCCTAGCTACCAGCGCATTTACGGCGCGGCGCGCCTCAAAAGATGGCGCGACGAGAATCTGCTGCCGGCAAATGATCGCATGCTGCTCACGACGTGCTGGTTCAGCCAGTTCGTTCTGCTCTCTGACCGCGCTGCGATGGAACGCATCGCCGATGCACTCAGTCGCGTCCAGCGATTTGCCGCTGCCATTGCCAAGAAATGAAGTTAGTGACAGGCGTTTCGACGAAAACTAACCTTTGCTCGACTAAAAATATGACTGGCAAATCGATCCAAACTGATCCTTCGATAGTAAAGGCTCGCGGCAAGAATCTAATGGCACTGTGGCCTTTGTCACGAGATCGTGAGAGGTCAACGACAGGATGGTATCGTAAGAGCTTGACAGCATGCGGCCGTGCTACACAAAGCGCGATTAAGACACTTCTCTGGAGCGGAGTAGCGTTCGCCACGATTCCATCAGTCGCCAAGGATGCCACGTCTAAAGGGGAGGAAAATTCTCGCGTAATCGCTCAGGGCCCGAGCGAGAAGTCGTGCAGTCGGATCGTGAGCCGCCAAATGCGGGCCAATGCGGTGAGAAACTGCGATCGGTATGCCTGGGCGCGTAAGTACCGTGACGACCTCATCGCCGAAATGCGGCCTTTCATGGAGATGTCCGACGAGGTGCTGTGGAGTCAACTTTCCAGCCACGAGATGCCACGGGACACGTTGGTCAACTTTCATGGCAAGGGCTGTCCGAATTGCGGCGACAAACAACGCGCTGCTGTTGGTACGTTATGGCGTGTTGAGCTATTTAAGCGGCCTTGGCAGGTGCAATGCAACCACTGCCAGCAGTGGTTTCCATCCAACGACTTTGCGGCCTACTATTCCAGCGCACTGGATGACGAGGGCAAATTCTGCCTTGGACGGGGTGATAAGCAATATCTTCAACCGCGCGATGCGAGTGACAACGTCGAGTGCGTGGAAGATGGGACGGGCGTGCACATCGGCGACCAGAAGTGGTTTTTTGCCGCTTATTATGCGTCTCAAGTTTGGTGGACGTTGACTGATGCTGCGAGGAAGCTGGCGATCCTCTACACGCTGACCGACGACCCGGCTTACGCGCACAAAGTGGGTATCTTGCTGGATCGGATGGCTGATCTTTATCCCGAGATGGACTATCAGCGTTGGCACGCAATGGGCATGGAGGCCAGCACCGGCGGCTCCGGTAAAGGACGCGTGATGGGGCGAATCTCGGAATGCGACATTGCCAATAGGGTCTGCCGTGCCTATGATCTCGCCTTCGACGCTCTGCAGTCCGATGAGGAACTCGTCAACTTTTCCTCGCGGATGTCAGCAAAACATCGGACCGGCAGGAAGGATTCTGCGCGCGCGATAATTGACCACATCGAGAATCACCTAATCAAAGAATTTATCCTTAGTGTCCTCGACCATAGAATCGCTGGGAACGAAGGTATGACGCAACATGCGATGGCCGCCGCGGCCATCGCACTCGATCACCCAATACTCACGCCCCGATTTTTGGACTGGCTATTCGAACCCGACGGCGGTCGTGTGCCCTATTTGCTAACGGAGTTCATTGGGCGGGACGGGCTCAGCGTCGAATCTGGGCTGGAATATGCCATCATTCCCGGAGAGTCGATGTACGTTGTCGCCGAGTTGCTCCGGCAGTACGGTCTGTACAGCCGCCACGACATTTACCGCGATTTCCCCAAGTTTCGGAATTGCTTCACGATGTACAACAAGGTGCGCGCGGCAGATCGTCACTCACCACTCTGGGGTGACACGGTGGGAGATTCGAAGAAATGCATGGGAATCCACCTGCTCAAGGCTCCCGTCGAGATGGCATTGGCCGGCTACAGAGTCTACGGCGGTAGCGACATCGCTCGTGAAGTGTGGTATTCCAATGGGCGATCGCTCAACGGCCTGCGGCTGGATATCTACGACTCGGAGCCGGAGGCGATTGTCGAGAAACTGAGAGCTGATGTGGTTAACGTGGAACCTGCTGATTTACGAAGCTACAATTCCGGCGGATATGGGTCGGCCTTTCTCCAGGCACCATCTCGCGATAACGCCCGGTGCATCATGTTGAACTACGGTCGCATGATCTATCATGGTCACGAAGATCGGCTCGCCATCCAGATGCTGGCCAACGACTCAGTCGGAATCGTCGATCTTGGATACCCACTGTATACAGGTGCTTGGCCAGAGCGGTTAGGCTGGACCAGTCATATAGTCAGCCACAATACCTGCATGGTGAACGATAAAGGACCTAAGCGGGAGGGCTCCTTTTCCGGCAAGACGCAGTTGTTCTCGGAGCTGCCCGGCGTGCGAGTGATTGACGTCGATGGAGAGGGGCCAGGCATTTACTCTGGTGTCAGAACCTACCGAAGATGTCTGGCGATGGTGGACGTCGACGAAGCTAACTCCTATACCCTGGACCTGTTCTGGGTTCGGGGCGGAAAGAACCATCGTCTCATTCAAAACGGGGGAGGTCCAGAGGTCACCCAGCAGGGTCTAGAACTGACGGCCCAAGTCAACGGCACCTACGCTGGCGAGAATGTGGGCTATGGGCAATTCTACGATGGTCCAAGCGATTCTCAGTATGATGGCTCCGGCTTCATGTACTTGAATCGGGTGGAGAAGGCGTATCCCCAACAGGATTTCTGGGTCGACTGGAAGATCGTCGATCCTCGGCGCGTCGAACCACCCCAAGCGGAGCCTCATGTACGGGTGCATAATCTGACGGCAGTGGACGAGGTGGCTCTCTGCGACGGCGCACCACCTGCCCGACATGGGAATCCAACGACACTGCGGTACATGCTTCGCAGCCGCTTCGGAGAAGACCTTACGACACAGTTCGTCTCGATCATTGAACCCTATGCGGGGGCGCCGATCATCCGATCGGTGCGGGTCCTGCAGAATGACGCGGATAGCGCCAACTGCGTCGCCGCAATCGAGATTGAACTCGTCGACGGACGACGCGACGTCGTGTTGGTCGCCGAGAACTCAACCGAAGTAAATGCGGGCGGTGTCCAAATGCAAGGTCGTGTAGGATTCGTCCGTTTTGATCGGACCACCGGGCCAGGCAACGCCCAGCCGATTTCAGCCCGCCTGCTGGACGGTACGTCGCTCAAAGCCGGTCCGGTCGAGCTGTCTCTTTCAGCTCCGGCCATCACTGGCGCTCTTCTCTCGGCGGATGAATCGGATCCAACAAACACGCTGCTGAAGCTTTCCGACGCAATTGAGACTGACAGAATCGTGGGGAAGTACATCATCTTCGACAACAAGGAACGGTCCGACGCGAGCTATCGGATCGAACGAGTCATTGACCCGCATACAATTAGCATCGGCGCATACAGTTTAGCCGAGCGGCTGCGAGACACGACCGACTACTCTCGCGGCATCATCAATAATATTGCTCCGGGCGAGACATTTCGGATTTCACTTGATGCCGAATGGGAAAGAAAATAATCCGCTTGTGCTGGCGGACTTCCAGTTGGACTGGTGACACTATATTTGCGTCGCTTCCGCTTTCTCCTGCACGAACCAAATCCAGCTATTTGTCGCGTGCTTATCGAATCATTCGCGCAGGGCTTAAGCGGCGGCCCATCGAGGTTGAACTGCAACTGCGTTACAGCCAGATGACGGTGCATCCGCCCATCGACAAGCAGATGAAGTATCCGCCGTTGTCACTAACCGTGATTCATGCCTGGGAGCGAGGCAATCCGGAAGGGCGAAAGCCGATCAGCTGGAAGCTCTTGACCGACCTGCCGGTAGAAGACCTGGAGTTCTGTCCGCGGTCGGGCGCCAAGTCGCGACGTCATAGGCGAGCAGCCCCAGAGCGAGACGACCACTACGAACCACCTTGCTCCATTCATCGGACAGAACCGAATAGCAATTTTACAAGCCATGTTGTCGACGTCCGTCAACCTCTCGTTCGTCGCCGTAGTTGCACAATTACCGCCAGGATCAGCAACGCAGCGGTTGGCGGTTCTGGGACGGCAGCTGGAAACACTGAGCCGGTAGCGGCAGTTTGGCCGAAGTGCGCCTGCCAGACGCCGTAATCGCCAGGATCGACTTGGCCATTGCGGTTGCCGTCAGCCGCTAGGCCGGAACCGCTTTGGCCGAGGGTATTACGCCAGAGAACATAATCAGCCGCATCGACAACACCGTTTTGATCATAATCTCCTGGTATGATCGAGATTTCGCCCGCAATTAAGTAGTCGACCGAGATGGTGCCGAAGTGGGACAGCAATTGGGCGCCGTTGAAGTGTCGGTAATGTCCAAATCGCATTCCAACTTGCTTGAGATCAGCCACCATGGGGGTCGACAGAACCAGTGCATCGTTCCAGAAAACTTGGCTAACGCCGAGTAAGCCGTCACTGAGAATCTTGATCGATGCCGAGCCACTTGGGCCAATCGAGTCAAGCGGCTCCAAGATGGATTGATCGAAAAGCTGGATCACTTTGCCGCCGTTAGACTGATGCCATCCGTCGCTAACTCCCACATTGGCGATGAGGGTACCGACTTCGTCACGGAGTTCCACATAGAAGCGCTGCATAGCCTGAAGCGGATCGGCACTTCCATTTGTAGAATCCCATGCAAAGTCGAATGTGACCTCCCAGGAATCGTCTTGATCGATGTCCCTTGTCTTGAGGACGTCCACCCAACTCCCGTTTGTCGTGGTTTTAATATCGCTCACGACCAACTGCGAGCCGGTTGTTTGAGCTACCCATCCATCCGAAATCGACTGCGCCGCAGGCCGGCGCCAACGTGGACTAAGTTGTAAGCCGTCGAACGCTTCATCGAATGCAGTTTGCTGCGTGTAATATTGTCCCGATTCGGAGAAATGACCTGCGCCAAGCATGGGCCACGAGCAGCAATCGGTATTCCAGTAACTCTGAAACACTGGGAACATCTCTTGCCGTAGCGCGGCGTCGTAACGAGTCAACTGAAGCCAGGTCGATACGAGGCGTGTATTGGCTGAATTTCCAGAGCCGCTCCCACTGACGGTTTCGGTGAACCCCGGGGACTTCCGGATGAAGCGAAACGTATTGACGAGGCGCTGAATGTCCGTATCGTCAAACACAATTCCCGCTTCATAGGCGTCAATCGCGAACGCCACGTCGAGGCCAGCGTGACTTACGTCTGTCGAGCTTGAAGCGGAGTCAAATGGCCCATATCGCCATCGATACCGATCCGACGTCGGGGTGAATTCGGCTTTGAGCGTCTTGGCAAGCGCTACTGCACGATCATAGAAGCGCTGCTGCCCCGTTGCTTTCCATAGCGCAACATAGGTCTGACCTGCCGCGGACTGCATGTTGTACGGTAGGATCCCGCCGGTGGAGGGAGCGTAGAAACTAAAATATGGATCGGTATACTGTCCTCGACCGCCACTGATCATGCTGAACTCCGGGTCAAAACTATCCATGGTTTGGATGATGTCCGCCGTGAGCGCGGCGGCGCGCGCCCCATACTGGGCTTGGAGTTGTGGATTGCTATTGATATCGGCAATTGCAAAGGTTGCGGGGTGGGACACGTACGCGGAGTGAACCAGCCATGAGTGCTGCCGAGCGTTTGCACCCTCTGAAAGATTGAAGCTGACAAACGCCGGCATGTATTTGTTGCGAATTTGATCATAGAGAGGAGGAGAGACTCGGTCGCCGCGGTTGGCGTACATGACTTCGGCGTGACTGAGCAAAAGCTCCAAGTATTGGGTGTCGTGCGTCATCTCATACATCGCGCGATGGGGAATCCCAAGATAGGTCTCTCCCCAGGAAAGCAGGCTGGCATCGTACTTGGGGCAGCAGGGTGAGACGCCGTTGAGATATTGGTTCAGGTAGTAATTTGCTGAAAACGTTGACGCCTTGTCGTTGTAAGTACTCAGCGCTGCCGCAGAAATTTCGTCTTGTGTCAAACCGGATGCGGTTGGAATTGCGCCAAACACTCCCGCGATGAACACTAGCGCGACCCAGAAAAAACGAGAGGTCCGCGTACAAAGGTCGCTGTCCCATTCGACGCGTGATAAATGCCGAAATTGCATTGCTAAGGCCATCGGTCTCACGGTGTGGATCTGACACATGGATGAATTTCTAGGGGGTTCAAGGAGGTTCTTTAACTGGCAAGACCGTTTGCGAGATCACTCTGTCCAGTCGCTTGTGATTTTAATAGTTCATACTTGCCGCGCGGCCCCCTCAGCCGGAGTGGCATAATTGCGGCCATTATCAGCAATACGGTGGCAGTCGGTTCTGGTATGGCGATTGGCAACGCGGAACCGTTGACGACAGCTTGTCCGAAGTGCGCCCGCCAAACTTCATAGTCGGCTTGCGTATACAGGGTTCCCAGACCGTTTCGCCAATCTATATAGTCGGCCGCATCGACCACGCCATCCTTGTTGTAGTCGCCGGCGAGCAACAACGCTTCGCTCACGACGAGGGAGTCGACCGAGATGGTGCCGAAGTGCGACAGCAATTGGGCGCCGTTGAAGTGTCGGTAATATCCAAATCGCATCCCAACTTGTTTGAGGTCGGCAATCAAAGGGGTCGACAGGACGAGCGCGTCATTCCAGTAGACCTGGCTGACGCCGCGCATTTCATCACCGAGGATTCGGATGGAAGCCGAGCCGTTCGCGCCAATCGAATTGTATGGCTCCAAGATGGATTGATCGAAAAGCTGGATCACTCTGCCACCATTTTCCTGATACCAGCCATCGTTAATCCCAATGCTGGCGATGAGGGTTCCGATCTCGTTCCGAAGTTCGACGTAGAACCGCTGCATAGCTTGGAGCGGATCGGTGGTTCCATTGGCAGAATCCCATGCAAAGTCGAATGCGACCTCCCAGGAATTGTCTTGGTCGACGTCTCTCGTCTTAACGATGTCCACCCAACTCCCGTTTGTCGTGGATTTAATGTCGCTCACGACCAACTGCGAGCCGGTCGTTTGTGCTACCCATCCATCCGAAATCGATTGCGTCGCGGGCCGGCGCCACCGTGAACCAAGTTGTAAGCCGTCGAACGATTCATCGAATGCAGTTTGTGGGGTATAGACCTGTCCTGATTCATAAAACAATCCTGCGCCCATCATAGGCCATCCGCAACAATCAGTGTTCCAGTAACTCTGAAACACGGGAAACATCTCTTGCCGTAGTGAGGCGTCGTAACGGGTTAATTGGAGCCAGGTCGAAACCAGCCGGGTATTAGCAGCTACCCCAGCACCGCTTCCATTTACAGTTGCAGTGAAACCGGGCGCTTTCTTGATGTAGCGAAACGTATTGACGAGTCGCTGGATGTCCGTATCGTCGAACACGATGCCCGCTTCATAAGCGTCAACGGCGAACGCCACGTCGAGGCCGGCGTGGCTTACGTCCGATGCGCTTCCACTGGAATTGTAAGGAGCGTAACGCCAGGAAAATCGATCTCCCACGGGGGTCAATTCGGCTTTGAGTGTCTTGGCAAGCGCGACGGCGCGATCGTAGAAACGCTGCTGCTCTGTCGCTTTCCACAACGCGATATAGATCTGTCCTCCTGCAGACTGCATGTTGTAAGGCAAAACGCCATTAGTAAATGGATCCGTGAAAGCCAGGTACGGGTCATTATACTGTCCCCGGCCCCCACTAATCATGCTGAACTCTGGGTCGAAGCTATCCATCGTCTGGATGATGTCTGCCGTGAGCGCGGCGGCGCGCGCTCCAAATTCGGCCTGAAGTTGAGGATTGCTATTGATGTGAGCAATCGCATAAGTCACTGGGTGGGTCTGATACGCGGATTCAACCAGCCAGGAATGCTGGCGAGCATCGTCACCCTCGGAGAGATTGAAGCTGACGAACGACGGCATATAAGTATTCCGAATCTGGTCGAGCATGGGTGGAAAAACTCGATCCCCACGATTGGCATACATGACTTCAGCGTTGTTCAGTAAGGACTCCAGATATTGGTTACTTTGCGTCGCCTGATACATGGCGAGATTTGCGATGCCAAGGTAGGTCTCCTGCCATGTCAACAATGCGGCTTCGTATCTGGGATAGGGAGGAACACCATTCAGATAGTAGTTGAGGTCATAGTTCGACGGGAACGAGGACGCTTTGTTGTTGTAGGTGCTCAGCGCTGCCGCAGTAATTTCACCTTGAGTCAGGCAGAAGGCTGATGACGCCGGCACAAACAATCCGAGCGCGTAAGAGAATACAGCACTCCAGAAACGAAGTCGGGAGTCTAGGCACCACCACCGGCGCGCAATTGGGATTACCCTACCGTGACGGTGACAAATCAAGGTCTGTCCCTTCAGCCCTAGGAAATCTTGCCGGGCCATTGGCCGATCACGTGAGTCGATAGGACTGACGCCCGCAAAAAGAAGCTGACTCTCATCATATGGCCTTGTTGAAATAAATTCCTCAACAAATGACCTGGTTCAAAATGCGCCTGTCTCAACTCTTCCCAGGACGGGAGGACAATTCAACCTTCAACTGGGCCCCCTCCGCCACTACCTCGACGCGAAGCGGAGTATTTTCGGGAGAAGAATAAATCGGCGGGTATCTGGAGGAGCGGGCGGTCTTCTGGGCCAGATTCGCTGCTGGCCGCGTAACATCGTTTACATCCTGGGGAGGTTCGGTAATTGTGACTTTGTAGCGGGCCGGCACAAGACCCTTTCCAGTATCCGGGTAGTAAATCTCAAACCGGCCTTCAGAGTCAGTTACGGCATATCCCCCGTTGCCTGGCTGGCCATCATCTGGTCGAAAGGTGACGTATACATCGCCGAGCGGCGCGCCATCGAGAGTTACATGTCCCACTGCGGGAACACGACCACCGCTGTCATTACTGCAACCGTTGAGACAGGCCGCGACGAGCAAAAAAATGATTGACTTTCGCATCTCAATGCACATCACTTTCGATTTAGTTCGGACGGTATTCCAAAAATACATGTCAGTCTGTCTCGGCGAGTTCGCCCTCAGCTATGGATGCCATTCGCCGCGAGACCAAAGTTTGGATTGAATCGTCAACGAACCTCACCGACCCATCACCCAAACCAGCGTGTGCACCACCGGGATGAAGACTACCCATCGTACCCCACGTGGCGAGCTTCCCAATTGCGGCCCGGCCCTTGGGGACGGACCAATACCAATCATTAATCTGGCGAGTTGGCCAGTTGTGTCCAGGATCAACGCCTGTCATGGCCCAAGCGCGATACCCCCAGGCCAATGGGCAGCCGTTGTACACCAAGCGAGTGGTCTCTGCGATCATATACGTATGCGATAAGCCGTCAGTTACTTCGCGAAGTTTCGCTTGTCCGCGCACTCCAAACATGTATTTTCGGTTTGTTTCACCACCAGCCTGGCGCCAGTTGCAATAGTAGTAATCGTAATAACTGACAACGAAATCGTAGTTCGTGAGCCCTCCTGTCACGAAATTTGCTGATGGGCCACAGTAACTGGGAATGTCGTCCAGAACCTGCGATGGACCAGTGTCCGTCGGGCAAAGAAAAACCGGGAGAGACGTCGTCATCAATTGTGCATTGCCGTTGGTTGCTGGATTGCCCTTCAACGGCGAGCTATTGTTATTGACGTTGTAGGAATCGGTTCCGTTCGCCACCGCTTCTTCCTTCTTGACACTGTCGTAGATTGGGGTCTGCTCCAAATACGGTAAAAGCGTGAGCAACCCGCTCTGATTGAGGACTTGCGTCTCATCTCCGCCTCCACGGGTTGGATCCGTCGGGTCGCACCAGCCAACGTCGATCCCTCCCCTGGGCAGTTTCTTTTGACTCGACTCAAAATTCTGACAAGCCAACAAGACCTGTTTCAAACTGCTCATGCATTGAGTACGGCGAGCCGCTTCGCGCGCCGACTGAATAGCCGGCAAAAGCAGTGAAACCAAGATTCCGATGATGGCGATAACCACCAACAGTTCTACGAGTGTAAAGCCCCGGCTATTAGATCGCCCGATCAATGTTGTAGCGACCATGCTCCTGACTCCTTCTCCACTGCAGCCTGTCGAAATCCGCGACTTCCTAATCAGCAATCTGCTGTCCCACTAACGCCGGCGAAGCGCAGTTAGCCAGCCACCCATTACGAGCGAAAACATTAGCATCGAACTTGGTTCTGGCACAGCGCCGCCGATGAGCCCGGCTCCACTCCCCCCCGACATTGCGCCGAAGTTTGCCCTCCAGTCGGTGTAGCCTTGGGAACCTCCGAATGTGGCTGGATCATTACGCCATGTGACATAATCAGCGGCGTCTACTTTTCCGTCCGTATTGTGGTCGCCAGATAAACCACCCGGAGTTGTTACGTTGATCGTCACGTTATCGATCAACCATTGTGCGAAGACACCGTCACCATCCGTGTCGGTTCCATCGTAAAATAGAGAAAAATAATCGTACTTATCTGAGGTCAAAGGGTCGATATCGCCGCGTTTGTCACCGCTTAAACTACCAGTTTCCGTGCCGTTGTTGATGGTGTACGTGTAACGTAACGCTCCGCCGTCGGTTCCCGGAGCCAGGCGCTCGACTTCCAACGTAAGAATGTTCTTACCGTTAGACTGGTTTAGAAAAGGAAAAGTACTAGCAGTCGGAGGGGCAGCAACATTGAACTCGTCGCCGCCGCCAAACTGTGTGCCGAAGCGGCCCGTTTCTTCCCGCAATCGCGTGGAACTTAGAAGTCCGCAACACGCGTCGCCATTGTCCTGCTGAACATAGACGCCAGGATCATATCGCGAACCTGGTTGCGATGAGTCCCAGTCCCCATCCATACCACCAAAACCGGTGGGGTTGGGGAAGGGTTCTTCTTCGCCTCCTCCAAGAGTTGGGTTAATCCTCGCGTCGTACAGGCCAAATCGAAAAGTTGCGGGGACCAATCCGCTGAAGTCGTTGCGCATTTCAAATCGGAGGGTGAGCTTCGACCCAATCGCGGCGGGAACCGAAACGGGCGAACCGAAGACACCCATGATCGACTGCCCGGTCGTGATAGGCTCGACCCGTAGGGCATTACCCGAGCCGAGACCAGCCGAATCATCCACGACTGTGATTCCCAAAGCGGTATTTGGATGCGAATGCGTGAACCAATTGATCCCATCGACGACATTCGTACGATCCCCGTCATCGAAGCGGTCGACAATAACCTCGACGGCAACGGCTGGGATCGATGTTAGACAGGCGAGGGTCGCCGAAAATGCGATAAGGAGTCTTCTTACATAGAGATTGTTTGCCGGCTTCATTGAATTCTCTCCGCAGAACTTAGCTTCAACTTCCAACTTTGCTAACTAAAGCCACATGTCTAGAATTTTCGTTGCATTTAAAAGTGACTGATCACAATACCTGCTCGTTTCACGATATCGACGAGCTCGAACGAGGCAGCGGAAAATGCCGCCCCCAAGCCGCATGCTCCCCCGCATGCGGCTTGGAAGGCTCGTCGTGAAACAGTTTAACTGCGTTTCCTGCGAAATAGACCGAAGACCGCGGCTAGGCCAACTAGGCTCCACGTCGCCGGTTCTGGCACTGCGACGGTTTCGATCGTAACATTGTCGATCAGCCATTGGTTGTTGCCGTCATAGAACATTGAAACGTAGTCGAAAGCGTCACTAGTCTGTACCGGTAAGGCCAGCTTCACTCCTGTCAACGTACCGACGGTCAGACCGTTGTCGAGTCGATAGGTGTAGCGCAGGCTGCCGGCGCCTATACCCGCAGCGAGGCGTTCAATTTCAATTGAGAGAACATTTTTGCCATTGGACTCATTTAGCCCAGGAAAAACAGTATTAACGGCCGGAGCCGCCAGATTAAATACGTCGCCCCCGCCGTGCTGCGTCCCATCTGTCCCGGTCTCTTCGCGCAATCGAGTGCAGCATCCGCCAGCATTGCCCGAATTATTGCCAGAGTTGTCGAGCTGGACGTAGACGCCGGTGTCTAAACTTGAGCCTGGCTGCGCTGCGTCCCAGTCGCCATCCGCTCCACCAAAGCCGCCTGCAGCAGGAAACCCGACTTCGTCCGCATCATAAAGGCCGAAACGGAAAGTTCCGCCCGGAGGTCCGGCGGGATCCAAATTGTTGCGCAGTTCAAACTGAAGCTTTAGCTTTGAACCAATAGGTGCAGGAACCGCGATCGGAGTGCCAAACACACCCATAATTGATTGTCCGGTCGTAATTGGTTCGACACGGAGCGCATTGCCCGACCCTAAGCCGCCCGAATCATCCACGATCGAGATACCCAGCGCATTGCCTGGGTGGGAATGAGTGTACCAATCAATGCCGCTAGGCGTGCTTGTGCGATTGCCATCATCAAATCCATCGAAGGTGGTGGCAGCTTGGGCTGAATTCAGTCCCCCATATGCGAGCGTTGCTAAGAGCAAGCAACGAATCGAAAACATTAACCAGCGAGTATGTTGCGACTTCATTAGAATCTACTCCCCAAGAAAGAATGTGACTTGTCCTGAACCACTCGCCTGTTCCGCGACAAAATCCTTGACATTCAAGTCAAGGCAAGGGATTCCCTTGCAACAAACCTCAGTGTGTTACAGCATTCGGCGCCTCCCTCTAAGAAAAAAACTTGAAGCGAAACTCCCAGACCACGAAAATGACCTAACGATCAAAGCCAAAACCATTCGCCACGATCTGTCGCCCCATTTCAAGGGCACTTACACAAGAATTGAAATTCCAAGACTTAGTTGACGGCAAAAAGCACATGTAATATGAAATGGATGCAATTACACGTCAAGCGTTAGCACCATTTTTTGGCCCGGCCGATGAGCCAAATTGGCCTTTGTATGAAACAAACTCTATAAAGCCACTGAGGAAATCACTGCGTTTCCCGCCCAATTCACTCGAACGAGGGATGTGGCCACCAGCCGCAAAATAAAGACTTTTAACTCGCCTCGTTGCACCTCTTGCGAGTGTGACCCTTCAATCTGAATGCACTTCGCGGCAAACGTTCCCGGTCTCCACTATCCGAATCATGAAATCTAGACAGGTCGGGGCGTAACATGAAAAAAAGCACGCTGACTGCAGCGACACTCATTGCTATTGTCGTTTTAAGGCTAGCTGGTGCCTCGCATACGAGCGCCGCGTTTGGCCAAACGATCGTCGTGGCTGCGCACGACTCGTCAGCTGAGTCCAAGCAAGCCGCGCGATTTGTCGCCGATGGCGAGGGCGACCAGGAACAGATCAATGCCGCGATCCAATCGTTGCCAAACGCCGGCGGATCTGTGCTGTTGATGGAAGGAACCTACGACATTCGCCGCGTCAACAGTACGCTTGGCGGTGTTCTTATCGACCGAAGCCACGTCACTTTGGCCGGCCAGGGAGAGGCGACGCGGCTTGTCCTGGCCGCAAATCAGAATGTGAATGTCATCCGCATCATTGGTTCGGGTGTTGGTCATGTCACCATCCGTGACTTATCCGTGGATGCCGCCCGTGATCAGAACCAGGCAGGTCAAGGTGATCCCAATGTTTCACACGCCCGTTTTGAATTTTGTGGCATTAAGGCGTTTCGTCAAACGCCGGGCGGCCCCACCGCCGCCGAAGATACGCACGACATCACAATCCGCAATTGCGTCGTCAAGAACTCTCATCGGCTAGGCATAATGCTCGAAGGGCCGAACATGCGCGTACTCGATAATTATCTTGGCAATGCAGGTTCCGATTCCGTCGAGATCCTCACGGGGCCAGGCATTATTCGCGGCAATATCGTAGAAATCACGGGCCAAACTCATGTCGCAATCGGATCAGATCGAGCGAACTCGATCATCATGTCAGAAAACATTGTGCACGTAACCAAGGAAGGGAAGCTCGACATTGGATTCCGTTCTTGGGCTGGATCAAAACGGCACGTCATCGCCAATAACGTACTAACGGTTGACCAAGACGGCAGTTGCGAGTTAGCAATGGACATACGTGGTACAGAGGCGACGATTTCTGGCAACAATCTCTACTCAGCCGACCCGGCAACTCCCACGCGTCTGCGGATTTCAGCTGGCAATTCCATTGTTTCCGCCAATATTTTGGAGAACGTCGTGATTGAAGTTGACGACAATACTGCGTCAGGGTTCCCTATATTGATCGAGGCCAACGTGCTGCAGAATTCTCGAATCGACGTTCACAAAGGAGATGTACACCAAGATAATGCTCGATAATGGTACTGCTGCTGCAATACGTATCTCATCTCAACCAAGTTATGATATCTGATTGTGGTCTCCAATCCATTCGGATGAGTTTGTCTTTCCGGCTAGCGAGCCAATCGACGTAGAAGACCTTTTCTTCAACCCGTTCTCGGGCGTATTCCTTCACTAATGTTTGAGCCGTAGCCAGAGCAACGCCTCGTTTGGTTTCTATGAGACCCGGCCTCGCCGGAGACTCTAGCTGGCTGGCTGTTTCGGACGCCGTCGCCTGCGACGCACAATAACTATCGCTGCGACCTCGATCAGTTTCTCAAGTTCGCTGGCATAGATGGCGGTCAGCCCGAACAGCTTCTTGAAACGCGACCCGAGGATGTCTCGCTGCCTGGCGCGAGCGCCTGCAAGATCAAGGTCTGGCCAACTCGACCGTGGCTCGCAAGCTGACTGTGCTAAGGCAAGACCGTTGGACACTCTCCGAAAGATTGTCGCAGGCTGTTCGACGCACCGAATCCATCCACGCTGGTCGGACTCCGCGACCGCGCGCTGCTTGCGACGCTCGTCTATAGCGGCTGCCGCGTCGGCGAACTGGTGCAACGGTTGGCTACTTCAAGTGAGCTGATGCCAAGTGTTTACCGAGATGACGAACGTCGATTAACTCGCTGGGTTCTGCGTAGTGGATCGCCATCACTCGGACCTTCTAAATGAATGCCCGGATTTTAATCCGGCCACAAACACTACTAAGGCGACCGCTCCGAGAAAGAAGATCGTATCGCCGGGGACTCGCATCCAACGGAGGTTTTGCATCATACTCGATTGAAGAAACTCGCCGCTCCGGGCATACCAGTAGCCGTGCTCCACAGAGGCCCAGGTCTGCATCAGGCCAACGGGCAAGAGACTCAGGATGCACATTGCAAGCAGACCGCCGTTCAGCGACCAGAAGGAAAACCGCAGCAACCCGTCTTTCCATTCGACGCCAGGTACAAGCACTCTTAGGCAAAGCAGCATTAACCCGATACCGAGCATTCCGTATACGCCGAACAATGCAGCGTGCCCATGTAAGGGTGTCGTGTTGAGGCCCTGCATGTAATAGAGGGCAATGGGTGGGTTAATCATGAACCCGAAAAGTCCGGCTCCAACCATATTCCAGAAGGCGACGGCAACAAAGAAATAGATGGGCCACTTGTATCTTTGAACCCACGGCGAAGTTCTCGATCGCCGTAAATCCTCCGTCGCATCGAATCCGACTAGAACTAGCGGGACGACTTCCAACGCACTAAAGACAGATCCCCAGGCGAGGGCAACGGGTGGTGTGCCGGAAAAGTACAAATGATGGCACGTTCCGATAATGCCGCCCGCAAGGAAAATCGTTGCAGAGAGTAGTGCCGCCGCCGCAGCGATCCCCGGTCGTATCAAATTTAACCGCATAAAGATGAAGGCTATGACCGTCGTTGCAAATACTTCAAAGAAACCTTCGACCCACAAGTGAACGACCCACCATCGCCAGTATTCGACCATCGATAAGTGCGTATGTTGTCCCCATGTCAGTCCCGCACCATAGAAGAGGGCGATGGCACCCGTGGAGACAGCGAGTAATGCCACCAATTGCTTTTGTTCTCCTTCCCTTCGCAAAGCAGGTAGCAGAACCCGGACCATCAAGCCCAGCCACAGCAACAGTCCGATAAATAATGCGATCTGCCATGCTCGACCCAAGTCCACATACTCGTATCCCTGATGGCCGAAATAAAATGAAACCAGGTCGCTCATCTTGTTGTGAATGCTCAGCCATTCGCCGGTCAAAGAACCGGCCACCACTACAAGCAATGCCAGAAACAAGACATTGACTCCCAATCGCTGGCCCTTAGGCTCCTCCTCGCTTACCAACGGTCCGATAAACAGCCCGGCAGCTAACCACGCCGTGGCAATCCAAAAGAGTCCCAGTTGAATGTGCCACGTACGTGCGACGCTGTAAGGCAACCACTTCGATAGCGGAAAACCGTAGAATGCATCGCCCTCAACCCCGTAGTGCGCCGTAATGACTCCCAAGAGCATTTGCAGCAGAATCAATAATGAGACCACCCAAAAATATTTGACGGTTGCCTTTTGGGAAGGTGTCGCTTGCCAGCTTCCCAGCGGATCACTTTTTGGCGTCACCCGCTGCTCTTCGCCCCCTTGCTGAGAGGCATACCACCAAGCCATCGCCGAGATTCCCGCCAGCAGCATTATAATGCTCACGCCGGTCCAGACGACCGCTTCACCGGTTGCTCGATTGGCGACCAACGGCTCGTACGGCCAATTGTTCGTGTAACTAATATGATCGTTCGGTCGATTTGTGGATGAAGCCCATGCGGTCCAGAAATAAAAAGCAGATAATTGACGCAGACGAGCGGGATCGGTTACGGCTCCCGCAGGGATTGCGTAGTCTGTTTTTCCGTTCGAAAACACATCAGAATAGTGCGTCAGGTTCGCCTGGAACGCATCGGCACGAATCTGTGGGACCGTGACAGTTCGCGTAGCTGGATCATAAGTGTTGGTCCGAATGAGTGTCGCCAAACGGCCACTCAGTTGTGCCTGCTTTTCGCTGTCCAACTTCTCGTACGACTCTCCAAACTCGCTGTTCGCCCAATGGTCGAGAATGAAAATGGCCTCTCGATGCAAACAGTCCGCGGTCCAGTCGGGTGCAACATAGCTCCCATGTCCCCAAACTGAGCCGACTTCCATGCCGCCAAGGGACTGCCAAACGTTTTGGCCCGCCTTAATCTCTCCTTCATCAATGACTACGGTGCCATCCGTCGTCACTACTTTGTCGATAAGCGGTGGAGCCTCCTGGTGTATGCGGGTTCCGATCCACCCCAGCACCACAAACGACACTACGAGAACTGCTGCAAACAGTATCCAAAGCCGCCTCATTGTCGTCCTCCTGCATTTGTCTGATTGTGGAATTTGCCTTCGTCGAGTCCCACTAAAAGTGGGCACGCCTTAGAAACTCCTGTTCTCACACGCCGAAATAATTTTCTTGAGCGAACGCTTCATTTTTTGGAACGACCGAATCTTCTCGTCGGTAACGTCTATGTTTCTGTGGCCCACTGCCGGATATGGACGCATTTGGTCGAAAGATTGAACCAAAAGCTCAATAACTCTTTGATTTCAGCCAGGGAGAATTCAAGCTCCTTCGTTTGTCACACAAATTGGAGTTGGGTTACAACGGATTCGTCATATTGGCGATAGCCATCTGGCTATCGCTTGGGTGCGGCAAGTAACCCTTCTCGCTCGTAGTAACGAATCGTCTCGTTCCCCACCTCCGCACACTTCGCAACTCCCCTAATTCGCATGACCTTCACGACGTATACCTTCTCATGGCCGTCATTCTAAAGGCTAAGGCTGGAGTGTACTACACCTTTGGCAATCATTGAGTGATGTCAAGCGATAGTGCAGATACTGGGGCCGCATTATCTGCTACAAATCCAATCTGCCAATCGCCCTATGTCGGCGCGGCGTAGGGCGAATTCGTCCGTCGGAGGCGCGTCGTCGGTAACCAATGCCATGATCGACTTATCGTAGGTCGCTAACGGCGGCGTTCCGAGGCTGCTCCGCCAGACTTCAATTTTCGGTGCTGTTGTTTGCGAATCCCCCTCGACCAAGACAAGTCGACAGTTCTGAAAGGTGGGAGCAAAAACCGCGTAGCGATCTTCTTCACCTGATGCAGCTTGGTCGACGGGCAGGAAAACCGCACTCATCGTCGGCGAAAGGATGCCTACGGCACGTGCACCAGCCATGCGATGCCGATAGGAATCTTTGCCTGGTACATCCAATTCGTGACGGTGAGCCGTGTGCTTGATCGTGCCGACCGACAAACCGCGGCTCGAAAGTTCCTGTACAAGTTCTACGATAAGCGTGGTTTTTCCATGATTTTTACCGCCAACAATGTGTAATCGTTTCATCACTTCTTTCACGCTTAGACAGCAACAGTAGGCACACGACTTGACCGACCAATCATTGTCGTCAAGATGCTCGGCAAAACAACCACGGTCGGAGACTTCGAGCAATCGCGACAGAAGACATGGCACCGATTCATGCTTACCGACAATTTCACTTAGCAGTGGTAGTTAAGGCTTTCACCCAACAGCGGATCGCCCGTCGGCACCGGGGATACTTTGGCGAAGGTCAGAAAGAACAACCAGGCGAAGGCGCCGACCAAGAGGCCTCCGCCGGCAAGTTCCCAGAGTCCGAACACGGGCACCTCGCCAATCGTGGTGGGAAAAACCATCAGGTACAGGTCAACCCAACGGCCAAGCAGCACGATAACAGCGACTCTCGTCATCACGCTCTCGCTCCGTTTGCAGGGCCTCGGCAGAAGAATAAAGAACGGAACGATCCAGTTCAGCACGACATTGGTAACCATGATTGGTCCCCATGGGCCGTGTGTTCGGAGAATGTAGTAGGATGTTTCTTCCGGCATATTGGTGTACCAGATCAGCATGTACTGGCTGAACCAGATATACATCCAGAAGCAACTGAAGCCAAGCAGCAGTTTTCCCAGATCGTGGAGGTGATCGTCGGTGAACACGCCGCGTAACGGGCCGCGAGCGCGAAGGACGATGGCCAGCACAATCATCGCGGCCACTGTGGCCTGTACCATGCCCGCGAAATTGTAGACGCCCCAGACAGTGCTGAACCACATTGGGTCCAGCAGCATCAGCCAATCGCAACTCGCCAGCGAAAACGTCGGCGCGTACACCAGCAGAAAAATGGCCGACAACCGCCGGTTTGTGAGTGTCAATCCGACGTCCTTGGTTTGATCCTGACGCCGCGACACAGCAACGAGCGCGCGGGACAACAGAATCCACAGCGCTACGTAGGCAACCGCGCGAGTCATCCAGAACCATGGATTGGTCCAGAGTTCTTTGAACCAGAAGGTGCCAGCGTCCCCGCCGGCACCGTGTGGATGCCAGCCGTACTGCTGGCTTCGCACGGCGAGCACTGTCAGCAGCCCCAGGCCGACGGGCGCAAGCAACGCCGCCATCGTTTCGGGAATCCTCCGGAAGGCGACGTTCCAAGACGCGCCGCTGATGTAGGTCAAGGCAATGAAAAGTGCGCCTCCCAAGCACAGCGTGACCAGGTAGAAGCCGACGATCAGCAAGTTGCTCCACACGCGCTCTGGCGCCAAGGTGACTCCGACCGCGAGCGCGATCGCCGAGAAGATTGCCAAGAGACCCAACTGCCGGTCGGTGGTCGGTGGTGTTCGTGTTGTCGGCGTCATGGTTTCGACTCTGCTGCGGTTCCTATGGGAGTCGGTTGATTGGGGTGGATGGAAAGGCTGGACTCGGAGCCAGTGGCGTTCTCTTGCTTAACCGCGGACAACTGCGACGTCTTCTGTAGACGGCGGATGTAGTTAATGACGTCCCACCGGCGATCGGGTGGCAACTGAGCCGCAAAAGTCGGCATGCTGTTCTGACCGTAGGTAAGAATATGGAACAACTGCCCGTCCTTCATGTCGCGTGACTTGCCTGTCAGCAGGGAAGGTGGAGGGGGAAATCCGCGCGCGACGACAGGACCGTTTCCGGAGCCATCGCCGCCGTGGCATACTACACAGAATGTTTGGAACACAATGGCCCCGCGATCAGCGGAGGCAGCGCCTTGGTCGGTGCTGAGCTGGAACTGATTCGAAATCTGCTCGCCTGCACGAAGAGCGTCTTGCGGAGTTGCCTCGTAATCAATCCTCTGCTCACCGCGTGCGAGAGTACCGGGGACCGGATCCTGCAAGGTTCGACCATTGACGTAGTTCGTATTGAGGGCGTATGCGGTGTAGGCGGGGGAATAAGTCATATCGTCGCCCATAATGATCTGGTAGTTTGGCTGCAAGTGGTTCACGCGAAACAGCATCAAGAGCGCCAAGATAGACACGAGAATCATCGCCAACAACACATTCAAACGGTGAATCATGTCAGCCTTCCTTCCACTGCAATGACTCGCTCTTCCAATCGCAGCAGGTTGAACGGCGTCAGCATAGCTTTCACTTGCGATGCGTCGAAGCGGGCGTCTGCTTCGTCGAGCACGAGCACGAAGCGATCGTCGGTCACGCGCTCAATCACTGGCCGCGCCGGTTTACCTGGATAGAGTCGCGACACACCCAGCAGCGCGAGCACGCTGCCAAACCCGGCGAGCAGGACAGCTGTTTCAAATGCCACCGGAACATTCGAGGGCAGCGAATTCCAAGGCTTACCGCCGACATCGATCGGCCAGGAAACCGCGCCCACCCAATATTCGAAATACAGCATGCCCAAGGCCCCGACCATGCCGCAGACGAAGCAGACCCGGGTGAGTCGCGAGGGCTTGAGGCCCATCGCCCGATCGAGGCCGTGGACTGCATAGGGCGTGAACGCGTCCACGATGCTATATCCCTGGTAACGCAACTCGCGGATTGACGCTAGCAGGTCCTCTTCGTGGGCAAATTCGGCCAAGAGCACTCGATCGCTCATGCTGCGTCTCCTCTTTTCGAGTCCTGTTTCAGCGGGCGGTGCGGTGTTCTCAAAATGCCTTTCACCTCGCCCATTGCTATCACAGGGACAAACCGACAGAACAACAGGAAGCACGAGAAGAACAATCCAAAGCTTCCCAGCAGCGTGGCCACCTCGACGATCGTCGGCGAGTAGTCGGCCCAACTCGACGGCAAATAATCGCGGTGCAGGCTGGTGACGATAATCACAAAGCGCTCGAACCACATTCCCACATTCACGACAATACTGATCAAAAAGACTAAGGCGATGTTTCTACGTACCGCGCGAATCCACAGCAACTGTGGAACAACGACGTTGCACGTCACCATCGTCCAATAGGCCCAATGGAACGGACCCAAGGCACGGTTGAGAAAGACAAATTGCTCGTAAGGATTGCCGCTATACGTGGCGATGAAGAACTCCGTACCGTAGGCCAGGCCCACGATGCAGCCCATTGAAAGCATCAGCTTGCACATGGCCTCGATATGGCGCAGGGTGATGTAATTCTCCAGTTGCATGACCTTGCGGGCGACGATCATCAGGGTGAGCACCATGGCCAGGCCACTGAATATCGCTCCTGCCACGAAGTAGGGCGGGAAAATAGTCGCATGCCAGCCGGGAATCACGGCCGTGGCAAAGTCCATGCTGACGATCGTATGCACGGAGAACACGAGAGGTGTGGCAAGTCCAGCCAGCAGCATGTAGACGGTTTCATAACGATGCCACGTGCGCGCCGACCCGTTCCAGCCTAGGCTAAACAGCCCAGTGATGCGGCGACGCCAGCCGGATTGCGATCGATCGCGGATGGTGGCCAGATCGGGGATTAAACCTACGTACCAGAAGACCGCGGAAATGAGCAAGTAGGTTGAAATCGCAAACACATCCCACAGTAGCGGGGACTTGAAATTCACCCACAGCGGGCCGCGTGTGTTGGGATACGGAGCCATCCAGAACGCGAGCCAGGGACGGCCCATGTGAATCACCGGAAACAGGCCAGCGCAGACGACCGCAAACAGCGTCATCGCTTCGGCTGAGCGGTTCACAGACGTTCGCCATTTCTGCCGGAACAGGAACAGCACCGCCGAAATCAGTGTGCCAGCGTGTCCAATGCCAACCCAAAACACGAAGTTGGTAATGTCGAAAGCCCAGCCCACCGTGCGATTCAAGCCCCAAGTGCCGATGCCCGTAGCAATTTGATAAGTGACCGCGACGGCACCGATGCACAGCGCCGTCAGCGCCAACAAGAAGGCTCCCCACCACAACACTGTGGGAGAGCGATCGAGCGGCGCGCAGATGTCGCGGGTGACGTCTGCAGGCGTTTTGTCGCCGGTAATCAATGTGGGTCGCAGAACTGCCATCGCGTCTTCCGCTGGAGCGTGTGTCGACGAGAATTCTCGGTGCTGTTGAGACTTAACCATGGCTCGGTTCCTCGTCGTGATTCTTCACAACTCGCAAATAGGACACCGACGGACGAACGTTGAGCTCCTCGAGCACGCGATAACGCCGCGGATTTTCCAGTGCGGCATGAATCTCGCTCTGGTGATCGTTCATGTCACCAAACACGATCGCGTTGGCCGGACACGATTGTTGGCAGGCGGTCTGAATGGCACCGTCCGCAATCGGCTTGCCTTCGCTCCGCGCTTCAATTCTTCCAGCTTGGATCCGCTGCACGCATAGCGAGCATTTTTCCATTACGCCGCGCGAACGAACGGTCACTTCGGGGTTGAGCACCAGGTTCTTAGAATCGTTATGAGGATATTCGAACCAATTGAATCGTCGGACTTTGTAGGGACAGTTGTTCGCGCAGTAGCGCGTGCCCACGCAACGATTGTAAACCTGTTCGTTAAGTCCTTCGCTGCTATGTACCGTCGCCAACACGGGGCACACCGTTTCACAGGGGGCGTTGCCGCAGTGCTGGCACATCATCGGTAGGTGCGCGACACCCAAATCTTCGCCTTCCGCGGTATAGTAACGATCGAGCCGTAGCCAGTGCATTTCGCGCTGCCGACGAACCTCATCGTACCCAACCACCGGCACGTTATTCTCGGACTGACAAGCAATAACACAAGC
>CXWJ01015750.1_pt1 | contig 30051 bp, 21 predicted proteins | sample 590841 | NCBI WGS metagenome assembly CXWJ01 (sample SAMEA3498367, study PRJEB10139) | wastewater metagenome | biome: wastewater treatment plant; material: activated sludge | place: Austria | collected 2015-01-21 | reverse complement strand
ACGGCCGCGGCCACGCCGCCGTTGGGGAAACCCATGCGGTTGATCACCGCCCCATCGGCCGGCAGCCGGAAGACGCGCGGTCGGGGGTTGCCCGCCTGGGGCCGCGGCGTCAGCGTGCCGACCTCGACGTGGCCGAAACCCAACAAGGCCAGCCCGGCCACGACCCGCGCGTCCTTGTCGAAGCCGGCGGCCACGCCCAACGGATTGGGAAAATGCAACGGGCCGATCTGAACCGGCTGAACGGGGATGGTGCCGGCAATCGAGCGCAAGGCCGCCCGGCCGGCCGGGTTGGATTGGGCCAGGGCCAGCGCGGTCAGCGTCCGGTCGTGGGCCGCTTCCGGGTCGATGCGCTTGACAACGGGAAAAAACAGCCGTTCGTAATAGGATCTACTCAACGTCCTCTCCTATCTCGCGGCGGCGGATCAGTTGCCAGATTATCAGCAATAACCCCACCAGCGCCAGCGCCAGCCCGACGCGGCGGCCGGCCGATAGCCGGCGCTCACGGCGCACGACGACGGCCGCGGCCCGCGCCTCGCGGCTCCGGCTCAGCATGGCCCGCCAGTCGGGGATCGTCGCCCGGTCGGGCAGTCCATACGCGGCGGCGACCAGCCCCAGGTATGCGGCCGACTCCTCTGCCCATCGTTCGTCGTCCCAGCCCAGCTCCGGCTGGACGATGGCCCGCACGCGCGGCAACAGATCGGCCCCGCCGCGCGGCAGCCACAGGCCGACGCGCACCCGGCGCAGCAGCAAATCATCCAGGTGGGCCACGGCCTCGGCCCGCGCCGCCCAGCGCAACTCGGCCATCACGGCCGGCGTGCCCGGAATCTGTTCCCATTCATCCGGTTGGGCTACGGCCGCCAGATCGGCCACGCGCGCGCCGTAGTGCCCCAGTAACCGTTGCCGTGTCTCGGCGGGCATTGTCGCCGGCAACGTGTCGGCGTCGTCCAGCGGCGTGAACATCGGGGTATCGTCGTGCAAGCGGGCCAGCCGGGATTCGCCGCTCCCGCCGCCCACCCCGTCGAGGCGCGCGCAGACCTGCTCCAGCGCCTGGCGGGCGATCTGGCGGAAGGTAGTCAGCTTGCCGCCGGTCACGGTCAACAGCCCGTTCTCGTCCCAGATGACGTGATCGCGCGACTCGTCCGACGGATCGGCCTTACCGCTGCCGATGACCGGCCGGATGCCGGCAAAGGTAGCAACGACGTCATCAAGAGTCAGATCGAGAGCCGGGAAGTGGCCGGTCACGGCGGCCATCAGATAGGCCACTTCGTCGGCAGTGATGCCGGGGTCTTGATCCAGCGGTGGCGGGCAATCGACGTCGGTCGTGCCCACCAGCGTGACGCCCTCCCAGGGGAAGGCGAAGACGGGGCGGCCGTCGATGGGGTGCATGAAGCTGACGGCCTGGGCCACCGGGAAACGCCAGGCGGGGAAGATGAGATGGCTGCCGCGCAGGGGCCGGATGCGGCTCTCCTGGCCGACCTGAAGGCGCAGAGCGTCGGCCCAGGCCCCGGTGGCATTGATGATGACGCGGGCGCGAACCTCGGCCCGGCGGTCGGTCAGCGCGTCGCGCAACCACAGGCCCACCGGCTCGCCGTCGTCAACGGTCGCATCGGCGAAGCGCATGGTCTCGGCGCGGACATAATTGAGGGCCACGCCGCCGTCGTCGGCCGCCTCACGCAGCACGCGCAGCACCAGCCGGGCGTCGTCGGTCTGGGCGTCCTGATAGTGGAACCCGCCACGCAGCCCGGTGGGCGAGATGTAGGGGGCCATCATCTGGAAATCCTGCGGGCTGTAGTAGCGGTGGCTCCATTGCAGCGCCAGCAGATCGTAGACCGTCAGCCCCGCGCCATAGACCAGCCGCCCGGCCGACGCCCCGTCGTTCTCATATTGGGCCAGCAGGAAGCCCAACGGATCGACCAGCCCCGCCCCCTCGGCCAACAGTTGTTCGCGCCCCTGCACCGAGGCGCGGGTCAGGCCAACTTGCCCCGTCTTCAAATAGCGCAAACCGCCATGCACCAGTTTGGATGACCGGCTCGACGTGCCCCAAGCAAAATCGCGCTGCTCCACCAGCAAGGTCCGAAATTTCAGCCGGGCGGCCTCGCGCAGGATGCCCGCGCCGGTGATGCCGCCGCCGACGATGAGGATATCCCACGGCTCGGCGCTCAGCCCATCCCAGGTCGCCTCGCGGTAGGCGGCGTTCCAGTGCGTCATATAGCTTCCCTCCGTGGCGTGTCGATGAGGACGCCGGGATTCAGGCGTCCGTCGGGATCAAAGCGGGCCAGCACGTCGGCCAGCGCCGCCAGGCCCACCTCGCCCTTTTCGGCGGCCAGATAGGGCGCGTGATCACGGCCGACGCCGTGCTGGTGGCTGATCGTCCCGCCGCCGCTGACGATGGCCCGGCTGGCCGCGCCCTTCAGCGCCGCCCAACGGGCCAGGTTCACGTCCGGGTCGGCCGCCAGACGGAACAGGTAGGTCGTGTAGATGCTGGCCCCGTGGGGATAGACGTGGGAGAGATGGGTGAAGACGTGGACGTGCTCACCATCCTCCAGCGCGCTGTGCAGGGCGCTCTCGATGTCGGCCAGCAGGCGCGGCACAATCTCCCAGGTCGTGGCCGTCTCCAGCGTATCGACGGCGTAGCCCCGCTCCCAGAGGGTATTGCGCAGATAAGGCGTGCGGAAGCGGCCCTCGATCCATTGCTCGCCGAAGCGACGGCCGGCGTTGACGCCGCCGTGCTCTTTCGTTATGTCAATAACTACCTGGCGGGCGTCGCGCATCATCGTCGAGCGGCCGGTGAAGCCGCACAACATCAGGCACTTTTCGTCGCCCACGCCGCGCACGCCGAGCATCGTCTCCAGCAGACCGATCAGCCGTTCGTGGCCGGCCAGGGCCAGCGTCGTCCTCGTCTCGGTCGGCGTGGACAGGCGCAGTAGCGAAAGGGGTAGCCGCGCCTGAACAATACGGCGGACGGCGGTCGTGCCCTCGATGAAGCCGGGGAAGAAAAAGGCGTGGAACTCCTCGTGCTCCGGCAGGGGCGAAACCCGCACCGTCACGTCGGTCAGAATGCCCAGCCGCCCCTCCGAACCGAGGACGAGTTGGCGCAGATCCGGCCCGGCGGCCGAGGCCGGGAAGGGCGGCAAAACCGTTTCGCCCGCCGGGGCCAGCAATGTGCCCCCGGCAAACAGGCTCTCGATGCGGCCGTAGCCCAACGACTGTTGCCCGCTGGAGCGGGTGACGACCCAGCCGCCCAGCGTGGAATACTCGAAGGATTGGGGGTAATGGCCCAGCGTGAAGCCGCGGGCGCGCAATTGGGCTTCCAGTTCCGGCCCGGCCACGCCCGCGCCGAACGTCGCCAATTGACTGATCGCATCAAGGCGCAGCAGGCGGTTCATCCGGCGCATATTGACGGTCAGCACCGGCCGCGACCCAGGTTCGGGGTTGATGTGGCCGACGACGCTCGTGCCGCCGCCATAGGGGATGAGCCGCGCGTCCACCTCAGCGGCATAGGCCAACAGCCGGGCGACCTCGGCCGGTGTCACCGGATAGGCCACGCCGTCGGGAAAGGCGCTCACCCGGCCGCCGCGCAGGGCCACCCAATCGGGCAGGCTCTGGCCGCGGGCATGGCGCAGCCGGTCGTCGGCCGCGACGTGGATGGCCGGCTCGCGCGCTGCCCCGGCCAGGCGCGAGGCGGGCACGGCCGCTAATGCCTCAGCCAACGAGACGTCACGGGGCGGCACGGCCGCCCCGACGGCCTCCTCCAGAAAGGCCATGGCGCGAGCCGATAGCGGATAGTCGATGGTGTCATCTCCCCAACCATTCCAGCGACGCATCAATCACCTTCCTTGATCAACCCGGTTTGCCAAATGTCCAGGCTTTCCCGCATGACCCGACGGCACAACGCCTCGGCCGCGAGGCCGTCGCCCGCCGCGGCCGTCGCGCCTAATTGCCGGTAAAAATCGGCCGACAGCGCCCGCGCTTCGGCCGGCGCAAAATAGCGGCGGGCCATCTCCTCGTAGAAGCCGCGAAAGCCGTTGAGGATGAGGGTGTAGATCGGATTGCCGGAGCAGACGGTCAGCCGATGGTGCAATAACCAATCGAAACGGGCGAACACGGCTGGGTCGTCGGCTATTTGGTCGGCGCCGGCCAGCAAGGCAGCGATCTGCGGCGCGGCTTGTTCGACGGCCGCTCGCGCATAGGCCGGGGCCAGGTGGAGCCGCACCTCCAGCAATTGGCCGATGAAATCGCCCGGCAGGTTGGCCGGGTGCTCGACCAGTTTGCCCAGCACGTTCAGCCCGCCCTCGCGCCAGAAGTCGTTGACGGCCGTCGCTTTGCCGTGGGCCACCGTCAGCCAGCCGTCGCGGGCCAGGCGCTGGATGGCCTCGCGCAACGTCGGCCGCGTCACACCCAGTTGGCTGGCCAGGGTGCGCTCGCCGGGCAAGGACGAACCCGGCGGGTAGCGGCCGTCCAGAATGGCGTCCAGCAGGGCGCTCTCGACATACTCACTGGGGCGTAGGGGTGACAGACGTTGGCTCATTATGACGGACTGGTAAGTGGTCAGACCAGTTGAGATTATCATAGCATTTTCGTCGTTTGCTTGTCAAGTAGATGGTGGGCCGGGACTGGACAAGTTGACCATAGAGGCGAACGGCGATCTTCACGTATAATTCACCGGACGTTTACAGTCTTTTTATCGGCTATAGACGGCCCGGTGTTATCTTCTACACAGGGCAGAAGGACAATCTGCGGGAGTGATGCGCGCATTCAGCGGCGTATCACCTGACGCGAGAATTGCATTATGAGTACCAAGAAACCAACGTCCGGCGGCAAGAACAACCCGAAGCAAAATCGGAACGCTCTCCCGCCGGGGGTGACCAAGAAGCGCAAGTCGACCGGATTCATCGAGACCACCGGCTACAAGCCCAACTGGCTGGAGACAGGGCCGCTCGATCCGGAGATGCTGCCCGATCCGCTATTGGAAGATGACAGCCCGCTGTCGGCCGACGAATTTGAGGCGCTACAGCAGGCGCTACAGGGGTTCTACCAACAGGAAGCGCTCGATCACCCCGAGGACGCACCCGCGCCGCCGGTCGTGGCCGAAGTCGCTGCTCCGGTCGCCGAGCCTGTGATCGAACCGGCCGAACCACCGGCCGAAAGTGCGCCGCCGGAAGACCAGGCGCCGGAAGACCAACCGGAGGCAGACCAGCCCCCCGCGCCGGAAGCCTGGATTCAGCCGCTCTTGGCCGACGACGCGCCGGCGGCCGGGGCAGCTCGGTCGTTTGAGATGCCCCCACCGGCTCCGGTCGCCGATGACGTCTTTGAGGACGAAGCCGACGTGGTTGAGGACGAAGTGGTGGCCGAACCCCCGCTTGAAATCGAACCGGTCGTGGCCGCGGCCGTGGTCGAACCCCCGACGCCGGCCACGCCCCGCCGCCAACGCGCCGAACGAAGCGGCGCTCCCAAACGGCGCGACCGGCTGGGGCTGGGCTTGCTGTTCATCAGCCTCTTGCTGCTGGCGGCGGCGGCGTTGGTCTATTACGTCAACCCCTTTTCGCGTCTGGCGCTGGGCGCGGCCTCGCTGGCCCGACCGGTCGCCTCGCCCGACAGCGCCTCGCCGGCCACGGGCAGCGGCAACTGGTGTGTGCAGGGCGGCTTCCAGGCAGCCTCGGCCGCGCCCGTGCCCCTCGTCGATAGCGGCTCAGGCGGCGATCTGCTGGCCGAAGACGGCATCTTCTCCGTCGAACAGGTCATTACCCGACCCGGCGCCTACGAATGGCAGGTCATCGATTGCGATAACCCCGATCTGATCTTTCCAACCGCCCCGGCCTGGGTCACCACCACGACAGCCGACGAGCCGGTCACCTTCACCTTCGACAGCAATGAGAGCGCCGATCCGCTTTTCTTCCCGATTCCTTTCGTCGTCAGCGCCCTGGACGCCGCCGAAGATTACCGGCTGGTGGGCGACTTCCAGGGTTGGAACCCCGACGACGCCAGCGGCCGATTGGAGCAGATCAATATCGGTATCTACCAGCAAGTCCGGCGCATCGCGCGCGCCGGCAGCTATGAGGGCTACGTCATTGCCGGCAACCGGCGTCAGGCGATCGATGCCTACGGCCGCACCACCGCGCCGATTCCCTTCGCCTTCGAGACCGAACGTAACGGCGATTACGTCGTCTTTCTGGTCGATACCGATCGCGGCCGGGCCTCGGTCATCTACGACATGCCGCCATTGCTGGCCTCTTTATCCTATGGCCGGGGGCATCTGATTCTCAGCCTGACCCTGGCCGGGTTGTCGGTGCTTCTGTTGCTGGGGTTGCTGGCGCGTTATCTGGTGTTGCACAACCGGGGATTGCAACTGGCTAGCGGCTGCCCCCGCTGCGGCCGGTCGGAACTGATGCGCATCGCCCGCCGCTCGAGCGACCGATTTCTCCACGTCTTCGGCATTCCCGCCTACCGCTATCGCTGCCGCCACTGCACCTGGGAAGGGTCGCGCCTGAGCGAGACCGGCGAGACGGTGTCGCCGGGGATCTCCACCTCGCGCTTCAGCGGCGACTGATCGGCCGCCGCCGGGCGATCAAAGCGCGGCGGCCTCGTCCGTAAGCGGCGGCTCATACGCGGTGAATCGCAAGCCGACGCGGTGAACGCGGGCCGCCAACGGGTCAAGACCGAGGGCGTCCAATACGTCATCCGGCCGCCCGGTCTGGGTGGCCGTGTGCACCAGTCGCAGGCGCAGCAACGGCCCGGCCCCCTCGGTCACATCCAGGGCGAGAATCAGCGGCCGTAAGTCGAACGCTTGCGGCCGGCCGTCCTTCGTTCGCTTTTTCTCACGCGGCAGCGTCGGCGCGGCCAGCAGCGCCGCCACCGCGGCGCGCAGGGCCGGGCCGTCCACCGCCTCGGCAAACGCCACCTCGTAGACCGACTCGGCCATCTGTTGCTGGAGCGATGGGCCGATCAGCGGCGTCTCGTGGACGGCGCGCAGGCCGATGCCGGGCGGCATTTTGGCCGCCAGTTGAGCCATGAACGTTTCCGGGGCCACCGGCTCCACCAGCCACACGTCGGCCACCTCGGCCGCGCTGGTGTAGCCCAACGGCAGCGCGGCGGCCAGCGACAGGCGTGGCCGGCGATTGAAACCCTGGGTATAGGCCACCGGCAGCGCGGCGCGGTTGAGTGCCCGCTCCAGCGCCCGCGCCAGGTCGAGATGGCTGATGTAGCGCGTCGCGCCCTCTTTGCTAAAGATGAGGCGCATGCGGGCCGTGGCGGCTTTTGTCTCGCTTTCCATTGGGGCGATTGATACCACGGATGAATGGCTCGGCCAAACCTCGTCTGATTACCTCTAGCACCATTGAACGGGGTACAATGACGCCCATGTCACGCGCCCGGCGCTCATCGTTGTTGCTGCGGTTCGGTCCGGCTCTGGCGCTGGTCTTGTGGCTGGCCGGCTGCGTCCGTCCGGGGCCGAATCCCCCGGTCTTCACGACGCCCAACGCGGCCACGCCCGGCGTGGTCACGGATGGCGGGGCCACCAGCCAGCCGGCGGCCGATCTCTCCCTTCCGCTCCAGACCCAACTGGGCACACCCGCGCCCGATTACAACGGCCAACCCACGCCCGACCCGGCTCACTACGAAACCGGGGCCGGCGGCGCGGCCACCCTGGGCAGCCACACCGTGGCCGTGGGCGAGACGCTGGGAATCCTGGCCCAACGCTACGGCACAACCGTCGAGGAACTCATGCGTCTCAATGGACTGACCAACCCCGACCTCGTTCAGGTCGGCCAGGCGCTTCAGGTACCGGGCGGCGAGATTCAACAGGTCGTCAGCCCGGATTTCAAGATCATCCCCGATAGCGAACTCGTCTATGGCCCGGCGGTCCGCGGCTTCGAGGCGCGGTCGTTCGTCACCGGCTTGAATGGTTATCTGTTACGGGTTAGCGAAGAGGTGGAGGGGCAAATGCTGGACGGCCCGGCCATCCTGCAACTCGTGGCCGACCGCCATAGCGTCAATCCCCGCCTTCTGTTGGCGGTGGTGGAGCACCGCACGGGCTGGGTGACACAGGCAACACCGGCCGCCACCACGGCCGATCTGGGCGCGGGGGCCATCGTCACGCCCGGGCTATACGGCCAGTTAAGCTTCGCGGCCAATCTGCTCAATCTGGGCTTCTACGGCCGGGCCGAGGGCGGCCTGCGCGGCTTCAATCTGGGCGATGATACGCAGGTGCTCTTCTCGGCCGTCATCAATGACGGCACGGCCGGGGTGCAGCGCTATCTAGGGGCCATCTCGGGCACAACCCGCGACGCCTGGCTGGAGGCTACCGGGCCGACGGGTTTCTATGCCACCTACCAACGCCTCTTCGGCAACCCGTTCGGCTATGCCGTCGAACCGTTGCTGCCGGCCGGTATCGAAGCGCCGCCGCTAGTGTTGCCCTGGGCTGCTGGGGAAACGTGGTACTTCACCGGCGGGCCGCATGGGGCGTGGAATACCGGCTCGGCCTGGGGCGCGCTCGATTTCGTGCCGCCGGGCGATCAAGTGGGCTGCATCCCCAGCGACGCCTGGGTCACGGCCATGACCGGCGGTGTCATCAGCCGCAGCGGCCACGGCGCGGTGGTCATCGATCTGGACGGCGACGGTTACGCCGGGACGGGTTGGGCCATCCTCTATATGCACCTGGAGACCCGCGACCGGGCCGCGGCCGGAACGCAGGTGCAAAGCGGTGACCGGCTGGGCCACCCGTCGTGCGAGGGGGGCTTCTCCAACGGCACTCACCTCCACATCGCCCGCAGCTACAACGGCCGTTGGATCAGCGCCGACGGCGAGCTGCCCTTCGTGATGAGCGATTGGGTGTCGTCCGGCGCGGGCGCGGAATACGACGGCTATCTGACCCGCGGCGACGAAACGCGCGAGGCGTGCGTCTGCCGCGAAGCGATCAATGCCCTCACTCCTTAGGCTGGGCCACCATGCGGCCCATACGTCGCCCGCCCAACAGGTGCATGTGGAGGTGATAGACCTCCTGGCCGCCATCGTGGTTGCAGTTGATGATCAGCCGGTAGCCGCTCTCGGCGATGCCTTCCTGGGCGGCGATCTGTTGCGCGGCCATCAGCATCCGTCCGGCGGTGCGCTCGTCGTCCTCCGTCAGATCGTTGACGGTGGGGATGACCTTGTTGGGCACAATGAGGATGTGGACCGGGGCCAGGGGTTGGATGTCGCGAAAGGCGGTCACCAGGTCATCCTGATAGACGATGGCCGCCGGCAGTTCGCCGCTGATGATTCGGGCAAATATCGTAGACAATCAACACGCTCCTTCGGCTGCGGAAGAATCATTTAGCCACGGATGAACACGGATGGGACGGATGAAGACGGATTGAAGACTCTCTATCCGTTTTTATCCGTTTGATCCGTGTTCATCCGTGGCTAATCATTCCTTCTTCATATCGGCCGCATCGTTTATGGAATTGCTGTCCGTTTTACCGGCAAACGGCGGGGCGCGCAAGGGCAGTTCGCTGCTATAATAGACGCGGTTACAACCACACACCACAGGCAGGCGCATTGGCAATGACCACAGGTTCCCCGCCGCACAATATCACCCCCGCGATCAGCATCTACATCCGGCTGGCCCAATATCCCGTGCTGGCCGATAAAATTCATGCCCGCATGCGCCAGGAGCTATTCCAGCGCGGCGTCATCGACGAGACGACCTTCGAGGCCCAGGTGCGCGAAGAGGCCATTGAATCGCAACACCGCGAACGGCTGAGCGATCCCTACGGCCAGGAAGAGGCCCACCTGTGGCAGAAGCGGCTGGGCCGGGTGCGCGACTTCCACACCGATGCCATCTTCGCCGACAATCTGGGCATCGTCCTGTTCGACAAAATCATCCAGGACGTGTTGCGCAGCCAGCCCTCTTCGTCGCCCTCTTTTGGGCTGAACTTCAACCCCGAGCTTGCGCCGTGGGAAGTGTTGTTCCGCCAGGGCGAAATCTACGAACGCCTGCCGGCAGCCGAATTCGAGCGCTGGCAGCATCATCTGGAAGAGATCAAGGTGGTGCTGATCAAGCGCATGATCAGCGATCAGTTGCCCTATATCGGCGTCGCCAAGCGCGTCTTCACCATCGCCGATCTGCGCTACATCTACAACCGGCGCATCGGCAGCGGCAAGATCGGCGGCAAGGCGGCCGGGCTGATGCTGGCCTGGCGCATCTTGCAATTGGAGATGGGCGACGGCCGCGACATTCACCCGTCCATCGGCATTCCCGAATCCTACTTTCTGGCTACGGAAGTGATTTACGAGTTTCGGCTGCGCAATAAACTCGATCACTTTATGAACCAGAAATACCGTTCGCTGGCCGAGATACGGGAAGACTACCCGCGCATCGTGGAAGCCCATCTGGCGGGAACTTTCCCCCCGGCCATCATCGATCAAATTCGCGGCGTGCTGGCCGACATGGGTAACAGCCCGCTCATTGTGCGCTCGTCGAGCTTGCTGGAGGACAACTTCGGCTTTGCCTTCGCCGGCAAATACAGCAGCTATTTCTGCCCCAACCAGGGCACGCCGGAGCAAAACCTGAATGACCTGCTCGATGCCGTGCGTCGCGTCTATGCCAGCACGCTCAACCCCGATGCCATCCTCTACCGCCAGAAGCATGGCCTGATCGACTACGACGAACGCATGGCGATCCTGATTCAGAAAGCGGTCGGCCAGCCCTACGGTCAATATTACTTCCCCATCCTGGCCGGTGTGGCCTTCAGCCAGAACCCCTTTCGCTGGAACAGCAAAATTCGGCGCGAGGACGGCTTCCTGCGTCTGGTGTGGGGCTTCGGCACGCGGGCCGTCGACCGGGTCAGCAACGACTACCCGCGCCTCATCGCTCTCAGCCATCCCCAACTGCGCCCGGAAACGACGGCCAAGGCCATACGCCAATACGCCCAATGGTACATCGACGTCATCGACCTGGAGGACAACAGCTTCAAAACCCTCCACATCCTCGACCTGTTGGATAGGAAATACCCCTATCTGCGCTACATCGCGTCGGTCAAGCGCGACGATTACTTGCAGGAGTTCGTTTCGGCCGGCAGTATCCGGCCGGGCGACGAATTCGTCCTGACTTTCAACGGCCTGACGAAAGATCGCGCTTTCGTCCACATGATGCGTTCGGCGCTGCAACGGCTGGAGGCTACCTACGAGCGGCCAGTCGACGTGGAGTTCATCGTCGATATTCTGCCCAACTACCCGCAAACGGAGTACCAACTGCGCGTGCTGCAATGCCGCCCCCTTAGCCAGCGCGCCGAAGCGGCCGCGGTGACCATCCCCCGCAATATCCCGCCCCAAGCCATCCTCTTCACGTCGAACAGTCTGGTGCCCGATGGCCGGGCCGAGGATATTCGTTACGTCGTCTACGTCGACCCGCAAGCCTACTTCATGCTCCGGGACACGACCATCAAGCACGAATTGGCGCGGGCCATCGGCCGCCTCAACAAGCGGCTGGAGGACGAGCGCTTTATCCTGATGGGGCCGGGACGATGGGGCAGCGTCAACATCGACCTGGGCGTCCACGTCACCTATGCCGACATTTTCAACACCAAGGTTCTCGTCGAGATGGCCGTGGCCCGCGACGGCCATATCCCCGAACTGTCCTATGGAACCCATTTCTTCCAGGATTTGGTGGAGGCGGGCATCCACTCGCTGGCGCTCCATCTGGGGGCCGGCACGGCCGATGAGACGTTCAACTGGCAATTCTTCGCCGACGCGCCCAACCGGCTGGCCGACCTGCTGCCCGAAGACGCCGGCCTGTCACCCTATATGAAGGTCATCGATCTGGCCGAACTGCCGGGCAATCGCCGGCTCCACATCCTGATGAACGGCGCGCGCGAGGAAGCCGTGGGATATCTGGCCTGAGGTTCACCATACAATGAACGAGCAACCCCTGCGCACCCTCACCCCCACCATCGATATCTATATCAAGCTGGCCCAATACCCGATCATGGCCGACCGCGTGCGCGATCGGATGCGACAGGAGTTATTCCAGCGCGGCATTATCGACCCGGACACGTTTGAGCACGAGGTACGTGAGATGAGCGAGGCCTCGCAACTGCGGGAAGGGTTGGGCGACCCTTATTACGAGGAGGATTCCCACACCTGGCAGATTCGGATCGAGCGCATCCGCGACCACCGCACCGACGTCTACTTCGCCAACAATCTGGGCAGCGCCCGGCTGGACACGCTCATCGAGGAGGTGCTCAATAGCCGTTCATCCGCGCCCGACATGGCCCCCATCTCCTTCAATCCCGAGATCGCCCCCTGGGAGATGCTGTTCCGGCAGGGTGAAGTGTATGAGCGCATGGATGCCGACGAATTGGAGCGCCACCGCCACCACCTGGAGGAGATCAAAGTTGTCCTGATCAAACGCCTGATGAGCGATCAACTGCCGTTCATCGGCGTCGCCAAGCGCGTCCTGACTATTAGCGACCTGCGCGGCATCCACAATAGCCTGATCGGCACGGGCAAGATCGGCGGCAAAGCGGCCGGCATGTACCTGGCCTGGCGCATCCTGCAACCTGTCGATGACCAGTTCAACCAGGGGATCATCAATATCCCCGATTCCTATTTCATCGGTACCGACGTGATCTATGAGTTCTTTCTGATGAACCAATTGGAACACCACATGAACCAGAAATACCGGCCGGTTCAGGAGATTCGCGCCCAATACCCGCGCATCGTCCAGGATTTTCGCCGGTCGGCATTGCCCGATTATGTGGTGGCGCAGGTGCGCGAAGTGCTCGGTACGATGGGTGATAGCCCGCTGATCGTGCGCTCGTCCAGCTTGCTGGAGGATAATTTCGGCTTCTCCTTCGCCGGCAAATATGACAGCTACTTCTGCCCCAATCAGGGCACGGCCGAGGAAAACCTGGAAGCTGTTCTCGATGCCATTCGCCGCGTCTACGCCAGTTCGGTCAACCCCAACGCGCTGCTCTACCGCAAGAAGAATAACCTCATCGACTACGACGAGCGGATGGCGATCCTGTTGCAGCGCGTGACCGGCCACTGGTGCGGCCGTTACTACTTCCCCGACGTGGCCGGCGTCGGCTTCAGCGAAAACCCGTTCTGCTGGACGCCTGAGATCCGTCGCGGCGAGGGCTTTCTGCGTATCGTCACCGGGCTGGGCACGCGGGCCGTCGGCCGCGTGGCCCAGGATTACCCGCGCCTGATCCCGATCAGCCACCCCCACCTGCGGCCCGAAATGGACGTCGAGGGACGGCGTAACTATTCCCAGCGCTTCATGGCGGTCATCGACCGCGACAGCAATAGCGTGGTCACCGTTCCCGTGCGCGAGGCGTTGCCGCGCTGCGGCCCGCTACTGTCGTTGGTGGCTTCGATTGACCGCGGCGGGTCGCTGGCCGCTATTCTGCCCGGAGCCGCCATCCACCCCGATGACCACATCGTCCTGACCTTCGACGGCCTGACCCACGATGAAACGTTCATCGCCATCATGCGCCAGGCGCTCCAGGAGTTGGAAGACGCCTACAACGGCCCGGTCAATCTCGAATTCGCCATCCAGGTAGATTTCGCCGACAACAGCCCGGCCGAAGAGGGCGCGCCCGCCGGCCCACCACAGCACAGCTACCGGCTCCATGTCCTGGAATGTCGTCCCCTCAATGAGCGGCTGCCCGCCGGTGATGACACCGACCGTGTCGATTACGACGCCAACCGCCGGCTCTTTGCCATGCCGACGCTGTTGCCGTCGGGCACGGTGGAGGCCATCGACTATCTCGTCTTCGTCGATCCCGAGGTTTATTACCACATCGAGCGCGAGGAAGACCGGCTGCGCATCGCCCAGACCATCACCGCCCTCAACGATCTGTTGCCGGCCGGCCGCTTTGGGCTGATTGGGCCGGGGCGGTGGGGCAGCCTCAATAGCCGCCTCAGTGTGCCCATCAGCTATAGCGACATCTGCAACGCCCGCCTGCTGGTGGAGATCAGCCCGCCCTATACCCCCGCGCCCGAACTGGCCTACGGCACGGACTTCTTCCAGGATGTACTCGAGGCGGGCATCTTCGTCCTGGGCATTCAGCCGACGCCCGCGGGTGGGATGATGGATTGGAAGCTGCTGCGCGAGTCGCCAAACCACCTGGCGAATTACGTGCCCGAAGCGGCCGATTGGGCCGATTGCGTGCGCGTCATCGACCTGCAAGCCGCGGCCGGCAGCCCACTGAAGATCATCATCGACGACGAGACCAACGAGGCCATCGCCTGTTTCGATGTACCTGAATGATGGCCGGTCGTCAATACCCTTCGGCGGCCAGCAATGACGCCAGCAGCGCCCGTTCGTCCGCCTCGTCGGCTGTCTCGCCGTCCAGCCGGGCCAGCCACAACCGCTCCAACACGCGCGTGTAGACCGGGCCGGGCGGCACCCCGGCGCGGCGCAGATCCTCGCCAGTGATGGCGGTCTTGATCGCGCGCCAGTCGCCGACGTAGCGGTCCAGCCATTCATCGGCCCGCGGTCCCAGCCCCAGCAGGCGGGCCGTCAACAGCGTGCGCGGCGCGAATTTCGCTAATGCCCGCGCCACGCGGCTGACCGGCGCGTCGGCGGGCATCTCGGCCAGCGCCTGTTGCAGATCGTCCAGGGCCAGCAGATCGGTCATCGTCGCTTTACGCACGCGCAGCCGTTCGGCCACCACCGCCGGAATGGGCGCGGCGAACGGGGCCAGCCACGCCGCAAAATAGAAAAACTCCGGCGGGCTGGAGCCATAGACCTCGCCCCACAGCGGGTCGCCGGCCAGGGTCGGGATGCGTTCGTAGACGGCGGCCGTCTCCGGTCGCCAGCTCAGTCCCGGATGAAGCTGGGCCATCACCCCCACCTCGTCCAGCCGCTCCATCACCAGGACGGGGTTGGCCTCGTTCAGACTCAACTCGATCTCGTTGCGCACGCGCTCGCCGCTCACCCGATCCAGCAGCGGCAGCGCCGTGGCGATGAGCGCCGCCGTGGATGGCTCGATGGTGAAGCCCAGCCGCTGCTCCAGACGCACGGCGCGCAGGATGCGCGTGGGGTCGTCGATGAAACTGAGGCTGTGTAGCACGCGAATGATGCCGCGCCGCAAATCGCGCCGCCCGCCATAGAAATCGAGCAACTGGCCCAGATGGTCGCCATCCAGCCGGATAGCCAGCGTATTGATCGTGAAATCGCGCCGGTGCAGATCGAGCTTGATCGATCCCGGCTCCACGTCGGGCAGGGCCGTCGGCCGCTTATAGAACTCCTTGCGCGCGCTGACGAAATCGATGGTGGCCGGCGGCTGGAATGGAGCGTCGGCCGCCGCGCCATCCGCCCGATTGGCATCCGGGTAGGCCTCGCGCGCGGCGGCCATGACGGCGGCATAGGTCTCCGGGGTCATGGCCCATTTGGCCGTGCCGAAGCGCTCGTGGCTATGGATCTCGCCGCCGAAACGCCGGCTCAACGCCCTGACCAGGCGGATGGCGTCCCCCTCGACCACGATATCGAGGTCGGTCGGCGGCTTATCGAGCAGCAGGTCGCGCACCAGCCCGCCGACGAAATAGATCGCCATGCCCAAATCGGCGGCCGTCTCGCCGGCCATGCGCACGATGGCCCACAACGACGGCGACAGCGAGCGGGCCATCCGGTCGCGCAGATCGCTTTCCGGCGCTTCCGGCGCGGGCCGGAACAGGGCATTGAGCAAGTCAGTGCGGGTGACGATACCGATGGGCATCCGCCGTTCGGGTGGGTCGTCCCCTTCCTCGGCCACCACGGGAATCTGCCCCCAGCCTTCGGCGGCCATCAACTCTTGCACCCGCTCCAGCGTATCGGATGGATGGACGAAAATCGAGCCGGGGCGCATGATGCGGCTGACGGGGTGCGTCGCCATCTCGTGGCTCATGGCCCGGTCGACGGCGCGGCGGGTCACCAGGCCGACGATGCGATTCTGCCGCTCATCGACCACCGGAAAGCCTTCGTGGCCGTGGCGCAGCATCAGCGCGGCCACTTCGCTGACCGGCGTCGTGGCCGGCACGGTCTGCACGCCATGGGACATCAGCGCGGCCACGCGGGCCGTCGGCCGCACGGCCAGGGGCAGGGTGGAGCGCACGCGATCGGCCACATCGGCCAGACGGCCGCCGACGATCATGGCCGCCGCCGCCCGGCTATGGCCGCCGCCGCCCAACAGGCGCGCCACCAGCCCGGCATCGACCTCATCGACGGCGCTGCGGGCCACCAACTGCACGCCGTCGCCCAACTGCACCAGCACAAACAAGCCGTCGGGCGACAGCGAATCGCGCAGGCGATGGGCCACCGAGGAGATTTCGTCGGCGAAGCCCGGCGGGGCATCGGCCGTCGCCAGGGCAATCGGCCGACCCTCGATCTTCAGCCACTCCACATCGCGGGCCAGCGCGTCGTAGAGGGCGCGCTGCTGGTCGGAAAGGGCCACGTTCAGGAAGCGGCGGGCGACGTTGAGCAGCGCCCCCTGCTCCAGCAGGCGGGCGGCGGCCTGCGCGTCGCGGGCGGTCGTCGTGTCATAGGTCAGCCCGCCGGTGTCCTCGTAGATGCCCAGCAGCAACAGCGTGGCCTCTTCCGGCGACAGCACCAGGCCGCGGGCCAGGAGCCGCTCGACCAGTAGCGTCGAAGTCGCTCCAACAGGCTCGACCTCATACGTCCATTCCGGTTTGCGAGCCTGATCCATGTGGTGATCGATCACGTGCACCCGTGGCCGGGCGACCATGCCGCGCACGTTGCCGAGCGTCTGGGTATCGACCAGGATCACCGAGTCGATGGATCGCCGCCGCCAATCCTCGGCCCACACGAACGGCAGCGCATCCCAATAGAGGTTCAGGAATTGCTGCACATTGCGGTTCAGGTGGTGCGGCAGGAGCGCCGTCGCCGCCGGATACAGCTTCTTGGCCCCCAGTTGCGAGGCCACGGCGTCGAAATCGGTTTTCTCGTGGGTCAGGATGAGGGCCATGTGGGCGATTATAGCACTATCCCGACCACAAAGGTCTGCTCCTCCACGCTCTCCGCGTCAATTCTCCGCGATCTTCGCGTTATCTGACGTTGGAAACGCTTCTGTTTCGCGGTCTATGCGTATTGACGAGAATAGAACATTTATGCTATTATTGGTTCACTCATTAGAACAAAGGTTCTATATCGTTCTAACAAGAAGTAACATTGGCTCACGAGTGGGAAAGCAGAGGAAAAAGAACATGGTCAAAAATTCCGGCAGTGCCTTTGAATTTAGCCTGAGGGGGCCGAACGCGCTCTCGCGCAAGATGGTGGTCGCCGTCATCTTGTCCGTCGCGCTCATCGCCTTCGAGATCTTCAACTTCGACACGACCCAGTACGCGCTCACCAACCTGCTGGGCGAGGTTCGCTTTGCCGGGGTGCTGTGGGCGTCGATCCTGGCGATTGCCTTTTGTGCCATCGACTTCGCCGGGCTGGTGCGCATCTTCACCCCGCAAAAGGGGCGTGAGGAGCCGCGCGCCGTCTTGTTCCTGACCGGAGCGTGGTTCCTGGGCACCATCGCCAATTCGATTATGACCTGGTGGGCCGTGTCCCTCACGCTGTTGAGCCACGACTTCGGCAACGAGGTGCTGAGCCGCGAGATGCTGCTGCGCTACGTGCCCATCTTTGTCGCCATGCTGGTCTGGCTGACACGCATCCTGTTCATCGGCGCGTTCTCCGTCACCGGCGAGGAGATGTTCGATCTGGCCCGCGGGCGCAGCGAGGCCGATCGCGCCCCGGCCCGGCCCGAAACCGCGGCCCCGCTGCCGGCCCGCGCGGCGAGCGATCGCCAACCGGCGGCCGTCGCTTCCAGCCAGGCCCAAACGGCCGCCCGCACCAACGCCGCCAAACCGGCGGCGGTTAAACCAGCCGCGGCCAACCCCGCGCCGAGCCGCCCGCCGGTCACCTACGAGCCGGTAGATGATCCCTTCGACGATCTGCCGGTGACGCCCAAGACCAACGGCGGCAACGGCGCGGCCCGGCCCAACTCGCGCATCCAGCAACGGCCGCCCATGCCGGGCGGCATGAACCGGGCCACCACGGGCAATATGCAGGCCCGCTCGCCCAACAATCGCAGCTAACGTCCGGGTTCAATACGCGCCGCTCGGCGGGCCGGGCGGCGTGCCGGGTTTGGAACAAACCCAAACGGCGGTAAACTATGACTGCTTATCAGGACACACCCTACTACCCTGTGGATTCGCCTTTGAATCAGCCGGAAAACGACGACTATTGGTGGGCCGAACCTGACGCCGAGATCGATCCGATGATCGCCGTGCAGCAACGCATGATGATCATTCTGGCCGCCGCGTTGCTATTCTTTTTGGCTTTCGGCTATTGGGCTGTCCGCACGAGCAATGCCGGCGGCAACCCTCCGGCGGAACAACCCGCCGACCCGGCTGAGCAACAAGCGGCCGACGCTGCTGCTGCGGCCGCAGCAGCAGCCGGCGCGGCGGCCCCGGCCGCCGGCGGCATCGCCCCGCTCTTCACCCGCGAAGTACAACACTGGGCGCCGCAGATCGTCGCCTGGGCGGCCGAGTTCGGCATCGATCCCAACATGGCCGCCACGGTGATGCAGATCGAATCGTGCGGCGACCCCAACGCCGTCTCCGGTTCCGGTGCGCAAGGCCTGTTCCAGGTGATGCCCTTCCACTTCTCGGCCGGCGAGGAGATGCAGGACCCCAACACCAACGCCCGGCGCGGCATGGCCTATCTGGCCCTGGGCATGGAACAGACCGGCGGCGACACCAGCCGCACCTTCGCCGGCTATAACGGCGGGCATGGCACGGCCACCCGCAGTTGGGAAACGTGGCCGGCCGAGACCCAGCGCTACTACGTCTGGAGCACGGGCATCTACGAGGACGCCGTGGCCGGCAGCGCGACCAGCGAAACGCTCGATCAGTGGCTGGCTGCCGGCGGCGCGGGGCTTTGCCAGCAGGCGGCGGCGCGGTTGGGGTTGCAATAAGCGCGGCGGGGTTAAAACGGCGGTTCCTGATCTTCCAGATAAAGCGGGCTGCCGGCGGTGATTTGCGGCAGGCAGCGCCGCAAGCGTCGGCGCAAGCGGCGCTTGAGTAGCTCGAGCGCCGCTTCCGGTTCCAGCAAGCAGTACTCGCTCAGTTCGCGGGCCGGCAAGCGAATCGCGGCGATCTCGTCGGCCGACAACACGCCGCCGTAAAAGATGAAGTTCAGGCTTTCGGTGCGGTCGGCCGTCTCGGGCGTGAAATCCACGCACAGCAGGGCCACGGGCGGCCGGTCAAGGCCCAGTTCCTCGCGAATCTCGCGGGCGCAGCCGTCACGCGGCGACTCGTTGGCCTCCACCACGCCGCCCGGTATCTCCCAGCCATCTTTGTAGGTGGGATTGACGATCAACAACCGGCCGGCCTCATCGAAAAACAGGCAGCCGGCCGAGATGCGTTTCTTGGGCAGGCCGCGTTGATAGGATTTACGGTTTACGCGATCGGCCATGATCGTTTCCTGAAGCGGTCGCTCATTTGGCGCACGTGGTCGGGGGTCGTGCGGCAACAGCCGCCGATTAGCCCGGCCCCCAGTTTGCGCCATTCGCGGCTATAGGTGCCGAATTCGGCGGGGATCGCTTCGCCCAGCCAGCGTTTCGTGAGTGGGTCGTAGGTCTCGCCGGAGTTGGGATAGACGATGATCGGCTTGTCGGTGACGGCGGCGACGGCGCGGATCAGGTCGGGGATGAAGCGCGGCGGCGTGCAATTGATGCCGATGGCCGCCACGCGCTCGTGGCCGGACAGAAAGGCCGCGCACTCGGCGAGGGGCGTGCCGTCGCTGATGTGGGCGCCGTCGCGGCAACTGAAGCTGAACCAGGCCCAGACATCCGGCGTCTCGGCCAGCAGCCCGGCCAGGGCGCGCGCTTCGGCCAGCGATGGCAGCGTCTCGCAAGCCAGCAAATCGGCCCCGCTGCCGGCCAGAATAGCCCACCTCTCGCGGTGGAACGCCGCCAGTCCGGCCTCATTGAGATCATAGGCCCCGGTGTACTCCGAGCCGTCGGCCAGATAAGCGCCATAGGGGCCGACACTGGCCGCCACCAACGGCCGCAGCCGCCGCGCCCGATTCGACTCCACGGCCCAGAACGTATCGCGCGCCTCAATGACCAGCCGCACGGAGAGGCGAATCAGATCGGCCGCCTGTCCGGCCGAATACCCGTAGTTCATAAAACCGGGCAGGGTGGCCTGATAACTCGCGCTGGTGCAACAATCGGCCCCGGCCCAATAGTAGTCGAGGTGCAATTGGCGGATGGCGTCGGGGTCGTCGCGCAGCAGCCGGGCCGACCACAGGGCATCGCGCAGGTCGTGGCCGCGCCGCTCCAGCTCGGTCGCCAGCCCGCCATCGAGGATGAGCGTGCCTTGTTGCCGCAGAAACGGCGTAATCGGGTTTGTCATGCGCCTAGCCTAAGGGGATCGCCCGCGACGGCTGCCGGGGGAACAAAGCCCGCAACAACACCAACGCCTCGTTGTTATCGGTATAGAGATCGGTAAACGAGTGGCGCAATTCGTCGATGCCCCGATGCCCGAAGAGCAGTTGCAGGAAGGTCAATTCCGGGAAAGAAGCGTCGCCTTCCTCCAGATAATTGTGATCATAGCCGTCGACCACTTCCACCAGCCGCCCGCCTTCCCAGCGTAACAGGCAGCGCGAGCGATAGAGGTTGATCTTGAGCGTGCCACTGTGCCCGGCCATGACGCTGCCGGCCAGGCGGCGTTCCAACGCCGGGGCAATATGCCGCAGAAAGGCCGGTATATCGGGCACGCGCACGTACCAGGTGTAAGGCTGGATTTGTCGCTCCAGATCGTCGCCCAATGCCTCGTAGAGCGCGTGATCTTCGCCCAGGTTAAAGCTAATGTGGCTGAGTTGTTTATCCGCCGGGCGGGTGGCGTTCAACGTCTCGGCCTCCTGTCGCAACCGGCGCACCACGAAACGGCCGACAGCCCGCCACGAGTGTCCGGGGCTGACGCCAAACTCGCGGATGAGGTAGGCCGTGGGCAGGGGTTGCCACGTGGCATAGCCCACCACCTGGCCGTCGACCGTCTGGATCAGATTCGGCCTGACCGACCAGAACGATTCAGGATGGACGGTGATCATCTCATAACGCCAAAGCGCCTCGTCGCGCGGCCGAGTGATGGGGCTATGGCCCAGGTGCGCCCGGTAGAGTTCGCCCAGAAGCGGGATGTCCTCGGCCGTCGCCGGGCGCACGCCGTATGGCTCCGGCTCAACCTTTTTATCGTTACCGGGCCGCGCCCAGAACAGTTGCCGGCTGCCCCCCAGATTGATCGCCATCTCATAGCCGAACTGGCGGTAATACCAGGGGATGCCGGTGATGGCCGTCACCAGTTCGCCGCGGCCGGCGCTCACCGCGTGGATCAGCTCCATCTGCCGGCGCACCAGGCCGCGCCGGCGATATTCCGGCAGTGTCGCCACCAGTTCGGGACGGCCAACGCCGAAGGGGATGCCGTCGTAGGCCCACGTCTGCGAGATAGTACAAAGGCTGGAGACGATGCGACCGCCGGCATTATTGTCTACGACCACGGTGAAGTCATTCGCCTTAGTGGTGGGGTGGTCGCCGCGCATCAGGTCATGCACCCAGTAGAAGAGACCCATCTCCGGCTCGGCGGGGTCGTCGCTGTGCATCGCCAGGTTGAACTGGGCCAACGCCTCGGCATCGTCGGGTGTCGCCCAACGGAGGAGTAGTCCGTCGCCCAGATCGCGGGGCAGGCCGTAATCGTTCGTGGGGGTCATTGTGATTGCGTCTCCAGAGATCGGTCGCGATTAGAAGGTTTTGGTTTGAGGCACGATCTGATTATGCGGACAATCGTCGCGCCCGGCAAGTTGGCAGAGGCAACGAAAACTCATCTTATCGGCACGATTGTAAGATATTCATTGGAAACGCCGCCCACCTATTGATTTCTACCCAGATAAAGGGCACAATCACTGCTAACGATATTACGAAAGGAGCAACACCTGATGGCGGATATTGCAGTAATGGATTGGTTAGCAGCTGTACCGACGGCCGTCGCCGGAATGCTCTTGCTGGGTTGGTTGAAGAAAGCGCGCGACGAGAAGGCCAGGAAAGAGAAGGCCCTCGCGCCCGCCGTCGCACGGAAGAAGCAACAAGGCTAACGAAGTTTATCAGCTTACGAGCATCTGCGCCTGAGCGATGGCCCCCAACACGCCGGCGCGATTGCCCAGACCGGGCGGCACGATATAGCTGTCGATGGCGTCCAGGATGGCCGGCGACTGCACGTAGCCGTTCAAGTACTCCCGCACCCTGGCCCGCACCAGTGGAAACAGTTGTGGCTGTTCCATCACCCCGCCACCCAGAATGATACGCTCCGGCGAAAGGGTGCAGATAAAGCCCTGCAACGCCCGCGCCAGATAGTGCGCCTCCAGCTCCCAGGCTGGATGCTCCGGCGGCAGTTCCACCGCCGGCCGCCCCCAGCGCTCACCGATGGCCGGCCCGGCGGCCATGCCCTCCAGGCAGTCACCATGAAACGGGCAGTGGCCCTTATACGGGTCGGCCGCCCAGTCGTGGGGCAGCGGGATGTGGCCCATCTCCGGGTGCAGCAGGCCGTGGAGTGGCCGGCCGTCCACCAGTACCCCACCGCCAACCCCCGTGCCGATGGTCAGATAGAGGATCGAGCCGTAGCCCTGCCCCGCGCCCCAACGCCATTCACCCAGGCCGGCGATATTGACGTCGGTATCGAAGCCGACCGGCACACCGAGCGCCCGGCGGATTGGCCCAACCACGTCGGCATTGGCCCAATGGGGTTTGGGCGTGGAAGTTATAAAGCCAAAGGTCGGCGAGTCAGGGTTGGGGTCGAGCGGGCCAAAGGAGCCGATGCCGATGGCCGCCGGCGGGCCGAAACGCGCCTCCTGCTCGCGGAAGAAGGCCAGGGCGCGGCCGATGGTCTCGTCCGGCGTGGTCGTCGGGAAACGGGCCTCGGCGCGCACGTCGCCCGGCCCCGTGCCCACGGCGCAGACGAACTTGGTGCCGCCGGCCTCGATGCCCCCTACGTATAATTCGCTCATTTGGCGTTCTCCTCACTGGCTGTCTTCATCGCCGCCAACGCGGCCGGATCGATCTCCTGCACCGGGGTCAGCCACAGCGCTTCGTACCCTTCCAGGGTGATGCCCGGCGCGCTCTCGATCTCGCGGCCCGTCAGCCGGTCGACCAGCCGCCCGCCGAAAACCATCTCGTGCAGCCGATAGCCGGGCACGGTCTGGGGGCGCTCGCTGAAATTAGCCAGTACCAGCACCCGGCCGCGCGGGCTATCGCGCAACAGGCCGAACACGGCCTCGTTATGTGTCCAGACGGGGAAGGCTCCGGCCTGGGCATGGAGCGCGGCCGACCGCCGCCGCGCGGCCAGCATGGCGATCAGGCCGTGATAGATGCGCCCGGACACCGACCACCAATCCTGCCGATCGGCGCCCCGCGCCCAGTCCATCGCCGGACGGTGCATCCAGCGGTTATCGTCCCGGCGGTCGGGGTCATCCAGATAGGCCGGATCGTTGAGCAAGCCCAACTCGTCACCCATGTAGAGCAGCGGGATGCCGCCCAAGGCGAAGATAAGATTATGGATCAGCAGGATGCGCCGGATGGCGAGATCGGTCGCCCGTGGGTCGTGCTCGGCCATTGCCCGTTCCAGCCCGGCCAGCGACGCGCACGAGCCACTGATGCGGCGGTCGTTGGTGCGCGGGTTATATTGGAACGTGGCCCCGCGGGCGAAGGTGTCGGCGAAGCGACCGCTATAGAACTCGCTCAAAAAGGCGCGGTGGCCGGGGCCGGACAGGCCAACCTCGGCCGCGTCCTCTTCGGTGATGGCCCAGCCGATGTCGTCGTGGCAGCGCACGTAGGTAACCCAGGCCGCGCCGCCGGGAATGGGCGGCATGTTTTGCAGGGCGCGCGTCATCAGCGTCACCCGCCGTTCGGCCAGGCTGCTCCACAAGAGCACCATGTAGACGTTGTGGTAGGCCAGTTCGCACTCCTTGTTGGTCGCCTCGCCGCGCCCCAGGTAGGGGATGAGCTTGGGCGGCGAGACGATGGCCTCGGCCTTCAGGATGAGGCCCGGCGCGGCGATACGACTGAGGGCGCGAAAGGCTTGCAGGATGTAATGGGCTTCGGGCTGGTTCTGGCTGTCGGTGCCCAGCCGCTTCCACATGAAGGCCACGGCGTCGAGCCGCAACACTTCAACCCCCTGATTGGCCAGGAACAGGATGATGTCGAGCAACTCGGCCAGCACGGCCGGATTGCCGTAGTTCAAATCCCACTGGTATTCGTTGAACGTCGTCCAGACCCAGCGGTCGATGGCTTCGTAGTAGGTGAAATTGCCGGGCGCGAAATCGGGAAACACTTCGGGCAGCGTCTGCTCGTATTGGTCGGGCAGGGCGCGGTCGGGGTACATCAGGTAATACGCCTGATAGTCCGCGTCGCCGGCCACGGCCCGTTGCGCCCATTCGTGTTCCTTGGCCGTGTGGTTGCAGACCAGGTCGATACACAGACTGATGTCATTGGCCCGCAACCGGCGCGCCAGATCGGCCAGGTCGTCCATCGTCCCCAGGGCCGGGTTGACGGCGCGGTAGTCGGCCACGGCATAGCCGCCGTCGTTCGGCCCGGTGCGCGGCTTCAGCAGCGGCATCAGATGCAGATAGGTGACGCCCAGTTCTTTCAGGTACGGGATATGATCGGCCACGCCGCGCAGATCACCGGCAAAGCGGTCGGCGTAGGCCACGTAGCCGAGCATGTCGGGCTGCTGGAACCAGTCCGGCTGCCCCTGGCGGCGCAGATCGAGCAGGCGCAACTCGGCCGGGCGGGTCTTGTAGCCGTGGGCGACGAGCGCCAGCAGGCGATCGCACCAGGCGTCGAAGTCGGGCCGCGCGCCATAGAGGCGGCGCAACGGCCGCAGCGCGTCGGGCCAATATAGCTCAACCCGCGTCCGAAAGATGTCACGCTCCAGCGGCGTGAGATCGGCCAAAGCCCCCTCGGGCAGCGCCGGCGATGCGGCGGCAACATCACGCTCTTCCATACGCGCTTCCCCCTTTGCCATTCAGTTCGCGCTTGATCGGCCAACTGCCACGGCCGCTAATTCTCCAATAGCCACAGACACTCATAGGGCGACAGATGAATCTCTTCCCCGGCCGGGTACGAGCGCCCGTCGCGCGAGAGCAGATCGGTCTGCGCCGTGGCGGGGATGATGCCCGACGGCCGCGCCGTGTCGCTCAGGTTGAAGACGCACAGCACCCGGTTGTCCCCCTCCGCGCGCCGGAAGGCCAGCACGGCGGCGTAGCCCGTCTCCACCCAGGCCAGCGTTCCGGCCCGCAGCGCCGGTTGGGCCTGGCGCGCGGCCACCAGATAGCGCGTCCAGTTCAGATAGGAATTGGCGTCGGTCTCCTGGGCGGCGACGTTGAGGTGACGATAGCTATATTCCGCATCGTCGATGACGGGCTGGTAGGTCTTCCCGGCCTCGGAGAAGCCGGCGTTGGTGGCCGCCGACCATTGCATCGGCGTGCGCACGCCGTGGCGGTCGTCCAGCCAGATGTTCTCGCCCATACCGATTTCGTCGCCGTAATACAGGATGGGCGTGCCCGGCAGCGACAGAAAGAGCGCGTTCAGGGCCAGCCAGCGGCGCTTGTCGTTGTCCAGCAGCGGCGTCAATCGCCGCCGGATGCCCATGTTGAGGCGCATCCGCGGATCGGGGGCGTATTGTTCCCACATCCATTGCCGCTCCTCCGGCGTCACCATCTCCAGCGTCAGCTCGTCGTGATTGCGCAGGAAGGTCATCCATTGCGCGCCGGGCGGAATGGCCGGGGTGCGAGCGAGGATGTCGATGATGGGCGTCTTGTCGCCGCTCTTCAGGGCCATGAACAGCCGGGGCATGATCGGGAAGTGGAAGCAGACGTGAAACTCGTCGCCGTCGCCGAAATAGGGCAGCAGGTCTTCGGGCCACTGATTGGCCTCGGCGATGATCACCCGGCCGGGATACTCCTCATCCACCAGACGGCGCACCTTCTTCAGAAATTCGTGCGTTTCCGGCAGGTTCTCGCTATTGGTGCCCTCGCGCTCGTAGAGATAGGGCACGGCGTCGGCGCGGAAGCCGTCGATGCCCATATCGAGCCAGAAGCGCAGGACGTTCAACATCTCCTCGTGGACGGCCGGGTTGTCGTAGTTCAGGTCGGGCTGGCTGGCATAGAAGCGATGCCAGAAGTATTGCCCGGCCATCTCGTCGTAAGTCCAATTCGACGGCTCCACGTCCAGGAAGATGATCCGCGCGCCGCTATACTTCTCCGGCGAGTCGCTCCAGACGAAGTAATCGCGATAGGGGGAGTGGCGATCCTGCCGGGCCGCCTGGAACCAGGCATGTTCCTCCGAGCAATGGTTCATCACCAGGTCGGTGACGACGCGCAGACCGCGGGCGTGGGCGGCGTCGAGGAAGGCCCGGAAGTCGTCGAGCGTGCCGAAGTCGGGCAGGATGCCGGTGTAATCGGCCACGTCGTAGCCGTCATCCTTCAGCGGCGAGGGGTACATGGGCTGCACCCAGATGCAATCGACGCCCAGCGAGCGGATATAGTCCAGCTTGTCGATGGCCCCGCGAAAGTCGCCGATGCCGTCGCCGTTCGAGTCGCGATAGGCGCGGATGTTCAACTCAAAGAAAACAGCCTCCTGATACCAGGGTTTGTCGGACATGGGTGTTTGCTCCTAATGAGGTTGGGATCGGGAAGAGCAGGGGTGCAGGGGCGCGGGGGAGCAGGGGTGAAAGAAGATCACCCCTGCTCCCCTGCTCCTTTTCTCCCCTGCTCTCCCCGCTATCCCTTGACCGAACCGGCCAGCAGGCCGCGCACAAAGAAGCGCTGCAGGCCGAAGAAGACGATCATCGGCAGCAGCATCGTGATGAACGCGCCGGCGGTCAGCAAGTGCCAGTCGTTGCCGCGCGAGCCGACGATGTCGGCCAGGCGTTGGGTGATGACCTTGGTCTCCGGATTGCCGCCCAGGAAGATGAGGGCCACCAGATAGTCGTTCCAGACCCACAGGAACTGGAAGATGGCGAACGAGGCCAGTGCGGGCACCGACAGCGGCAGGATGAGCCGCCGGAAGACGACGAAGTGGGACGCGCCGTCGATGAAGGCCGATTCCAGCGTCTCTCGCGGCAGTTGGCTGATGTAGTTGAACAGCAGGTACGTCGCCAGCGGCAGACCAAAGCCGGTGTGGGCCAGCCACATCGCCAGGAAGGTGCCGTTGATACCCAAAGCCCGAAAGTCCTTCAGGATGGGCACGAGAGCGATCTGGAGCGGCACCACCAGCAGGGCCACGACCATGATGAACAGCACCCGCCGGCCGGGGAAGCGCATCCAGGCGAACCCATAGGCGGCAAAGGCGGCCACCAGGATGGGGATGAGCGTGGCCGGCACGGCCACCGCCAGACTATTGAGGAAGGCGCTGACGAAATCATCGCCGGGGATGATCTCGACCGAGCCGTCGGGCCGGGTGTATTCGAATTCCTTACCGCTCAACACCTGACGGTAGTTCTCCAATGAGAAATCCCAATCGACCGTCCAGCTTTCTTCCTGCACCTCGATGCGACCGAGGCGGCGGTTGCCGACCCAACGGTAGTAAGTGCCATCAGGCGTCGTGATTCCGGTTTCGCGTAACTCCTCGAATGTCGTCTCCACGCCGTCGATCACCATCGGGCCGGTGGGATCCAGCCCCAAATCGGCCGGGTTGATGACTTCCACTGTCTCATAGGCCCGGTGGGGAAAGATATTCCACCAGCCGGAGGTTTGAATTGCCTCGCGGCTGCGGAAGCTGGAGACGAACAGGCCCAGCGTCGGGATGGTCCAGATCAGGACGAGGATCAGTAGCGCGCCGTTGACCAGCAGGCGGCCCCAACGTTGTTGACTCTTGATGCTGCCCATTAGAACGCCTCCTGCTCGCGGAATTGCTTCAGGTTATAGATCATAACCGGGACGATGGCGATGAGCAGTACCACGGCAATGGCCGAACCGTAACCGGAATTGCGGGCGATGAACGACTGCCGGTAGAACTGCGTGGCGATCACGTCCGTGCCGAACTGTCCGCCGGTCATCACCCAGACGACGTCGAATATTTTCAGGGTGAAGATGAGGACCGTGGTACTGACGGTGATGATCGTGCCCATGATGTAGGGGATCATAATCCGGAAGAAAATCTGGACCTCATTGGCGCCATCGACGCGGCCCGCTTCCATCAGGTCGGCGGGGATGCCCTTGAGGGCGGCCGAGAAGAGGACCATGGCGTAGCCCACCTGGAGCCAGATGACGATCACGATTAGAAAGAGATTGTTCCAGGGCGAAATAGCCGTCCACGCCGGCCAGGGTTGCGGCTGGCCGCCCAGGTTGACGACGATGGCGTTCAACAGGCCGATCTGCTCGGCGTTGACCGGGCGCACCTCGTAGACGAAGTTCCAGATAACGCCGGCGCCGACGAAGGAGATCGCCATGGGCAGGAAGATAGCCGACTTGCCCAGGCGCTCGAAGCTGCTGCGGTCGGCCAGCACGGCGATGAGCAGGCCGATGATGACCGTGAACGTCGCGCCGAAGACGATCCACATGATGTTATTGCGGAACGATTCCAGCATGAGCCGGTCGGTGAAGGCAGCCACGTAGTTACTGAGGCCGACGAAACGCTCGCCCAGGACGGCAAAGCTGCCGCTCAGATCGCTCAAATTGAACCAGCCTTCCGGCGGACCATCACGGTTGAACAGACTGATCCAAAACGTGCGCAAGACCGGGAAGGCCAGAAACCAAATCAACATGGCGACGGCCGGGCCGACGAAGACGAACGGCTGTAATCGGCCGCGCCACTCGTCGCCCATGCGCTCCACGATCCAGTTGAAAACCCAGTAAAGAGCGGCCACGCCGCCCACGCCCCAGATGATGGCAACGATAACAACCAACCACTTCGGCGCACTCCCCGCCCGCAGAAAGTCGAACCCCAGATACATCACGAGAAAGGCGATGGCCAGGATGGCAACGGGCAAGGCAATGCGTAGCAGCCATGTCAGGAGCCGGGTGAAAAAGCCCGGTTGTGCCTGAGAGGTATCAGTTCGCATACGCCGTCTCCTCCTATGCAGATGATGAATGATGCAGAGAGCCAGGCGCCTCTGCCGCGCATGGATAATGAGGCGGCCGGGCCGGGATGACCCGGCCGCCTCCGTTACACAAACAGCTTATTCAGTCGGCCAGGAGGCGTCGATCTCGCCCAGAACTGTTTCCAGGTCGGCCGCGCCGCTGACAAAGTCGGTCATGCCCTTCCAGAACGAGCCGCCGCCGACTTCGCCGGGCATCAGGTCGGAGCCGTCGAAGCGGAAGCTGGTCGCCTGCGCCACCAGTTCGGCGATGCCGCGCTCCAGATCTACGCCATACATATCCGGCGTGGCCGTCTGGTGGGCCGCCAACGCGCCGCCCGTCTCCAGCCAACCGGCAGCCGATTGGGGAGTCGTGAAGAACTCCATGACCGCGCGCACTTCCGGCCGGTCGTTGAACATGGCCATGATGTCGCCCGCTACCAGGAACGGACGGCCCAACGACTCATCGATGGGCGGCAGGTAGAAGAAGGAGTAATCCTCACCGGCGACCGCCCCTTCGGGGAAGAAGCCGGTGATGAAGTTACCCTGCTTGTGGAGCCAGCAGCCGGGCGGATCCTCGAACATCGGGGCCGGGCTGTCGCCAAAGTTGGTCGAAACGATGCCGCTCGTGCCGCCGAAGACGAAATCGGGGTTGAACCAGATCTCTTCCCAGGCGCCGATGGCCGCCGTCACCTCAGGTGAGGAGAAGGGCAGTTCGCCACGCACCCAGGCGTCGTAGTTCTCCAGCGACGTGGTGCGCAGCATGGTCTCTTCCGTCCAGTCGGTCGCCGGCCAGCCGGTGGCCGCGCCGGACTCGATGCCGATGCACCACGCCGGGTCGCCGTCGTCGGCGATCAACTGAGTCAGCGCCATCAACTCTTCCCAGGTTTCGGGAACGGTGTAGCCGGCTTCGTCGAAGGCGGCCTTCGGATACCAGACCAGGCTCTTGCCGTTGAAGCG
>CXWJ01004577.1_pt1 | contig 30103 bp, 22 predicted proteins | sample 590841 | NCBI WGS metagenome assembly CXWJ01 (sample SAMEA3498367, study PRJEB10139) | wastewater metagenome | biome: wastewater treatment plant; material: activated sludge | place: Austria | collected 2015-01-21 | reverse complement strand
TCGCTCAGTTCGGCCTCGGCCAGCGGGCTGAGAGCCATATTGGCCACCAGATAGCCCGACGCCTCCTGGACGTAACCCGGTGTCCGGTAGCCGTCGCTGATGATCAGCGTCTCGACCCGCTTGTCGGAGATGGCCTGGAGCGTGTCATCCAACCCGACGACGGCGTTGGCTCCGCGCGCGTTGAGCGTCACCAGTTTTTCGACCAGTTTGGCCTCGCGCTCGGCGTTCACCTCGCGCAGCAGGTTCAGCGCGCGCTGGCGCACCTCGGCCTCGCCGGCGTCGATGTCCATCGGGAACGACCCAGCCAGGCAACTCTGCAACTGTTTGGGCAACATTTCGCGGAATTGGGCCACGGTTTCGCTGGTGCCGCCCAGGAACAGGCGGCGGATGGGCCGCTCGGCGAAGAACTGATTGGCCGCGGCGGCACAGTCGCGCATGTTGCGCGCCGCCACTTCGTCCTCGTGCTTGCCGCCGCCGGGGCCACTGATGCCCGCGCCGCCGCGCCGCCCAACGGCCGATGACCCGGGCCCGTCCTTCAACCGGCGCACTTCCTCGCCGGTGCAGACCTCGGTGGCCTGCAATTCGCCCAGATGATAGGCATAGAAACGGCTGCTCACCCGGTCGATGACGATCACGCCGAAGTGGGCATAATGATCCAGTAAATGGGTTAGAGGTTTGACGTAGGGCCGGGCGCTCAGGCGCACCCGATTGCGAAACGCCACGGGCGATTGGTAGGCCCGAAAGAACGCGCCGCCCCGGCCGCAAAACAGGGCCAGACCGGGCTTGGTCCAATCGTAGCTGTGATCCAGGTAGCGCTCGATGGTTTGGGCCTCCTTCTCGTGCTGTGGTTGCACTTCCTTCAGGAGACCCCTGGCGGTCAACTTGATTGCCTCCACGGACTGCCGCGTGTTATCGGTGTCCAGATAGACGCTGACGACGCCTTCGCCGTTGCCCTCATACGTAACCAGCTCTTGCATGTGCTCCTGGCTAAACATAAAAACCTCCTACCTGCACTATTAGCAAAATGCCGGACAGCCAATCGGCCGCCGGTGCGGGATAGATTTCGCCTCCTGGCCGGCCCTAGGGCCGCTCGCCCAACGTCAGAGGCACTTCAATTTGCTCGCCGTCACGAATGACGGTCAGGAAGATCGTTTGGCCCACCTCGGCGTCGAACACGAGAAAGGCGATCAGGTCATCCGGCTCGGACACGGGCCGGCCATCGACGGCGATGATGAAATCGCCGCCGGGCAGGGTGCCGAGGGTGTCATTGCGGCCACTGGCCCGCAGGCCGGCCGCCTCAGCCGGGCTGCCCGGTGTCGTGTCGGTGATGTAGATGCCGTTGGCCTGGGGCAGATTTAATTCCTGTTGGGTGGCCAGATCGATGCTCGTCATACTCACGCCGATGTAGGGGTAGTGATAGACCCCCTCGGCGATGAGCGCCGGGGCCACGCGGTGGACGGCATTGACCGGGATGGAAAAGCCGACGCCGGAATTCGTGCCCGTGCTGGTGCTGATGGCGCTGTTGACGCCGATGACCTCGCCGGCCAGATTGAGCAGCGGCCCGCCGGAATTGCCGGGGTTGATGGCCGCGTCGGTCTGGATGACCTGCGGCAGCGAATAGCGCCCGCCGCCCTCGGCGATGCGATCGGACGTCAGCGAGCGGCCCAGACCGCTGATGATGCCCAGCGACAGCGACCCCGTCTCGTCGAACGGGTTGCCGATGGCGACGGCGAACTGGCCGACCTGTACCGTGTTGGAGTCGCCCAACGTCAGGGGCTGCACGCCGTCGGGCAGCGATTCGACGCGGATGACGGCCAGATCGCTATCGACGTCGCTGCCGACGACCTCGGCCGCGCGGCGCTGGCCGTCGGCGAAGACCACCTCCAGCCCGCCCGCGCCCGTCACCACGTGGTTATTGGTCACGATATGGCCGCCGGCATCGAAGACAAAGCCGCTGCCCGACCCGGCGGTGAAGCCCTGATCGTCGAGCACGAAAATGTGGACGACGGACGGGTTGACCCGCTCGTAGAGGGCGATCAGCGTCGCCTCCATATCGGTGCTGACCGGCACGACGGCCACGCCGGCAGCGTTACCGGCCGTTTCCGGCAGTTGGGCCATGATCGTGGCGACTGCCTGATCGACCAACGCCTGCTGCGCGGCTGGGGCGACAGGCGTACTTTGTGATTGGCCGAGGGAAATGGCCTGACAGGCCAGAGCGAATAACGCGAGAAGGACAAAGAACACGAGGAGGGGCGAACGGTGGAAGCGATACATTGGTAACTTTTGCGCTCGGAGACGAAGGTGCATCTCGACGGATAATGACTATTCTAATGAGGCCATTGCCCAATCGTCAAGTGACAGAGATCATAACTTAGCCGACTATCACCGAGTTGCTGCGGGTCGGCGACGGGCCGGCGGCCCTATGCAAACGGCGCGACGCATCCCTGCCGGGGATACGCCGCGCCATCGTAAGTTGTCTACCTGCCGGCAGTGATCAATACAAGAACATCGGCTTGCCCAAAACGTGGCGCACCTTGGGCCGATAGTTCTGCGCGTCGTAGAGTTCATCGACGTCGACGCGCTTCAGACCACTGGTGACCATGCTCATCGCCACGTGGGTGTAGGAGCCGTCGCGCAGGGCCACCATGCGGCCGCTGGAACCGCTGACGATGAGATCGACCGCCAGATGGGCATAATTGGTGCCGACCATCAGATCGAGCGCGTCCGGCGCGCCGGAGCGCATCAGATAGGCGATCTTCTGGGTGATGATGTTCTCGCCGGTCAGTTTTTTCAGTGCTTCGCCGGTGATGTCGCCGATGCCACCCAGTTTGCGGTGGCCGTAGGCGTCGGTCTCGCCGTACTCCACGACCATGCCGCCGACCATGTGGGCGCCCTCGCTGACGGTGACCATCGCATAATTGCTGGGATTGGTCTTTTTGTCCTTCATCACCAAACCGGCCAAACGCTCCGGGTCGAACGGTACTTCGGAGATCAAGGCGCGGTCGACGCCGGCCAGGTAGGAGCTGATGAGGCTGGTCTCGCCGGAGTTGCGGCCGAACAGTTCGATGACGGCGATGCGCTCATGGGAGCCGGCGCTGGTGCGCAACTGGTGGATGAACTGGACGCTGCGGGTCACGGCCGTGCTGAAGCCGATGCAGTAGTCCGTGCCATAGACATCGTTGTCCATCGTCTTGGGAATAGCCACCACCGGGAAGCCCTCGCGATGGAGGCGTTCGCCGTAGCTGAGCGTATCGTCGCCGCCGATAGGGATAAGGCGGTCGATCTTCAGGTGCTCCAGGTTTTTCAGCACGTGGGGCGTAAAGTCGCGGGTCGTGCTATCAGCCGCTTCGGCTTCGGGGTGCTCCGGGTCTTTCAGAAAGTCGGGCACGGCCCCGGGCTTCACCTTGCTGGGGTTGGTGCGACTGGTATGGAGGATCGTGCCGCCGGTACGGTCGATGGTGCGCACCGCGGCATTGTCCAGCGGCAAGATATACCTGTCTATGGTCGCCGGATCGTCGCGGTCAACCAGAAGCAGACCGCCCCAGCCACGGCGGATGCCCAGCACCTCGTGGCCCGCGTCAACGGCACGATTGACCACCGATTTGATACAGGGATTCAGGCCGGGCACGTCGCCGCCGCCTGTCAAAATACCGATTCTCATAATACTCAATCTCCTACATAAGATAGAACAAAATGGATTGTTACAAATGGTTCGTAGTCAGCAACTTCAGTTGCGTTCTTCGCCGCTACTCCTGGCGCTTGACGGCGCCAAAGCACCTTACTACAAACGGGGATTGGCCTACCCGCGATGTCCCTCCCCCTGCAAAACCGGCCCCTGGGTAGCCAGGGTGCGGGCAATCGCTCGTAGATCCATCCACCACTGTTTGCGCGGGCGGCTATGTTCGTAATCCATCTGCCGCGGTGCTTCATCCAGATTGGTGAATTTTAGCTCGCCCTGCACCTGGCCGATACAGACGCCGGCCGATTCCTGGCGGGCGATCTGTTCCTCCAGATAATCGACACAATTCACGGCCAGACGGGTGGCGAAGATGCGGTCGAACGGGGACGGCGCGCCGCCCTGTTGCATGTGGCCCAGGATGGCCTGGCGCACGTCGAACAGGTCGCCGCCCTCTTCTTCGAACAGCATCCGCATGAAGTTGGTGGTGTAGACCTCATTCGCCATCTCATTGCGGATGACGAGACCCAGCCGCTTGCCATGCTGGAAGGCGTGGCGAAAATCCTCCACGTCCTGCACCAAATGGCGCATGGCGACGCCTTCTTCGTGCAGGTAAACCCGCTCAGCCCCCGTCGCCAGCGCGCCCATCAGGGCCAGATAGCCGCAGTAGTAGCCCATCACCTCGACGATGAACGCCCGCTGCGAAGCCACGGCCGAGTTCTTGATCTTGTCCACGGCCGAGATGATGCTGTTGAGCGCCGTATCGGCCCCCACGCTCAACTCGGTGCCCAGCAGGTTGTTGTTGATCGTCGCCGGCAAACAAACCATCGGGATATCAAAGGCCGGGTAATTGTTGCGCTGGCTGGACAACTCCAGGACCGATTGATAGCCCGACCAGCCGCCAATCATCAGGATGCCGTCGATCTGGTGTTCCTCCAGCGTGCGGGCGATGGCGTACAAGTCGCGCCCCTTGGGTATGGTGCGGTTGGTGCCCAGTTCGGAGCCGCCGCGCGTGGCCCAGCCATTGACATCCATCCAGTTCAGTTCGGTGATCTCGTTATTGATCAGGCCGCGGAAGGCATTGTGGACACCCAGAATGATGTGGCCGCGGTCGATGCCGATGCGGACGGCGGCGCGGGCGGCGGTGTTCATACCCGGAGCCGGGCCGCCACCGTGGAGAATCGCCAGCCGCAAGCGGCGCTGATCGGGCGCGGGCGGATGGGGCGAGGCGCGGACGAGCGTGCGCACGATGTCGAACGCGCGGCTGAACGAATTGCCGCGTAGCGCCAGCGCCTCCTCAAAGTTCTTGGCGGCCACGGCGTCGGCCACGGCGCGCGTCTTTTCCAGGGCGACGTTGAGCGGCGTACGGGTGATCTTATTCCCCTGCATGCCAACGATCAACGGCTGGCCGGCCGGGTCCATCGTGGTAATGGCTTCTACCGCCTCCACCCCCAACTGGGTGCTCAGATTGCGGTCAAAGGCGCTGGGCGAGCCGCCGCGCTGGACGTGACCCAGCACGGTAATGCGCGTATCTTCGCCTAACCGCTCCTCGAGCGTGTGTTTGACGTATTCGCTGGTGATGGGCTTACCATTTTTATCGCGCGCCCCCTCGGCCACAATGACCATGCTGTCGCGGCGGCCCATCTGGCGACCCTTTCTCAAGGCTTCGCACATCTTCGATTCCCAGTCGTCCACGTCGGGCGGCGATTCGGGGATGAGCACCCAATCCGCGCCGGAAGCCATGGCGCTCATCAGGGCCAGATAGCCACAATGGCGGCCCATTACCTCGACGACAAAGCTGCGCTGGTGGCTGGCGGCCGTGCTGGAGATGGCGTCGGTGGCCTCAATGATGCGGTGCAGGGCCGTGTCCGCGCCGGTGGTGATGTCGCTGCCGAACATATCGTTGTCGATGGAGCCGATGATGCCGACGACGGCCAGCGATTTGCTGCGGCCGGCGCTTTTCTTGCTGATCTGGCCGGAGTCGACCAGTTCCTGCACCAACCCTTCCCACTCGCGGCGCAACACGTCCGCGCCGCTCAGGCTGCCGTCGCCACCGATGACCACCAGCCCCTCGATCTCGTGCAACAGTAGATTGCGCGTGGCCCGCAGCCGGCCGGCCCGCTCGCGAAACTCTTTGCAGCGCGCCGAGCCGATAATCGTGCCGCCAAGGTGGAGGATGCCGCCCACGTCGCTCCAGCGCATGGGCTTGATACGGTCGCCGCCCTCCACCATACCCGCATACCCTTCATAGATGGCGTAGATTTCCAGCCCGCGATTTAGCCCGCTACGCACCACGGCCCGCAGAGCCGCATTCATACCGGGGGCGTCGCCGCCACTCGTCAATATTCCGATCCTTTTCATGGTATAAGTCCAATGTTAGCCGCCGGATGAGTGGCGGCCGGTCGCGGCGTGTTGTGCCCAGGCCGATTTGCTTTCGGTCAAGTTCATTACACAGAAGGCCGCGTTTTGACTCTCAAGATTATTGGGCTATCAGCGTTCAGTGGTGTGGAAATTGCGACTCAATACTACAGGGATCGACGCGGGAGGCAACCTATTTACACAGATTTAACAAGGGCAAGGACGTAACTTTTCCAGTCCGCGCCGATGGGTTGCCGCCCGGCCACGTAGAGCGGCCAGCCGATGTAGACCCAGGCGATCACGTCACGGCCGCCGGTGGTGACGATCACCCGCCGCTCGCGCCGGAAGAGCGGCCGGCCCCAGTTTGCCTGGCCGAAGCCCTCCACGCGATCCAGCAGGGCCACGATGCCGTCGTAGCGCCGCGGCCAAAGATAGAGCAGCAGCCCACGTACCTCCCCTTCCGGCGCGTCGATCAACATGGGGAAGTAGCCCAGGTCATAAAGCCGCGCTCGCGGCAGGCGCGCCGTTTGCACGGCCGCCACCGCCCCATGTAACAGCGGGTGATACCGTTCACCGGCCAACAGGGTGCCATAGATGAAGATAGGCAGTTGAACGCTTGGCATACGGCGGTAGTCATCTCCCGGTCATTCGGCTAAAATCCGCTCAGAGCGTCCTCGTAGCTCAAAGGACAGAGCAATCGCCTCCTAAGCGATAGATCACGGTTCGACTCCGTGCGGGGACAAGATAATTAGGAATTACGAATTACGAATTACGAATTAAGAGCGCGCTTTATTCGTAATTCCTAATTCGTAATTTATAGCGTGCTTTCCGGGTCGATGTCCACCACCCAGGGCCGGGGGATGGGCAGGTCATCCAGCAGGCGATGGGGGTCGGGGGTGTGGACGACGATGTGCCAGCGGTAGCGGCCGTCGAGCCGGGTGAAGAAGGCCGGCGTCGGCCCCAGCACGTCNNGTTCACCGGATCGCTCACCAGCAGGCGCACGATACGCCGGAATGGCGGCAGGGCGCGCTGAGTGCGGAAGCGCATCTCGTCCAGATAGAACGCGGCGTAATCGTGCTCGGCCGCGGCCCGCACGGCGTAATGCTCCGGGTTGTAGGTCTGGATGATGACCCGCCCGCCCAGCAGGCCGCGCCCGGCTCGCCCGGCCACCTGGGCCAGCACCTGGAAGACGCGCTCGCCGGTGTTGTAGTCGGGCAGACCCAGGGCGATGTCGGCCGAGATGACCCCCACCAGCGTGACGAACGGCAAATCCAGCCCCTTGGCGATCATCTGCGTACCCACCAGAATGTCGGACTCGCGATTGATGAACCCGGCCAGCAGCGCCTCGTGCGACCCCTCCTCGCCGGTGGTATCGCGATCCCAGCGCACCAGCCGCGCCTCCGGCCAGCGCTCGCGCACCAACTCCTGTAGCCGCTCGGTGCCCAGCCCGAAGTAGCGGATGCGATCTGAGCCACAATTGGGGCAGACGTGGGGGTGAGGCTCGCGCCGGGCGCACTGGTGGCAGACCAGCATCATCCGCGGCTGGTGATAGGTCAGGGGGATGCCGCAGCGCGGGCAGTTCATCACGTGGCCGCAATCGCGACAATTGACGAAGGTCGCCGTGCCGCGCCGGTTCAGGAAGAGGATCGATTGCTCGCCGCGGGCCAGTGTCTCGCTGACGGCCGCCTCCAGCGCCCGGCTGAAGACGGAGCGGTTGCCGGCCCGCAACTCCTGGCGCATGTCGGTCACCTGAATGGGCGGCAGGGGAATGGTCAGGGCTTCGTCCAGACGCATGATGTCGCCGCCGTCGCCGTCGCCGCCATTCGTCAGGGGCTGGAAGCGGCTGAGCACGTTGAGCCGCCCGGCCTGATCCTCGATGCGCCGCCGGTGGCCCATGATGCGCTTGGGAAGTTCCAGCAATTGGTAGCGGCCGGAGCGCGCCCGGTGGTAGGTCACCACGTCGGGCGTGGCGCTGCCCAGGATGACCGCCGCGCCGGTGAAAGCCCCCAGGGCGATGGCCGCCTCGCGGGCGTGATAGTAGGGCGGCGGCACGGGCGGGGTCTGCTTATAGCTGCTGTCGTGCTCTTCGTCCAACACGATGACACCCAGATTGGGCAGCGGCGCGAACAGGGCACTGCGCGGCCCGATGGCGATGTCGAACAGGCCGGCGCGGGCGCGCCGCCAGGTGTCGTAGCGCTCGCCGTCGCTGAGGGCGCTATGGAGCACGGCCACGCGGCCGGGAAAACGGGCGGCAAAGCGGCGCACCGTCTGCGGCGTCAGGGCGATCTCCGGCACGAGCACAATCGCTCGTTGGCCGCGGGTCAGGGCGTAGTCGATGGCCCGCATGTAGATCTCGGTCTTGCCGCTGCCGGTGACGCCGTGTAGTAAGAAGGGAGTTGCCACATCAAGCGGATCGACTTCATCGCCGGTGGCCTCGGCCGGCTCTTCGTCCCCATCGAACGGCTCAACGTCGTCGGCCTCGTCCTGGATCATGGCGACCTTGATGCGCCCCCAGACGCGGGCCTGATCGAGGGTCAACTCCGGCGGGTCGGCCGGGGCGAAGTCGCGGTCGGCCAGCGAGTCGCGCCAGACGTGTTCGTCGCCCAGCCGCACCAGATCCAGCGCGACCAGCTTGCGCAGATGGCGCAGCGCAGCCCCCGTGGCGGCATACACGTCGTTGACCGGCACGGCCTGCGCCTCGTCGGCCAGATAATCGAGGATACGGCCATATACCTTCGCCCGCCCCAGGCGCAGGATGTGGCCCGTGACCCGCCGCGCCGGCACGGCCAGACTGACCGTCGCCGGCTGGGCCTCGACGCGCACCAGNNCCGGACGGCCAGCAGTTCCGGCGGGGCCTTGGCCCGCGAGATGGGCACGACGACCTCGGCCGCCGGGCTGCGGGTGATCAGTCCCTCGGCGGCCAGCGCGTTCAGGTGTTTGGTCGTGGCCCCCGTGGCCTCCAGTACGTCAGCCTCGGCCGGCAGCGGGTCGGCCGCGTCGGCCAGGTAGGCCAGCACGGCCGCCGCCTTGGTGGCGCGGCCCAATTGCGGCGCGGCAGCGCGGATGCGGGCCGGCCCGGCGATCAGTTCGACCGTCCGCACCTGCTTCGGCCGCACCCGCGGCGGATCGAGTACCGAGGCGCGGCGCAGAATACCCCGGTTAGTCAGTTGGGTGGCCGCCGCCGTCCATTTCTTGTCCTTCAAGCGGGGGGCGATCTGGCGACCGCGCAGATCGCCCCGCTCGCGCAGCAAATCGACCAGGCGCTGCTGTAGCTCCGTCAGCTTGCCCTCGCCGTCCCAGCGGGGATTGACGTCGTAGATGCTATCGGCCCAGCGCGTCAGGCCGGGCGGCAACAGCAGCCGAAAGCAGGCGTTGAGCGGGGCCATGTAGCGTCGGCTGAGCCAGCGGGCCAGTTCGATCTGCCACGGCCAGAGGACGGGTTCGGGGTCGATGAGCGAGATGACCGGCTTGGTTTCTTCGACCGGGGCGCTGTCGGCGAACCCGACGACGATGCCCTGGGCCAGGCGGCGGCCGAACTCCACTTCGACCAGGTGGCCGATGGCTAACGCCGTCCGCAAATCGGCCGGGATGTGGTAGTGATAGGCGTCGGAGAGGGGCGTCTCCACGTTGACGACGACTTCGGCAAAGCGGCCGGTTTCCATGATCTCAATTGTACCTCAGCCGTCAAATTAGACCATATGTTCTATTTATATAGGGATGCGCCATGTGGACAAAAAAACAGGCAACCGCTGCGGGAGCGGTTGCCTGTATCACACGGGCCGCGGAGCGATTAAAAGCCGCGCGTTCTTACCTGGGTGATGGCAGCGTCGCAATATCCACGCCGGTGCGCACGTATTGAGCAAAGACCCACCCCGTCGTCCCGCCGATGAGGTTGACCCCCACCCACTGACGGTCGCCACTGACGAAGCCGGTCATGGGAACCGTGGCGCATGGCTCCAGTTGGGTAAGCGCCGGGAACTGCGTGCCGGGGCCTTGGCGCACGTTGAGACGGACCGACGAGATGACCTGGGCCTGCAATCCGGTCGGGGCGATGTTGCAATTACCGGGGTTGGCCGGTAGAGTGACCGCGCCACCGAGCGGGATTAGATCGACCTGAATGAAGGCCGGGCCGTAGCTGTCGTAGAACTCCACGACGACGTTGGCCGTGTTGCCGCTGGCGACTATTTCGGCCGAGGCGGTGGTCTGCTGGTCGAGCCAGTTATCGATGACCAGGTTGCCGTTGATCCAGATCCGCGACCCGTCGTCGCTGGTCAGGGTGACCCGATAGCGACCGGGTTGCACGACCACCGCCCGCGTCCAGCGCGCCGACCAGAAATCGGCATTGACGCCGGGGCCGGGCGAGCCTTCGCCCCAGTTCTGGTTCAGATAGCGGTCATCGCGCACGAGGACCGGCGCGCCGGCCAGGTTGGGCGTGTTGAAATAAACGCCCTGCCAGTTAGGGAATTGTGGGCCGGCGTTGCCGGCGCCGATGAGGTCCCAGGTGAAGATGGCCGTCGCCATCCCGCCGTCCTCAAAGTGCTCCACGCGGAAGTCGTGGTTGCCGGCGGACATGAAGCGGTCGACCGAGACGGTGTGCTCCTGGCTGGGCGTCCAACTGTCGATGACCAGTTGGCCGTCGATCCAGACGCGCATCCCGTCGTCCATTGTCGCTTGGAAGCGATAGTTGCCCGCGTCGAAGGCGACGGAGCGTGTCCAGCGTACGGAGAAGTTGTCGTCGCCGACACGGGGGTCGGGCGCGCCGCCCCACCAGCGGAAATCGATACTGTTATCCCAGCGGGTAACTACGGGCGAGCCACTGAGGTTCTGGTTGTTGAAGAATTGGCCCAGCCATTGGGCATCCTGGGCCGCGGCCGGGCGGCTGCCGAGGATTAACAAGCCCATCGCCAACGCGAATGCGGCCGCCAGCCAGGTGGAACGACGAGAGTAGAGAGACATGGATTGAGGCTCCTTTTTCGCGCAGCAAGGTGAATAAGGTGACGGATGGGCCGCGCGCTATTGACGGATTTATTGTACAATGGACGTAGATTTCATGTCAACATAGCGTGCGACATTTTACTCATAGCAGGCGATAAAATGATGATTTGTGAGCAATGAGCTGCTCGTTAAAAGGATACCCTATGGAATTACTGACATTTATAGATGGTCGTGGTTCGGCTGTTCCCGGATTGCGGAGCGGCGACGCGATTATCGATCTCTCCCCCTACGTCCCCGACTTGCTTAGCCTGATCGACGGCGGTTCGGCCGCGCTAGAACAGGTACGCGCGTATGCCGAGGGGGTCACGACGACACTCCTGCCGGCCGATGTCCAATTGCTTGCCCCCATCCCCACCCCCCGCCGCAATGTCATGTGTGTGGGCAAGAACTACGCCGCCCACACCCGCGAATCCTACGAGGCGCGCGGCGAAGCCGTGGAGACCATCGACTACCCGGTCATCTTCACCAAGACGACGACCTGCGTCAACGGCCCCTACGACGATATTCCCTACGATGCTGCCGTGTCGGAGCAGATCGACTACGAGGCCGAGCTGGCGGTCATCATCGGCCGGCGCGTCAAGAACGCCACGCGCGACGAAGCACTGGCGGCCGTCTTCGGCTACACCGTGCTTAACGACGTGACCGCCCGCGATCTGCAAACGCTGCACAAACAGTTCTTCAAGGGCAAGAGCCTCGACGGCAGTTGCCCCATGGGGCCGTGGATCGTCACCGCCGACGCCGTCCCCGACCCCTATGCCTTGCGCATCACCTGCCATGTCAACGGCCAATTGCGTCAGGACAGCGCGGCCGAGACGATGACCTTCGACATCCCGACAATCATCGGCCACCTGTCGCGCGGGATGACCCTGCTGCCGGGCGACATCATCGCCACCGGCACGCCCAGCGGCGTCGGCTTCGCCATGAAGCCGCCCGTCTTCCTGCGGCCGGGCGACGTGGTGGAGTGTGCGATTGAGGGGATTGGGCGGATTCGCAATCGGATCGGGGCGTAGGCGGAACTTCCATTTCCGCACCGGCTAAGCGTGGAGCTGGAAAATATAAGCGTGGAGCTGGAAGCTCCACCTACGATGCGCCACCCGCATTGACATAGTATCCAGCCTTGATATAATTGGAAACTGGCTGAGTGGGTTTAGGGTAGGATGGCTGGAGAGATTGTCGAAACGCCAGGATGCGACTCGTGCGTGAATCTGGGGGTTTCTCAATTGCACCTCAAATGAGCTTCGTGCCCAGGGCATAGCCGGCCGCCCGGTACGGGTGGCGTTGGCCTAGGCCGCCGAATCCAGTGACGAGAGCAACGCAAACTCGGCCGCTTATCGCGTTGTGACGCGATAAATGGGTCGAGTTTTTTATTGAGGGTCTAGCTCGTCTATACCCACTAATTATCAACCGTTGTCAGGACGAACGTATGTCTGAAGAATCGATGAACTCCCTGGAAGATCTGCTGGACCAGCACGACTACGAATTGCCCGAATTGGGCGACATTCGTATGGGCGTGATCGTCGCCAATACGCCGCAAGGCATGATCATCGATCTGGGCTTGAAGCGGGACGGCATCGTGCCCCAATCCGATCTGGCTAAGCTGGAACCGGAAGAGCGCGAGGCGCTCAAGGTCAACGACGAAGTGCCGGTCTACATTGCCCAGACCGATGACCCCGAGACACTGGTCGTCTCGATCCACCTGGCCCGTCTGAACCAGGATTGGATCGAGGCCGAGGCCCTGCTCACCAGCGGCCAGATCTTCGAAGGCGAGGTGATCGGCTATAACAAGGGTGGCGTCATCGTGCCCTACGGCCGTATCCGCGGCTTCGTACCCATCTCCCACCTCAGCGACGTGACGCCCGGCATGGGCGAGCGCCGCCGCCAGCAGCGCCTGGCCCGCCTGCGTGGCGAATCGATCGGCGTCAAGATCATCGAGGTCGACCGCCACCGTCACCGCCTGGTCATGTCGCAGCGCGAGGCGCAAAAGGAGTGGGAGGAGAAGAAGCGCGGCGAACTGATGGAGACGTTGCAGCCGGGCGAAATCCGCACCGGCCGCATCAGTGGTATGCGCGAGTTCGGCGCGTTCGTCGACCTGGGCGGGGCTGATGGCCTCGTCCACATCTCCGAGTTGTCCTGGCATCGCATCGATCACCCGCGCGAGGTGGTCAAGCTGGGGGACGAGATGGAGGTCTACGTCCTCGGCGTCGATCAGGATTCGGGCCGCATTAGCCTGAGCCGCAAGAAGTTGCTGCCCAATCCGTGGGACACAGTGACCCAACGCTACACCCAGAATGAATTGATCGAGGGCAAGGTCACCCGCATCCTCGATTACGGCGCGTTTGCCGAGATCGAGCCGGGCGTCGAGGGTTTGCTGCATATTTCGCAGCTCTCGCGCAACGCCGTCGAAGACCCGCGCGCGGTTGTCAAGGAAGGCGAGGTGCATTTGCTGCGCATCGTCAGCATCGACCAGAAGCGCCAGCGGATCGGGCTGAGCCTGAAGGCCGTGACGACAACCGAACAGATCGAGTGGATGGCCCAGAAGGAACTGGCCGACGCCCTGCGACGCGAGGAAGAAGAAGCCGCCGAAGCCGCCCGCGTACCCACCCACCACGCTGCGCCCGCTCCGGCTGCCGAACCGGCCCCGGCTGATGAGTCGGTGGCCGAAGCCCAGGCCGCGGCGGCAATGCCCGTTGTTGAGGATGCGCCGGCTGTGGCCGAGGCTGCTCCGCCGGCCGTTGAAGAAACAGCCGTGGCCGAGGAACCGGCGTTGAGCCAGGTGGCGGTGGAAGTTGCCCCCGAAATCGACCTTGACACGGCCGAAGAGGCGGAATTGGCCGCCGACGATATCGCCTTTGTCGAACCGGTCGCGACGGTCGAGACTGTGGTCGATACGGATGACGTCGCCGATGCCGTGGAAGAGACGGCCGAGGCGGCTGTTGATGAAGGGCGCGAGGTCGTGGCCGACGCCGCCGAACTGGTGGACGACGGCGCGGCTGCCGTCGCCGAGACGGTGGAGAATGCCGCCTCGGCCGTCGAGGAGACGGCCGAGGCGGCTGTTGACGAAGGGCGCGAGGTTGTGGCCGACGCCGCCGAACTGGTGGACGACGGCGCGGACGCCGTCGCCGAGACGGTGGAGAATGCCGCCTCGGCCGTCGAGGAGACGGCCGAGGCGGCTGTTGACGAAGGGCGCGAGGTTGTGGCCGACGCGGCCGACGTGGTGGACGATGGCGCCGATGCCGTCGCCGAGTCGGCCGAATCGCTGACCGAGACGGTTCAAGACGCCGCCGCCGCCGCGGTCGATGCCGTGAAGAACGTGTTTGGCTCGGTGGTCGACCGCATCGAAGCGGCCCTCACCGACGACGACAACAACCCGGCCGAAATCGCCGAGGAAAGCCAGGAATAAGCGGATCAGTTGAAGAGAGTGGAAAAAATAAGGTTATTAAGGATTTATGGCTAATAAGGAAGATAAGTTAGAGGTTGAGGGCACGGTCATCGAACTGCTACCGAATACGCAGTTCATGGTCGAGTTGGATAATGGTCACAAGGTGTTGTCCTATCTGTCCGGCCGGATGCGCAAGCACTACATCCGCATCCTGTTGGGCGACCGCGTGCGCGTGGAGATGACGCCCTACGACCTGAAACGCGGCCGTATCACCTACCGCTATCGCCGCAACGTGCCGACGGCCGAGGCCTAAGCGCCCCACCCCACCCAATAACCCTTCCCGCCGTGATGCGACGCCCGGCGGGCCATCCGATCAGCGATGGCCCGCTATCAGCGTCACCCAGTCACCGGCGGTGATGGTTTGCGTCACCTGCCCCCCAGCCGCCACCAGCGCCGCTGCCACGTCGGGAGCCTGCTCCTCGATAATACCGCTCAGGATCAGCCGCCCCCCAGGCGCCACGTAGCCCAACAATCCATTCTCGGCCAACAACCCGATAATCACCGGGGCCAGGATATTGGCGACGACCACGTCCCACTGCGCCCGGCCGGTCTGCGGCGTCACGCTGCCCAGTTCGCCGCGCCAAACGTGGATGGCCGCCAGCGCGTCGTTGCGGGCGGCGTTGTCCTGCGTGGCGCGCACGGCCAGAGCGTCGGTGTCGAAGGCGGCCACGGTATCCGCGCCCAGCTTCACCGCGGCGATTGCCAGGATGCCCGATCCCGTGCCCGCGTCCAGCACGCTCATCTCCGGCGCGACGATCTGCTCCAACGCCTGCAAACAGCCCTGCGTCGTGGGGTGCAGGCCGGTGCCGAAGGCCATGCCCGGGTCGAGGGTCAGGACGACGTCGTCGGGGCCGCTATCCTCGGCCGCCGCCCGATCCAGCCAGGCCGGCCAGATGACGATCCGTCGCCCCAGACGAAACGGCCGGTAATGCTCCTTCCAGGCGTTGGCCCAATCCTCGTCGGCCAGCTCGCGGAACACCGGTTCCGGCAGCGGATAGAGGCGGGCCAGGTGATAGAGGATCTCGGCGATGCGGCGGCGCAGCGCGGGGCTGTCGTCGTCCTCGGGCACGTAGATTTTGACGGTGACGAACGGCTCCAGCGCGTCGGGGTCGGCCGTCGTGTCGTCGCCCAACTGTTCCAGGACAACGCTCTCTTGATAAGCAAAAGGCCGCAGCATCTCGGCCACGGCCTCGGCGCCCTCGCCATCGGTTCTAACGCTCACTTCCAGCCAATACATCGGCCCATTTCCCCCTTAACCGAACAGGTCGCCCAGCGCGTCTTTCAATTGCCCCAGGATGCCCTTATCTTTCTGGGGAATCACTTCCTTGCCCAACGTGCGCGCCAATTGTTGGAAGAGATCGCGCTGCTCGGCAGTCAATGTTTTGGGCGTCGCCACGTTGATGATCACCAACTGGTCGCCCCGGCCGACATTGGCCCCTCGGCCGCTGCGGTCGAGCTTGGGCACGCCCAGGCCGCGCAGGCGAAACACCCGGCCCGATTGCGTGCCGCCGGGCACGGACAGGGGCGTTTCCCCGTCCACGGTGGGCACGGTGAGTTCATCGCCCAGTGCCGCCTGGGCCACGTTGATCTGCAAATCGAGCACGATGTCGTCGCCACGGCGCTGGAAATAGTCGTGGGGCGTCACGTTGAGAACGACGAACAGATTACCGGGCGGCCCGCCGTCCAGCCCGCCCGCGCCCTCGCCCGTCAGGCGAATCTGGGTGTCGTTATCGACCCCCGGCGGCACCTTGACCTTCTTGGTCACTGTGCGGTCAATCTGCTTGCGGCCGTTGCATTCGCGGCACACGTCGGGGATCAACTCACCGGAGCCGTTGCAGGTGGGGCAGGTGGTCACGTTGACGAACTGGCCCAGGATCGACTGCTGCACGCGGCGCACTTCGCCCGAACCGTTGCAGGTGGTGCAGGCGATGGGCCGCGAGCCGGGTTCCGCGCCGCTGCCGCTGCACACCGGGCACGTCTCGGCCCGGCGATACTCGATGTCCCGCTCGCCGCCGAAAACCGCTTCCTCGAAGGTGATGCTCAGATCATAGCGCAGATCGGAGCCGCGCCGCGGGCCGCGTCGCCGCCGCCGCGTGCCGGTGGCCCCGCCGAATGAGCCGAAGAACTCCTCGAAGATGTCGGCGAAACCGCCGTGGCCCTGGTCGAAGCCGGAGAAGCCGCCGTTGCCCAGCCCGGCGTGCCCAAAGCGATCGTAGGCCGCGCGCTTGTCGTCGTCGGACAAGACCTCGTAGGCCTCGCTGATCTCCTTGAAGCGCTCGCCGGCATCCGGCTCGTTGTTCACGTCAGGGTGATACTGCCGCGCCAGACTGCGGTATTGCTTCTTCAGTTCTTCCTTGGTTGCCGCCCGGGGCACACCCAGGACTTCGTAGTAATCGCGCTTTGCGGCCATAGGATAGGTTCTAGGTGCTAGGTTCTAGGTGCTAGGGGTTAGGTGCTAGGGGCTAGGGGAGAACGCTCTTCCCCAGCCCCTAGCACCTGGAACCTAAAACCTAGTTCGCGTCGCTAAACTCGCCTTCGACGACATCTTCGTCTGAGCGGCCGTTATCGCCGCCGGTGGGGCCGCTTTCCGGGCCGCTGCTCTCCGGGCCGGCCGCGCCGGCCTGGTACATGGCCGCGCCGGCCTGTTGCAACACGCCCTGCAGGCGCTCGGCGCCGCTCTGCATACCGCTGCTGTCGCCGCTGCTCATAGCCGCCTTGAGGGTCTCAATCTCGCTCTGCACGGCGGCGCGATTCGTCTCCGGGATCTTGTCGCCGTTGTCGGTCAGGAACTTCTCGGCGCTATAGACGGCCGCGTCGGCCATATTGCGCGCCTCAACTTCCTGCTTGCGGCGGGTGTCCTCGGCGGCGTGGCTCTCAGCGTCGCGCATCATGCGGTCGATCTCGTCCTTGGCCAGACCGCTGGACGGAATGATCTGCATCGCCTGCTGCCGGTTGGTGGCCTTGTCGCGGGCACTGACGTTGAGGATGCCGTTGGCGTCGATGTCGAACGACACCTCAATCTGCGGCACGCCGCGCGGCGCGGGCGGCAGGCCGTCGAGGATGAAGCGGCCCAGGTTCTTGTTGTCGGCGGCCATCGGCCGCTCGCCCTGCACGACGACGATCTCCACCTGTGTCTGGCTGTCGCCGGCGGTGGAGAAAATCTGGCTTTTCTTGGTCGGAATGGTCGTGTTGCGCTCGATCAGCGGCGTGGCGACGCCGCCCAGCGTCTCGATGCCCAGCGTCAATGGGGTCACGTCGAGCAGGACGACCTCTTTCACTTCGCCACCCAACACGCCGGCCTGAATCGCCGCGCCCAGGGCCACCACTTCGTCGGGGTTGACGCCTTTGTGCGGCTCGCGGCCGAAGAACTTGCGCACCGCATCCTGGATGGCCGGCATACGGGTCATGCCGCCGACGAGGATGACCTCGGTGATGCTGCTCGTCTCCAACCCGGCGTCCTTCAGCGCCTTGCGGCACGGCTCGATGGAGCGCTTCACCAAATCCTCGGTCAGTTGCTCCAGCTTGGCCCGCGAGAGGCTCAGGTTCATGTGCTTCGGCCCGGTGGCGTCGGCGGTGATGAAGGGCAGGTTCAGCTCGCTCTGCATCGTCGTCGATAGCTCGACCTTGGCCTTCTCGGCCGCTTCCTTCAGGCGCTGCAAGGCTTGCTTGTCGTTGCGCAGGTCGATGCCTTCCGACATCTTGAACTGGTCGGCAGCCCAATCGATGATGCGCTGGTCAAAGTCATCGCCGCCCAGGAAGGTGTCGCCGTTGGTCGACTTGACCTCGAACACGCCGTCGCCCACCTCCAGGATGGAGATGTCGAACGTGCCGCCGCCCAGGTCATAGACGGCGATCAGCTCGTCCTTCTTGCTACCCAGCCCATAGGCCAGCGACGAAGCCGTCGGCTCATTGACGATGCGCATCACTTCCAGCCCGGCGATCTTGCCCGCGTCCTTGGTGGCCTGGCGCTGGCTGTCGTTGAAGTAGGCCGGCACGGTGATGACCGCCTGGGTCACGGTCTGGCCCAGATAGGCCTCGGCGTCGGTCTTGATCTTTTGCAGGATCATGGCCGAGATTTCCGGCGGCGAATACTCGCGACCGTTCATCACCACGCGGATGTCGCCATTGCTGGCCTCATGCACCTCGTAAGGCACGTAGGTCTTGGCCCGCTGCACTTCCGGGTCGCTATACTTGCGGCCCATGAAGCGCTTGACCGAGGCGATCGTGTTCTGCGGATTGATGACCGCCTGCCGCTTGGCGACCTGCCCCACCAGCCGCTCGCCGGTCTTGGGGTTCACGGCCACCACCGAGGGGAACAGCCGGCTGCCCTCCGAACTGGGGATGACGACCGGCTCCCCGCCTTCCATGATGGCGACGACGGAGTTCGTCGTGCCCAAGTCGATGCCGATAATTGTTGCCATTGCTTCTAACCTCTCTCAATGATTGCTGTGCTAAGCGGCGACCGTCACCAGCGACGGACGGATCACCCGGTCGCCCAGACGGTAGCCGCGTCTCATTTCGCGTACAATAAGGCCGCTCTCGTATTCCTCGGACGGCTCCTGGGATAGCGCCTCGTGCAGGTTGGGGTCAAACGGCTCGCCCACGGCCGGGATTTTTTGCACGCCTAATTCTTCCAATACGGCCAACATCTTGCGGAAGACGAGATTCACCCCGGCGACCCAGGGCGCGTCGCCCATGCCGGCCGGCGCGGATTCCAGCGCCCGCTCCAGGTCGTCGATGACCGGCAGCAGCTTGGCCACCAGGTCGGCGTTGGCATTGACGTAGGTCTCGACGCGCTGCTTCTCGAACCGCTTGCGGGCATTGGCAAATTCGGCCTGGGTACGCTGCCAGCCGTCCAGATTGCGCGCGGCCTCGGCCTGGGCCACGGCCAACAGTTCCTCGATGGGGTGCGGTTGCTCGTCCATGCCGTCGATCTCGGCTGTGTCCACCATCTCGGCCACCTCATCACTCAGTTGTTCGTCATTCGTCACGGTCACGATTCAATTCCTCAATTTGATACAGGGTGTTCGACCGGTTGTCGGCCGTATCCTGCGCGAAGTATTCATAGACAAAACCGCTCATCAGGTCGGCCACGAAGCGCACCGTGGCGACGTTGCGGTCATAGGGCATACGCGTGGGGCCAACGACGGCCAGCGTACCCGAAAAGCTGTCGGTCACGCCGTAGCGCGAGAGGATCATGGTGCAATCGCGCAACTCTTCCCAGCGGCCGTCGCCGCCGATGACCACCTGCACGCCCTCGCCCCCCTGCGCTTCCTGCTCGGCCAGAACCGAGGCCAACAGCGTGCGCTCTTCCAGCAGCCGTATGGCGTGGCGCGTGCCCTCGTCATCCAGGATATTGACCAGCCCGTCGCGGTAGATGTCGCTGATCGGCCGGTTGTCGGCCAGGCGCAACGAGGCCAGCACCAGCGTCGTGATGTCGCTCTCCAACCGATCCATATGGGTGGCGGCGGCGCGGGCGGCGATCTCTTCGGAGTCAAGGTCCAGGAAAAGGGGGTTTAGATGATCGGCCGCGGCGCTGAGGCGGGCCTGCGATAACGTTTCGGCCAGGGTCAGCATCTGCTGCTTCACCTCGCCGCCATGCAGGACGAGCACCATCAGCACCAGCCGGCCCTGGGTGGCAATGAGTTGCAAATGCTTGAAGCGATTGGCCCGCACCTGGGGCGCGGTGACAAAGCTGGCGCTGCCCGACGTGCGGGCCAGGATGGCCGCCGAAAGACGCATCCATTGCTCCAGTTCCAGCCGCGCCTGGTGGAATTGGTGGCGGATCATCTGGCGCTCGTGGAGGGGTAAATGAAAATCGCCCAGCAGCTTCTGGACAAAGTAGCGATAGCCGCGTTCGGTGGGGATGCGCCCGGCCGAGGTGTGGAGTTGGGCCACGTAGCCCAGTTCGCCCAGCGTGGCGAAGTCGTTGCGCACCGTGGCCGAACTGAAATCGAGGCCGAAATGCTCCACCAGCGCCCGCGAACCAACCGGCTTGCCCGTCTCGATAAAGGTGCGGACGACCATCGCCAGAATGCGCTCCTGACGTTCGGTTAGTTGCTGCAATTCACTCATGGCTATCAAGCAATCATCGACCGGGCAGCCCAGCCCAAGGCGTGGCTCACCCGGTCGCGTTTCACATTCTATTCTCCGGCCCGGCGTTAGCAATCGACACCATCGAGTGCTAAACAGAGGCCGGTTAGATCATAACATGGGGCCGGATCAGCGTCAATTAGAAGCGCGTTAGATTCAGGGGTGGGGTTCGGCCTTGCGGGGGTAGACGACTTGCCAGAGGGTGCGCAGCAGGATTTTGGTGTCGAGAAGGATCGACCAGTTCTCGGAGTACCACAGGTCGTATTTGGTTCGCTCGCTGATGGAGCTATCGCCGCGCAGGCCGTTGACCTGCGCCCAGCCGGTCATGCCCCCCTTCTCGCGATGGCGATCCATGTAGCGCGGCACGTAGCGGCGGAACTGCTCCACGTAGTAGGCTTGCTCCGGCCGCGGCCCCACCAGACTCATCTCGCCCAGCAGGACGTTGATGAGATTGGGCAATTCGTCGATCTCGCGCCGCCGCAGCCAACTGCCCAGCCGCGTCTGGCGCGGGTCGTTGCGCACCGTCCAGCCGGGGCCGTCCTTCTCGGCGTCGCTGCGCATGGAACGGAACTTGATCATCATAAACTCGCGCCCGTCCAGACCCATGCGCGGCTGGACGAAAAAGACCGGCCCGGGCGATTCGACCTTGATCGCCAGGGCGGTCAGGAACATCAACGGCGAGACGATGACCAGGCCGGCGGCCGACCCGAAGAAATCGATCACCCGCTTCAGCGTCAGCAAGTAGCCGCGCAGGGCGTAATCGCGCACCGACAACAGCGGCAGCCCGCCCAGGTCTTCGATGCCCGCCGTCGTGGTGATGTACTGGAACAGGTCGGGAAAGACCTTGATGGTCACCCGGCCGCGCTCGCAATAGGAAATGACGTGGAGCGTCTCGCGGTGGCCCTTCTCCGGGATGGCGACGATGACCTCATCGACCTTGTACTCGTTGATCAGGTCGGGGATGTCTTCCGGCGCGCCCAGGATGGGCACGCCCAGAATTTCGGTCTCCTGTGTTTCGCCGTTGACGATGCCCACCAGGTCGTACCCCAGGCTGGGCGACCAGACGATGCGCTGCAAGATCATTCGCGCCGTGTCGCCCGTGCCCACCAGCAGCACCCTGTCCTTGCCGATGCCCCGATCCTGCAACCGCTTGCGCACCCAATTGGTGACAAAGCGGCCGAGCATGAGCAGGGTAATCGTCAACAGCCAGTTGTAGACCAGCATGGTACGCGGGTAATCGAGGATAGCCCGGTCGGTGCGGAAGAAGATGGTCGTCAGGGCGACGGCGAACAGGATGCCGACGGAGACGCTGATGAAGACGTAATAGACCTGATCGATGCGCGAGACGGCGCGGGGGATGTAGTACTGGCGATTGAGGAACAGGACGCCGATGATGCCCACCGCCTGGGCCACGAAGAGGGGCATATATTCGGCCAGGGGCACCTGATTCGCCAACGGTTCGGGCCAATCGACCGATACCCGCAACTGGTAGGCCAGCGTGAAGGCCAGAGCGATGAGCAGGAAATCCATGATCACCAGCCAGGCGGTGAAAAAAGTGCGCACGCGTTGCGTCGTCATGGCAGCCCGCTAATACTCTTCGACCGGCAGGCCGTTCTTGGTCTGATCGACGTGCTCCAGGATGGAACGCGCCCCGCTGACGGCCGTGTCGCCCTGTGTGCCCAGCATGGCCGCCAACTCGCGCACCCGGCCGTCGGTGTCCAGCGCTGTCACGTGGGTGGTGGTGCGCCCGTCCGTCACGGCCTTGCTGACGTGGAAGTGGGCGTCGCCATAGCCGGCCAGTTGCGGCAGATGGGTGACGACGACGACCTGATGATCGGCTTCGGCGGCCAGGCTCCACAGCTTGCGGCCCACGATGTCGCCCACGCGCCCGCCGATGCCCTGGTCGATCTCGTCGAAGATGAGCGTCGGCGTCTCATCCACCGCGGCCAGCGCCGTCTTCAGGGCCAGCATCAGCCGCGCCGTCTCGCCGCCGCTGGCGACGCGGGCCATCGGCTTGAGCGGCTCGCCGGGGTTGGCCGAGATGAGGAATTCCACCTCGTCGATACCTGTCTGGTCGAACGCCAGCCGCTGCTGTGTGCCATCGATGGTCACGTAGCAGCCGCCCGGCGACGGTTGGGTGCGAAAATCGACGCCGAAACGCGCCCCGGCCATCTTGAGGTCGGCCAGATGGGCCTCGGCCGCCGCCGACAGACGCTCGGCCGCGGCCCGCCGCCGGCGCGATAGCTCGCCGGCCAGACGGCCCACGCTGCGCAGATAGGCTTCCTGCTCGGCCTCCAGTTCCGTCGTGCGCGTGCCGCTATTTTCCAGCGTGATGAGTTCCGCCTCGGCCCGGTCGCCGGCGGCCAGCAGCCCGGCTACGTCGTTCTCGCCGTACTTGCGCTTCAGATCGCTGATCGCCTCCAGCCGCGCTTCCACACCGTTCAGCCGTTGCGGATCGTATTCCAGCGAATCGAGGTAATCCTGAATGTCGGCCGCGGCCTCGTTGAGTTGAAAGCCCAACCCCTGAACGTTAGCCAGCGATTCGGCGCGGGTCTCGTCCAGCCGGGCCAATTGAGCCAGGGCGTGCTCCACCCGGCCGAGCAAATCGACCACCGCCGGGCGATCCTCATCGACCGTGATCAGCAGGGCCACGGCCTCGCCGGCGAAGCGGCCCAACTGCTCGGCGTTAGCCAGCCGCACGCGTTCCACGCGCAACGTCTCTTCCTCATCGGGGCGCAGCGCGGCGGCGGTGATCTCCTGGGACTTGAATTGAAGCATCTCGACGCGCTGGGCCATGTCGCGCTGGCTACGGCGCAAGCTCTCCAGTTCGCGCTGCACAGCCTGGAGCCTGTGTACCTCGGCCGCCAGCTCGCGGCGCTCGGCGTCCAGCCCGCCGAAGGCATCGAGCAGCGGCAAATGGGCGCGCGGCCGCAGCAGCGATAGATGCTCTCCCTGGCCGTGGATGTCGATGAGGGGGTCGGCCAGTTGGCGCAGGATCGCCAGGCTGACAGTGCGGCCATTGACGCGACAAATGTTGCGGCCGTTGGCCCGCATCTCCCGCGCCAGGACGACGAACTCGCCCTCGTCCTCGTCCAGCCCCTCGGCCTCCAGCAGCGGTTGCAGCGTGTCGCGCAGGGCTGCCTCCAAACGGAAGGTAGCCTCCACGTAAGCCTGATCGCTGCCGGCGCGGACGGCGGTCGTATCGGCCCGCCCACCCAGCACCAGCATCACCGCGTCGAGGATGATCGATTTGCCCGCGCCCGTCTCGCCGGTCAGCACGTTGAAGCCGGGATCCAGCCGCAGACGTAGCTCTTCGATAATCGCGAAATTGCGAATGAACAGTTCCGATAGCATGACACCCGAAGTTTAGCGCATTTGCCAATAGGCGGCACTGGCCCCAACGAACAGATAGATGGCCGGGCCAATCAGGCTGAACAAGTCCACCATGCCGGCCACAAAGCCCAGAAACACCGGGATAGCCACGCCCAGCACCATCATGGCGACGACCAGGGCCGGCAGATAGCGCCCACGCCGCCCGCCTATGGCCCGCTTGGTGATGCGGCCGATGAAGCCGCCGACAGCCCCACTGATGAAGAAGATGAGCAGGAAGAACACAAACATGCCGCCGGCGAAGCGAGTCATCAGATAACCGGCCAGCAGGCTGATGGGAAACGAGACCAGCGCGGCCACCAGATAATCAATCGGGCGGCTATTGTAGAAGGCGTCCTCGGCCTCGCGCTGGCACTCGGGGCAGATGTAGCCGACGGGCGTCTTATTGGCGCAACTGATGCAGATGGGCCGGTTGCAATTGTAGCAGCGCAGCGACGTGGGACGGTCGGAATGGCGGTAGCAGACCAGTTCGTAGGCGGCGGCCTCCTCCGGCTTGGCCTCGCCGGGAACGCCGAGGGCGCGCCCCAGGCTCGTCGCCGCCTCGGGCGGGGCGGCCGTTTTCACGACCTCAACCGGGGCCAGCGCGGCCTCAACTTCCGGCGGGACGGGGCGGCCGTCGAGCCGGGCCAGCCCAGCCACGGCGGCGGGCATGTCGGGGGCCAGCGCCAAAGCGCGCTCGTAGGCGGCGCGCTTCTCGGCCGGGTCGCCGACGACGGCGGCCAACCCGGCCCAGGCCTCGGCGACGTCGGGCGCGTCGCTCAATATTTGCCGATACATGCTCTCGGCCGCCGCATTCTTGCCGTAGGAGGCATTGCGCTCAGCCTGCGTGAGCAACGTCCGCAATCTGGGGTCTGTGATCATCATTACCTACCTGGCTAACGCCGACAACTTGACAATGATTATCGCCGAGGCGATTTTGCCTGCCAATCGTTAATTTTTGCTCAATACCGGATGAGCGCCAACTAAAAGCGCCCGTCGCGGTTCTGGCCGATATTCAAGTGGGGCCAACTGAAGCCCAGCCGGCCCATCAACCGGCGATAGAAAAAGCCGGCGCTCTCCACCCGCGCGAAACTGCACGTTCGCTCGTGGCGGGTGATGACGATCTCGTCGCCGTCCTGCACCAGCTTACTCTTCTGGCCGTCGGCGGTCAGATAGGCCTCGTAGCCGCGCTCGACCTGAATAGCGATGCGCGCGTTCTCGTGCAGCACCAGCGAGCGGTTCAGGCTCAGATGGGCCGCCACCGGCACGATGACCAGATTCTGCAACTGCGGCGGCAGCAGCGGCCCGCCGGCAGCCATGGCGTAGGCCGTGGAGCCGGTCGGCGTGGCGACGATGAGCGCGTCGGCGATGTAGGTCGTCACCAGATCGTTATCGACGCGCAGATGCAGCTGGATGACCCGCGCCTGCGCGCCGCGGCCGATCACCACCTCGTTGAGCGCGGTAAACGGCTCGATGAGTCGCCCATTGCGCCACAACTCGGCGTGGAGCAGCAGCCGCCGCTCGATCCAGTAGTCGCCGCCCAGCAGCCGCTCCAGCTTTTGCGGCCAGTTCTCCGGCGTGGCCTCGCTGAGAAAACCCACACGGCCGACGTTGATGCCGAAGATGGGCACGCCAAAGGGCACGGTCCAGCGCGCCGCCCGCAGCGTGGAGCCGTCGCCACCCAGCACAATGAGCAACGACGAGCCGTCGATCGGTGCGTCGAGAAGCTCGTCGTCGAGCGGCGCGGCCGTCCACGAGGCGATGCCGCGCGCCGCCAGCCACGCCTCCACCTGCCGCGCCAGGGGCGCGGAGTCGGGAATGCGCGGTTGCTCCAGGATGCCGATGCGATTCATGGGCCAGAAAGCGCTCAGGCGGCCAGCCGCTCTCGAAGCCAATCGACGACGTCAGCCAAGGCGACCGGCGTCTGTTCTTTGTCGCCAATCATCAGCCGGGCGGCGACCAACCCATCGGCCAGCTCGTTCTCGCCGATGATGAGGGCATAGCGGGCGTGGTGGGCATCCGCCTCGCGCATCTGGCTCTTCAGGCTGCGACCGTGCCGGGCAAAGGCCAGCCGCGTGCCGATGCCCGCGTCGCGCAGGCGGTCGGCCAGTTGGACGGCGGCGGTCTTGGTGGCCCCGCCGAAGTGGGCGATGAGCACCGGCGGCGGCGCGGCCGGGGGCGGCGTCACCCCCTGCTCCTTCATGCCCAGCGATACCCGCTCGACGCCGATGCCCACGCCGACGCCGGGCGTCGAATCGCCGCCAATGTCCTCGGCCAGCCCGTCGTAGCGCCCTCCGCCGCATAGCGCCGCCTGCGCGCCGATGCCTTCCTGCCACACCTCGAAGACCGTCTTGGTGTAGTAGTCGATGCCCCGCACCAGCCGGAAGTTGATGCTATACGATTGGCCCAGCGCGTCGAGCAATTCGCGCACCCCGGCAAAGTGGTCGCGGCAATCGTCGCACAGGTGATCGGCGATGTGGGGCGCGCCGGCCAGCAGTTCGTCCATGCCGGTGGCCTTGCTGTCCAGCACACGCAACGGGTTCTTGGTAAGCCGCTCCTTGTCGATGGCGGCCAATTGGGCGTAATGGTCATTCAGATAGGCCACCAACAGGGCCAGATAGCCCGGCCGGCACACCCGGCAGCCGGTGCTGTTGAACTGGAAAGTCAGCCCCTTGAAGCCCAGATCGCGGAAAAGACTCATCGCCAACAGCATAATTTCCACGTCGGCCGCCGGGTCGTCCTCGCCCAATATCTCACAATTGATCTGGCTGAACTGGCGCAGACGTCCGGCCTGGGGGCGCTCGCGGCGAAAGGATGGCCCGATAGTGTAGAGCTTCACCGGCTTCGGCCAATTGCTCATGCCGTTCTGGATATAGGCGCGCACGAACCCGGCGGTAAACTCCGGCCGCAGGGTGATGCTCGATCCGTCATCTTCCTTGATGGTATACATCTCTTTCTGGACGAAGAAATCCGACCCCTCGCCCACGCCGCGAGAGAACAGCTCGGTCGCCTCGATGATTGGCGTCTCGATGCGCTGGAATCCGTAGCGCCAGGTCACGGCCTCGGCCGCGGCGATGATGGTATCCCAATAACGGCGCTCATCGGGCAGCACGTCGGGCATGCCGGTGAGCCGCTGGATAGTTGTCGACAAAGTAACCTCCCACCGGCGGCGGGCACGAGCCACGCCGCCAAATTGTAGGCGTCTATTATAACGGGCAACAGGGAGATTGGGAAACGGAGGATAGATCAGGCCAGGCGGCGGTCGCAGGCGGCGCGCACGCCACAGGCCGCGCAGCGCCGCCGGTCGTCGTGGNNCGGACGCCGTAGTTGGTCTCCACCAGCAGGCAGTAGGCGGCCAACTGCAACACCTGCCCCTCCCACGGCGTGGTCGGGGCCGGGTTGGATTTCAGCTCGACGGGAATGATCGTGCCGTCGTTCTGCTCCACCAGATAATCGGGCTTGCCCACCAGGCGCAGGTGGGAGGCGTGGAGCACGTCGCTGTTGGCCCGCCACGCGCCGGTGTCGGTGTAGATCACCTGTCCGGCCGGCAGCCCGCTCTCCCGGTGCATATCGCGCCCGCGAAACCAGAGCACAGCGGCCACAAAGAGCAGCAGCAACACCACCGCTAGGGGTAAGCCGCTCATCATCATGGTTTGCCCGGTCATCGCCTCTACTCACTTGCTCCATCAACCCGACATTAATTGGAAGACCAGCATCGCCACGGCCACGAACAGGGCCACGTAGGCCAGCCGGCGAAACAGCATCGACCGCTCGACCAGGCGGCCGTGGCGGGCGTGGTAGGCGGTGCCGGCGCGCAACTCGGTCACATTCGACGAGGCCACGGCCCGCACCCGGCGCAACCACCAGGCCCGGCGGCAATAGATATAATCGCCAATTTCGCTGGCGCGAATCCAGGGATAGCTCATATGTTCTATTGTAGTTATAATCGGAGCGGCGTCAAGTGGCAAGAGTTAGAAACCGGGTTTCTTCTGAGAAACGCGGTTTCCTAGACCCGTGCAAATAAAGGCGGCAAGTGGCGGTAATAGAGCGATTCGTGCTTTTTGGCAAATAAATACGGATATAGGCTCGTAGGTGGAGCTTCCAGCTCCACGTGCGCCCAGCGGGTGGAACTGGAAGTTCCACCTACACGGCTATCCGCGTTAATTTGTCAAAGAGTATTAATCGCTCGCGGCGGGCAGCACGGCCGCGGCAGCCACGTAGCGGTTGAAATAGGCCCCGGACAAGAGGATCAGACTGCTGATGTAGGTCCACGTCAGGAAGGCGATGATCGTCCCCACCGACCCATAGACAAGGTTGGAGCGCGAGAGGTAAATGGCTATAAAGTGGACAAACAACTGCTTGGCGATCTGCCACAAAATCCCGGCCAGAATCGCCCCCGGCAGCACCTCGCGCCAGGTCACTGGAACGTGGGGGATGAAGTAGTACAGCAGCGTGAAGAGCGTGACGTTTAGGAAGACCGCCCAAAAGCTGGTCGTGAATGGCCCGATGCCCGCCAGCCCACTCGGCAACAGGGAGTTGATGATGGTCAGAATCGTGCCTTCGATGGTGGAGGCCAGCAACAACAGTCCGGTGATGATGAGCACCATGATGACCGCCAGCGTGCGGTGGCGCCACACCGAGCGCCGGTGGTTGATGTCCGCGCCCCAGATGCGATCCATTGCCCGCGTCACGACATTAAACACGCTGGACGCCGACCAGACCAGCACCAGCGCGGCGATACCGGTCACCGGGCCACGCGCCGCGGCCAGATTTTGCAGATTCTCGCCCAATAGTTCGTTAAGGCCGGGGACGACGAATTCCAACTCGGCCACAATGCGCGTCTCGGCCAGCAGCGGATCGAGCCAATTGCTGGCGATGGCGATGACCAGCAGCGCCAGCGGAAAGAGCGAGAACAGGGTGAAGTAACCGATCGATGAGGCGATCAGTTGCGATTCGGGGGTCAGCGCGTCTTGCAGCGAACGCACGACCAGACCGCCCCACAGCTTGAGCGATGGCAAGAAGGTGATCGCCGCCGCTTGCAAACGGTCGAGCGGCGCGACGTGGGGTTCCGGTGTTACTTTGCCCATAGTTCTCGTTGGCCGCCACTTATCGGCAAGCGACTGGAGTATAGTCCCACTGTGGCCCACGCTCCAACAAATTTTGGCAATTCATTATCCATAAACCGGGTTTTTCGGAAAAAACTCGGTTTCTGTAACCCATGCGGCTTTTTGAGGATAACCAACGACCATGCTACCATATACTGATATGCACCGACCCGCCTCCCTACGCCAGTACCGTTGGCTCGTGGCCCCGGCCGTTCCCGCTGATTCGCCGCTACAGGCGACCGACGAGGGCGTTCACCCCATCCTGCGCCAGATCCTCTACAATCGCGGTCTGACGCAGCCGGGGCAAATCCAGACCTTCCTGGCTAACCATTACCTGTCCTCGCGCGATCCCTTCCAGTTGGCCGACATGGAGCGGGCGGTCGAACGCATCGGCCGCGCCCTGCGCGACGGCGAGATGATCGTCGTCTACGGCGACTTCGACGCCGACGGCGTGACGGCCACCGTGTTGCTGACCCAGGCCTTGCGACGCATGGCCGACGACCGCCGCCTCATCCTGCCCTACATCCCCGACCGGGTAGATGAGGGCTATGGCCTGAACCTGGAGGCGCTGACCGCCTTGCGCGCCAAAGGGGCCTCCGTGGTCATCAGTGTCGACTGCGGCATCCGCTCGCCGGTCGAGGCCGCCCACGCCCTGGCCATCGGGCTGGACCTGATCATCACCGACCACCACAGCCTGGGGCGCGAATTGCCGCCGGCCGCGGCGGTCATCAACCCCAAGCGCCCCGATTCCACCTACCCGGAGAAAATGCTGGCCGGCGTCGGCATCGCCTACAAGCTGGCCCAGGCATTGCGGCTGGCCTATCCCGACCGGGCCATGGGCGAAGAGTCGGACTTGCTCGATCTGGTCGCCATCGGCACGGTGGCCGACCTGGCCCCGCTGGTGGGCGAAAACCGCAAGCTGGTGGCCGAGGGGCTGGCCGTATTGAACGAGGTGCGCCGGCCGGGCATCGCCGCGTTGATGAGCGTCAGTGGCTTGCAGGCGGGGCAGATGACAGCCGAGAGCATCGGCTTCGCCCTCGGCCCGCGCATCAACGCCGCCGGCCGCCT